>OCVR010001004.1_pt1 | contig 23044 bp, 17 predicted proteins | sample 1539091 | NCBI WGS metagenome assembly OCVR01 (sample SAMEA3355530, study PRJEB22509) | marine metagenome | biome: marine; feature: coastal ocean; material: water | place: USA | collected 2010-08-07 | depth 16 m | reverse complement strand
AAGGTCTGCAATGAATAGACCATCCCCCCCTCTTTTCCATGGTGTCGTGCTAGTGACTAGCGCCACTATTGGTGCTGGCATTTTTTCCTTACCGGTTGTCTCCGCAGGGATGTGGTTTACATGGACCGCTGCCTGTCTATTTGCGGTTTGGTTGCTCAGCTATCTGGGCGCCTTGCTGTTGTTGGAAGCAACTCTGGTTTTTCCTCGCGGTGCCAATTTATACACCATTGTTAACGGGATACTGGGTGCAAAATGGAATCTGGCGACCTCGATTGGCATGGCATTTCTGATGTACATTCTGATTTATGCTTATATCAGCGCGGGGGGCAATATTGTCAATCACTCTTTTGCCTCCATTACCGGTGGCGAAAGTCCACTATCACAAAATATCTCGAGCCTTTTGTTCGCGACTTTTTTCGCCACATTGATCTGGTTTGGCACCACCCTGGTCAGCCGTCTTTGCACCGTGCTAGTGATTGGAATGGCTATCAGTTACCTATTATTCAATTCTGGCCTGGTGCTACATGTAGAAATGTTCAAGCTCTTCGGTACCCAGGTAGACGGAGAGCGCTATAGTCATTACATCTGGGCAGCCCTACCTTACTTCCTGACTTCCTTTGGGTTTGCCGGCCTGGTTCCCAGCCTGGTGAAGTACTATGGCTCAGAACCCACGACAGTACTGCGTTGCATACTCTACGGCACCCTGATCACTCTCGGGCTTTATCTAATCTGGATTTTGGTGGCTTTTGGTACCCTATCACGCGGCTCTTGGGTGCCAGTAATTACCGCGGGCGGTAATATTGCAGACCTCATCGTCGGCTTCCAGGGCGTGACTGAAGCCTACAGCCAAAACATGAGCCTGCTGTTGAACTTGTTTTCCAATTTCGCCGTGACGTCTTCCATATCAGCCGTCGGTCTTGTCATGTTCGACTATATAAGCGATGCCTTTGGTTTTGACAATGATGCAACTGGGCGACTCAAAAGCCTGTTGATTGCTTTCGGACCACCGGCACTGGTCTGCCTGTTTTTTCCCCACGGGTTCATCGTGGCCATTGGTTACGCCGGCCTTGTTATGATTTTCGGTTATTTTGTCGTGCCGGCGCGGCTGGTACTGAAGCTGCGTTCGGACCAGCTTGAAACCCCATTCCGCGTTTGGGGTGGCAACCCGCTTGTCTACGGGGTTCTCGCTTTCAGCCTTCTTATCGGCGTGTTCGAGGTCATGTCGATGTTTAACGCACTGCCTGTTTATCCATAGAACCTCGGGTTTCTGGCTCTGGACTCAGCTAATTGAGTGTCCGGCTTCGCCCGGCACCCTTCTTTTTTTGTTGTATCTCCTTTCCAACCTGACATAGCATAAAGGCATTACTTACCGATCGAGGTCCGTAGTCATATGTCTGATTTGAAGAACTTCCGTGAAACGACGCGGGCATGGCTTGAAGAGCATTGCCCACCGGGCGCCAGAGGTCTTGGTGAAGTCTCAAACGGTTCCACAAAAATAGTCATAGAGGATGCAGATACCAGGCTCTGGCTTGAACGCATGGTTGAAAAAGGCTGGACGGTACCCAGCTGGCCAACAGCTTATGGCGGCGGCGGCCTGAGCACAGGGGAATATGTCATCCTGCTGGAAGAAATGAAACGGATCAGTGCCAGGCCCGCCCTTTCTGGATTCGGCACGAGCATGATCGGTCCTACCCTGCTTGAACTTGGTACAGAAGAACAAAAACTTCGTCACCTGCCACGCATTGCACGAGCAGAGGTTGAATGGTGCCAGGGCTATAGCGAACCGGGCGCTGGTTCTGATCTTGCCAGCCTGCAAACCCGTGCTCTACTCGACGGCGACAACTATGTCATCAATGGATCTAAGATATGGACTTCAGGCGCGCACAATGCAGATTGGATGTTCATCCTGGTCAGAACCAACCCCGATGCGCCAAAACACGAAGGCATCAGTTTTATGCTTTTACCCATGGACCAACCCGGTGTAGAAGTCAGACCTATCAAACTGATCAGCGGCAACTCGCCTTTCAACGAAACCTTTTTCGATGATGCTCTGGCTGCCCGGGAAGATCTTGTAGGAGAGTTGAACCGGGGCTGGACCGTAGGCAAACGACTGCTTCAGCACGAACGTTCAGGCATGGAGTCTCTGCTTCAGGGCGGCACCAGCAAAGGTAAATCAAATCTGTCGAGTATCGCCAAAGATTATATTGGCGAAGCTGATGGAAAAATCGCAGACAGCGCCATGCGTGATCAGGTGCTGCGCTACGAAATGGCGCAACGCTCGCTGAACCTGACGAAGCGAAGAGTTATCCAGGAATCCGCAGACGGGGCGACGCCTGGTCCGGCAACATCCATTTTCAAAGTTATGTCGACAGATCTACAAAAAATTTACTCAGACCTTGCAACCAGTTTACGAGGTAGCCAGGGCTTCGGCTGGGAAGGTGATGCCTTTACCGACACCGAGCGAGAAGATTTGCGGGTACTCTTATCATCGAGAGCGGCCTCGATTTACTCGGGCAGCAATGAGATACAAAGAAACATTATCGCGAAGCGCGTTCTGGGATTACCGGACTAACTCATCTATTGTTTCGAATGGTGGGATCTCATCGACAAATTTTTCGACCTCGGTTGCGAACCAATTACCTTTCCGCGGATCCTGCGAAATCTGCTCTGACGTTCCGGCGATGCGTTTGAAGTTGAGAGATTTTATCTCGCGGCCTTTAGGCACTTCCGATCGTGCATAGATGGTCATTTTCTCCCTAACATCAACCTGAGTAAGCCCCTAGCGTCGATCAAATTTAGTCGACAGCACGATGGCCGAGTCCGTATCTCGCACACCATCGATTTCCCCAATTCGGTCAAGTACGGAATCGAGTTCCGCCGGAGCATGGACCCGAATAATCGCCACCAGATCAATTTTCCCCGAGACCGTATGAAGGGCCTCCAGCTCCGACATACCCTCCAGCGCACTGACCACCTGATTACCCAGGTGCGGATCTACCACCAGATTGACATAGGCCTGGAATGTACGTGACTGATAAACGTCACCCAGTTTGAGGTTGTACCCGGCAATGATTCCGCTTTCCTCCAATTGGGCCAGGCGCTTTTGAACCGTGGTGCGAGAGAGGTCCAATTCACGGGACAATTCGCTGATGGTCTGCCTCGCATTAAGTCGCAAGGCTTTGATCAGCCGTCGATCATTTCTGCTTAAGTCCACAAACTCGCCACTTTGCATATTTTAGTATTCATAATGCGCACTATTTGATCATATTAATCATTTTTTGCAACTATCCGCTGGTCACGCTGGCACAAGATAATAGCCTCATAATAAACACAGGGTGATTGATATGACTGGCAGGGTCGCTACCGCTTTTAACAAACCTGAAACGGCCAACTTCTACCAGGACGCCGCACAGATCACCGGCAAATTGAAGCCCACCGAACCTCTGTACCTGTTTTGCCCTGACGCTCTTCAGGCTCGAGCCAATCGGTTTCTGACGCATTTTCCAGGCACAGTCAGTTATGCCGTCAAAGCCAACCCGGAAATCAGGGTGTTAGAAACCCTGGCCGCCACGGGCCTCCAAAACTTCGATGTAGCCTCACTCGATGAGGTTCGCCGAGTCTCAGAATATTGCCCGGGGTCGATACTTCATTACAACAATCCTGTTAAAGCAGAAGAAGCCATCGCAGAGTCTTATTTAGGTTACGGTGTTCGCTCTTTCGCCCTCGACGAGATATCAGAGCTAGAAAAAATTCAGCGCTGCACCGGAGGTGATCCGAATGTTACTTATACGGTTCGCTTCAAGCTGGCGCACGCCGGTGCAGCCTACGACTTCGGCAGCAAATTCGGGGCCACAGAAGACTATGCTGTTGAGTTATTGCAGGCCATTGAAAAAATCGGGGGCCGCCCTGCCCTGACCTTTCATCCGGGTTCACAGTGCACTGATCCGCAAATGTATGAGCGCTACCTGGAGGCGGCATCTCGCATCATTAACCGCGCCGGCAACCGTGCCGGCAACCGCGCCGGCAACCGCGCCGGCGTCAAGCCAACATTTATCAACGTGGGGGGTGGGTTCCCCGAGCACTATCAAGGCACCACTATCCCGGCACTGGAAGAATACTTCGCGGTTATTTCTTCATCCATGAAGAAATATTTTGACCGTGATATTCCGCTGATTTGCGAGCCTGGCAGAAGCATGGTCGCCTCATCGGTTTCTCTGTTAGCGCGAGTGATTCACGTGCGCGATTGTGGAAAAAGTTTGTTCGTCAACGACGGCGTATATGGCGGAATGCAAGAGCAATCCCTGGTGGATATCTGCTTGCCCGTGCGCGCCTGGAGGAGCGGTGAGGCACTGAGTGCTACTGAGACCGATTACCACGTATTCGGCCCCACCTGCGACCCGGTAGATCGCCTATCCAAGACGACGGCGCTCCCAAAGGAGCTGAGGACAGGCGACTATATCGAGTTCGGGTTAATGGGAGCCTACGGGTCCGCAACGACCACTACCTTCAATGGCTTTAGCTCCTGTACCTACGCCAACGTGCATGATTCAACCGAATTTTTGCAAGTCCAGGCTTCAGCTCAAGGATAGGAATTATAACAGGGCTTTTTGATCGAAAGCCTAAGTATCGAAATAGATCGGTTGCGCGTTTGTTCTACGAAAAAGTGTAGCCGTATGGCTAGTCGTGGTTAAACGCTACCAAGTTTTTTGTCGTTCTGGGCTGATCTGGTGATAAACGATTAGGCAACCTAATTTTCTGTTGGCACAGGCAGAAATGCGCTGCTGCGGTTTTGACTATCAGATAGCGGTAAAGAGACCGTTTTGCGGCCCTTACCCCGGCCTTTGTCGGCGTCCAGCATCAGGTTTTGCGCGTTGCTTGAGATGCGTCCGAATGGTCTGGATCGCGTCCGGGTCGGTGACCTCTGCAATCACCCGCAGGGTGCCGCCGCACAGTAGACAGACAGAAATATCGATATCAAACACCCGCTTTAGCCGTTCTGCCCAACTCAGTGGCGAGTCATCCAGTGATTGATGGCGAAAGCTTCCAGTGGCCGTCTGTATTGTCGTTTTCTTTAATTTGTTGCGTGACGGATTCGCTGAACCGGGAACCACTGCCCGCATGAATGGCGAGCATCGGTGCTGAACTCTACCCGGGACGGCTTTGCAATGTTTCGCTTTGCAGGGTGGTAATCATAGATGCTTTTGTCAGCATTGGGCAGCATGAGAGAAACCTGCGCATTAAACGCTTTTCCATAGTCAAAATTCGTTGCCTGAGTGTTATCTTCCAAATGCAAGAAGCCGGGATTGTCAGCTAGACGCATTACCGTGAAGTTGAAAAGTTGCAGGGAACAGATAGATGACACACAGCATCACCGGTGATCGAAAAGCGGCACTCATCCGTAGAGCACCTCGTTAGAATCGGTACCTCAGTTTGACGGTGAAATTGTCAGCCTGTGGATCATTCCAAGGACGTTTATAGAGCTCGCTCAAACGATCTTCTTCATCATACTCAACGATTCTTCCCCCTTTTGAATACACCACGTAAAGGTAGGCTAAGGGCAGGATTTCATATCGATACCTGATTTGAAACGCTAAATCACTCAAGCTAAAAGGCGATAAATCGATATCTACTGCATTCAGCACACCGCCGCCATCCCCCAGATAAGCACTGGGATCTCTGGCTGTAAACGCCACCATTTGGGCTTTAATCCGCAATTCGTGCTTTTCTCCTCCAAACCAATTCATCGAGGCGACGGTCGTTCTTTGTTTTTTTGTATAGATACCCAGTAGATTATCCTCAATCCAATTGAGCCAATCTTTCTCTTCGTTGTGCTGATACATCAATGAGAATTTAAGGTTGTCCCTTGGCGTAAAATTAACCATTGAGGTATAGGTCGTCGAGAAACCCAGGCCTGAAAACCATGCTGAGCCTTTCTCCCTGGCAAGTGTTAACCCGTAACTAAATCGATTTGAGGAAGGGCCTAGAAATTGAATTTGAGTGCCGTAGTTAGCAGGCTTTTTGATGTAGGGCGCGGTTAGATTGTCCCGGGTGATCCAGAAGTCTTTACTGGCAGTGCGATAGAAATTCTCAATCACTAGTGCCGAGGTATTTTTGAAATTCGACTTGTAGTCGAGTTGAACGGAACGACCTGCCATATCGAAGTCTCCATTCGTTTCAATTCCGAAAGCGACCCCGAGCTCGCTTGAAAGCAGGGATGAGCCTGGGTCAAACTCGGTGAACTTGAATCCGTTTTGGTTACCAATGTAGGACCAGTTGTTGACCATTTGATAGCCCATATCGTTGATGTCCACGTGGTCATCAAAATAGAACATGCTGAAATTATGCCATCGGCTTTTTTTTGGTGATGCTGTGATACCGATGTTAAGGGCCTGACCTGAAGTACTATCCGTTGCACCACTGTCGCGCGATTCTTGTTCGATATTAGACCCCATCAGCACCGTTGCAATTCTCAATTTATCGGTGGGTCGATAAGTGAGATCTAAGGAGTGAACCGTTGCCTCTCTGTCCAGGACTGGCCTCTCCGTGTAGGTACCCAAATATCCCAGGGAATATTTTTCCGCATTTTTATTGAGTCTGACAGCGTAGAAATCCTTGCCTTCGCTGTAAGAAGAATCGGCTTCAGAAGCGGTCAATAGACCAAAATCAAGGGATTCTCCTTGCTGTGTGTAGCGCAGCGCATAATCAATATCGGTCACCCCGACCGGGTTAGACTCGCAGAGGTTTTCAAGCTCTCCAGTATAAACTGAGCAGTTGTAATCAGGAGCCGCACCGATTCTTCGTGTATTGATGATATAGAACATGCCGTCATTTTTAACATCAAAGAGGGAGTGATTTTCTGAAAAGAAAGGACGCTTGTCGGAATAAAATGTCTCACTTGACGAGAAGTTTACCACCAGCTCATCGCTTTCAACTTGACCGAAGTCGGGGTTAATTGCGACGTTGAGTTGTTTGCCAGAATCGATTTTCCAGAAGACTTCCATGCCTACTTTTGTGTCGACTGACTCGAGGACGCGATCTTCTGTGATGTTAATGAACGGAAAAAAATCTAACTTCGAAACGCTGTAATTTTTGAATTCATACTCGTTGAAAAGCGACATAAATTTTTCTTGTCTAGGATTACCCTTGATCGAGGTGTTGACCCGACCTTCTGAGATCACCATTCGCCAGAATGCGAGCTTAACTTTTCTGATATCTCCTCTTTGGACCTTCATGGGAGCGATGCTCCAAGGAATGAACATCTCAAGAAACCACGCATCTCCCTCGATGTGCGTGGCCGAATCCCAGTCTGCGTCCCAATCGGTGTTGCCTTGATTCTCGTTCCTGTAGATGCTGTCGCTGATGGACCCCCCGGCAGAAACAGAAAAACCGTACGCTGTTAGGCCATCTCCATCAAAATCAATCGATACGCCCGCCCGGTCCGCATTGGCCCTTTCGTTGTCTCTTTGATGCTGGTTTGCGCGGATCGTCTCCCGGGGTTGCTCATTAATAAAGCCAAAATACATGCCCTTTTCGTCTTCTAGAATCAGAACCTTCTGGACGTGCTTGGGCTCTGCTAAAGAAAAAGGTATGGATTCGAAATATTTTGTCCATTCTCTGGCGGTAGACCAAAGTCCTTCATCCAAAACGCCATCAATTTCAATCTCCTCGGCATCAACGGGTAGCGATGACACAAGAAAAAGCATAAGCAACAAGGTGGCAAAAAAATGTCGTTGATGGAGCAATGGTCGCACTCCTAAATCCGATTGCCCCTGACCGTATTCAAGCGCAATTCTGATGACCTATGTACTGATAAGATAAACAGACCAACCAAGAATATGATCTGCGGTTGAAAGCGGTGGCAGAATATTGGTTCTCCTATCTTCAGTCAAGATGGCCGGCCGCACAGTGAACAGACAGAGATATCGGTATCAAATACACGCTTAAGCAGTTCTGCCCAACTCAGTAGCGAGTCATCCAGTGATTGATGGCGAGAGGTTCCAGTGGCGGTCTGTATTGTCGTTTTCTTCATTTTATTGCGTGACGGATTCGCTGAACCGGAAACCACTGCCTGCCTGAATGGCGAATTGGGCGCAACGCTTCCCCAATCCTGTAAAAGTTGCGAGTCACATTGGACCGGGGTCTCGGTACCAGCGTAGCCAACCGTGCGAGAAAGTCCTCAGGAGTGGACAGAATATGGATGGTACCATCGCGGAACGGGTGCTTGAGTGCGCAGACCACCTTGCCGGCTGCGTTGAAAGCTTTAGCCATTCACTATGATCTTTTCCGCTTCACTTTGACCGGCAGGTGAGTATAGCCTTTAACAAACGATGAAAAAGTGCGACTAGGCTCTTCTTGTATTTCAATTTTCTCGAACCGCCCCAGGAGCTCTTCCCAGAGTATGCGTAACTGCAATTCAGCCAGTCGATTACCCATACAACGGTGAATCCCAAAGCCAAAGGCCAGGTGTTGTCTGGAGTTCGGTCGTTCGATGTCGATTACATTGGCATTTTCAAATGCGTCCTCATCCCGGTTACCAGAGACATACCACATCAACACCTGATCTCCTGCTTTGATCTGCTTACCCCTGATTTCACAGTCTTGATTGGCAGTCCGTCGCATATAAGAAAGTGGCGTTTGCCAACGTATTACTTCGGCAACCATCTTCGGAATTAGCCCAGGGTTCTCGATCAGTTTCTGGTATTGTTCCGGAAACTTGTTAAGACCATAGACACTACCTGTCATGGTATTGCGAGTGGTGTCATTACCGCCAACAATCAGTAACAACAGGTTCCCCAGATGTTCAGCGGCATGCATATCCCGGGTAGCCTCACCGTGGACCAACATGGAAACCAGGTCATTGCCTGGATTCTCTTTACGCTCTTCCCACAATCTTGCGAAATATTCGACACAAGCGATGAATTCCTGGCGTTTTTCTTCCTGGGTTTCAACCACCCCCCCTGGCTCAGGAATCGCAAACACGACATCCGACCAACGGGTCAACTTGCGTCGGTCCTCAAGCGGAAAGTCAAACAATGTCGCCAGCATCAATGTGGTGAGTTCGATAGAGACGGTATCGACCCAGTCGAACGTTTCGTCTTCGGGAAGTGAGTCCAGTACCTTACAGGTCCGCTCTCGGATAAGTGGCTCAAGCTTCGCCAGGTTAGGCGGTGCGACAGCCCCGGTTACCGTCATACGCTGGCTGTCATGCTCTGGTGGGTCTTGAGATATAAAGGCCGGCTTACTACCGATGAATGCACCCTGGGGTATCTCGGCATCAAGACGGAAACCCAATGTGATACCGCTTGCTGATGAGAAGCGAGCATGATCGGCATCTACGGCTTTAATATCCTCGTACTTGGTTAATGACCAATAACGACCCGCGGTTTCGATTTCATTAAAATGGACGGGATCTTCCTCGCGAAGCCGTTCAAACACCTCCTGCCAGCGATTTTCACCGAACAGGTGTGCATTGACCGGATTAATCTCTTCAATCGGCATGTCATATGCGCCGGCGACACCCGCACCCTTAATGGCCCTTTCCTGTTCTGGAGTTGTGAATTCCGGTGTTTTTACAGCTTCGCTCATGGGCTAGTTTCCAAATTGATTTAGGTTGCAAGTATCTGCAAATTTGAGGATAGGAATTATAACAGGACCTTTCAAGGGAATGTCTGATGTACCGTTGGTACTTCAGCAACAGACATTGAATAAAAATGAAAAGTTGGAGGCCTGCGGTTTATGGATACAAAGTTGACAGCAATTTGCGAAGCCTTGGTAACACGGCGAGTTCGCTAAATTCGTCATCCTTTGCATAGCCAAGATATACGGCCACAAGATCTTTTCGAGGGTTGATCAACAGGCCCTGTCCAGCCCATCCGCCTTTGAAGACATCATCATTGTCGTACACTATATCCCACTGATATACATTGTGCCGTACACCCACGGGTTTGCCTTCACCGAACCGTGCATGTTCCATCAATTCTGGTCTGCCTCCATGTAACATGGTGTCAATGTAGTCGGATGGCATAAGGCGGGTGTCACTAACGACTTTGTAACTTGGAGTAAACAGTAGTCCAAAACGCGCCATGTCCCTCGCCTTGGCAAGAAATCCACCACTGGAGAGAGCAATACCTTTACGCCCGGCAAAAAAGGCCGCGTCGCCTTCTGCACCGATGTGATGCCAAATTTCACGCGTTACTGCATCATGAAAAGGCATGTCCAGGACCCTTTCGACAATCCAGCTTAGGACAAATGTGTTAGTGCCGCTGTAGTCGAAACCTGTTCCAGGGAGTGCCCACTTACCCGGTCTCATACTCGATAACATATCGTAGGGGGTATCTGGCGTATCAGGTGAGCGAACAGCGTCTCCGAGCGTCGCCTCAAACTCATAGTAACAGGTACCTCGTGCGTAGTTACCATCGGCGCAGTCCACGCCTGACGCCATATCCAGCACATCACGAACAGAAACCCCAGCAAATTCCGACTTGCTCAGTTCGGGTACATAAAGATCTACTGGTTGGCTGACATCGACTTTACCTCTGGCCTCAAGTACAGCGATCAACGAGGAGGCGAGGACCTTAGTGACCGACCACCAGATCGGTTTCTCGTACTCCTGCATGCGGGCGTAGTGTTCGAATACGATGCGACCTCTGTGCAGGATGACCACGCCAAGGCTGGTACTGTGCTCGCTGTTAAGAAACTCAAGGAAAGACATATCGCCTTCAGGGGTCGCAACAGGAAATCGATCAATAGATTTATTCAGCGCATAGTCCAGTGGTCGAACCTGACCGTTTCTATACACGGGAACTGTCGGGAACAATTGCTGCAGATGACGGTTGTTCCACCGCATGTCTTCACCGGTTGGTATCCACCATACTTCTTGTGCGGGGTCCGGATGCCGCTCGTGTTGCTTGAGCGTCTCTTCGACACTGGTTGAAGGTTTGAAAGGCGCTACATTTTCATTGGCAAAAATTGGCAAAGCTGGCAGGTTCACAACAAGCAGTAAGAAAAATCTGAACATGTGAATCACTCTGGTCGTCCTATTATAAATGTAACATGCTGGTGGTTATTTGCCGAGTAAACGATTCGGGCGCTTCCGTCTTCGGCCGGCTTGCAGCAACGTCTTAGAGACTAGATCGTCTGCTTATATGCCTTAGCACAATAAAGTATTTTGCAAACCCGGCATTCAGGAGGAGACTGAAGGACTCTTACTACGGAGGTGCCAGATGACCACAGTCCAGGATATAGTCTCGACAAAAGGTAATGAGGTGTGGTCGCTCGGACCTGCTCATTCAGTTTATCAAGCTATCGAGATGATGGCTTTAAAAGGGGTGGGAGCGTTAACGGTATTGTCTGACGAAGGGAAATTGATCGGGATTATCTCAGAACGAGACTATGCCCGAAAAGTTATCCTCCAGGGGAAGTCATCCAAGACAACCCAGGTTGCAGAAATCATGACACGCGAGGTCATTTTTATCGAACCTGAGAGCAAAGTGGATGAAGCCATGGCATTGATGACGATAAAAAGAGTTCGTCACCTACCCGTGCTGCTTGACCAACAGCTGGTCGGTATGATTTCTGTGGGTGATCTGGTTAAATCAAAGATCGATGAACAGTCGGTTATGATCGATCATCTCGAAAGGTACATTAGAGGTGAGGCCGCAGGTGTAGCGCACTAGTTAGTTCCTGCGGCTATTTTTGCGGGGTTAAGCGGCCTGGCACAATTAAGCGGCCTGGCACAATCAAGCGGCCTGGCACATTGAGGGTGCCATTTTCGACCATGACCTGGTGTCTGGTCACCGCGAACCAAAAGCGCCCGCTCGAGCAGGTAGGCACTGGTACCTATTGCGCTGCGTAGGAGATCAAACGTCGTCGAACCAGGTTACTTTTCCGCATTCAATAGCGCCTTTACCAAAGAAATAGCCATAAAAACCATAACCAATGAAAAAGGCAACGCCCCGATAATCATCACCGATCGCAATGCATCCATTCCTCCGGCGGACAACAGCACCCCAATCAATACTGCAAATATCACACCCCAGATCACCACGTGCCTGGTATGTTTTTGACTCTGATTGCCTCCCGAGGCGAGCGTATTAATGATCAATATCCCTGAGTCTGCCGAGGTGACCAAAAAGGTCAATAGTAAAATGACGATCACCACTGAGAGCGCAACCGCGAGCCCCGGCGTCAAAATCAAGTTAATCGTTTTAAATAACTGGGCAGACATATCAGCATTAACAATTGACCCCTGGGCTACACCAGACAACTCAAGATCAATCGCCGTAGCGCCAATAAAGGTAAACCAAACCAGACAAATCACGGAAGGGATAACGATCGCACCAATGACATATTCACGAATAGTTCGGCCGCGTGATACTCGCGCCAGGAACAACCCTACAAAGGGTGCAAAAGCGATCCACCAGGCCCAATAGAAAATAGTCCAAGAACCCTGCCAACTCTGCAGCGAGGTATAGGGTTCAACCCCGTTATCAGCCCACACGGTTGTCGACATCGCTGGCAACGCGACTAGATAATCCCAAATAGTGTAGGCAAAAGTTTGCAAAGCAAAGAAGGTGGCGCCAAAAATAACAAAAAACGCAATCAGAAAAACTGACAGCCCCATATTGATGTTAGACAACCACTTGATCCCTCGATTCAAGCCAGACATTGCAGACAAGCACGAGGCACCAACAATGAGTGTTAAGCCAAAAAGCTGAGCCAACAACGTCGGCTTGCCGCCTTCCCCTACTAGCCATTGCGCCCCGCTAATATTAAATAAGCCAGAAGCAAACTGCGACACACCATAACCAATGGTCACGCTCAAGCCTACGACGGTAGCTAAAATCGCTACTATATCCACGACATGCCCTGCAGAGCCTGACATTGCACGACCAAACAGGGGTTGCAGCGCGCTGCGAATGGTCAGTGGTAAACCACGGTTGTACGAGAGATAACCTAAAGAAATACCTACCACGCCATAACAGGCCCAGGGGGTAAAACCATAGTGCAGCATCGCCCATTTATAGGCATTGCGAACATTGTTTTCATCTAGACCCGTGGTGATGCCCTTAATGGTGTCGGGGTTGTTAGCAAAATGGAAAATCGGCTCGGCTGTTGAGTAGGTCAACATGCCAATCCCAATACCCGCACCAAACATCATTGACAGCCAGGTAAACATGGAGAATTCTGGTTTTTCATCGGACCTACCCAGCTTAACGTGGGCCGTGCGAGGCCAGATCGCCAAGGCTAAACAGATAACCGTATAAAAAGCGGTGACGTAAACATACCAGCCACCAAAACTGGTCGTCGACCAGTTCTGTACACTCAACAACACTTCCCCGGCAGCAGAAGGCGATAAGCCCACCCATAAGATAAGCGCCGCGAGAAGTAGCTTTGGCACCAAGACCACAACCTGATTAAAACCCGCGTAAAACCCAAATCTTTCAGTGCTAATAGCAACAGCTACTTCATTAGCATTCGTCTCTGGCTGACTCAAAATTTGATCTCCCTTTTAATCGATTGCGGTGACTGCTGTAAGTATAGGCAATATTCGGTCCTTGTTGAGAAAAGAAGTGGGCCTCGAACCTGGGACGGTATCGAAAGTGAAAAGCTTCAGGTAATTTGAATCACCACAGGTGAATTTAATCAAACGTAGAAACCAAAACCATTCGCAGACATTCAAAGCCCGGGTCGCGCTAATTCGACGAATAATCAGCCAGCCCCCTGGCCCAACAAGGATCATGTTGTAGACGAGTTGAAAAAAAGGAGTACGCGTGGTCTGCAATAGCGACAAGCGACACCCATGTGCTCACTAAGAGCAGGAAGTACAAAATGGTAGGTAATGACGTGAGATATAGGCATTGATTATGGCCGGTAGGTCACTAAATCAGTTCTCGTCGGGTTGCCAGAAACTATATACCAGCGCGGGTAATACTGAACAAACAGCTGCAAGCAGCAGCACACCGTTGAAACTACCACCCGCAGCAAGCTGACCTGCAAGCCCAGGACCGACCATTGAACTCAGAGCAAACACAGCAGGCACCAGCACCACAGCTCGACCTGACGCATCACTGCGAGCGATGCCGGCGACCTGCAAAACACATCCACAGGTGAACGCAAACTCCCAAATCCATGCGCCCAGGGCGAAGGGTAGAAAACCGTCTGCGCCGAGTAGGAAAAGCAGCCCCGCCAGAACACCGACGAGTACTATCCAGTAGGCCCAGCGTGCACCGGCACGATCACCTATCCAGGCCACGAAAAATGCAGCTGCGCCCCCCAGCAATTTCAATACGGCAAAAACGATACCGACTTCAGAACCCGTGAGTTCGAGATTGGCGCCGATACGTTCCAGAAATGCCCACAAGGCTATGTTGCCGACCAGAAAAACAAAGAAAATGCTCATGCAGATCCAGGATTGCCAGGGCAGCACTCGCGAGGACTGCACTGTAATCTCTTCATTTTCTTCGGCAATAGCGAGCAACGGACCCTGCGGCACCCAGAATGCGGATAAGCCTAGAATCCCAACAACAAGAGCCAGCGCAAGAGCGGCACCGGGATAATGCCATTGAGCGATAATGAGGGGTGGCAGTGCAAATAGTACCGCTGCAGTGATGGAAAGCTCGACTCCCTGCCGAGTACCAAATGCGCGGACCTTATCAGGCAAATCGGCAAGAATTCGCATCCCAAGGCAGGTCATGGTCGAAGCAAAAAATCCTATAAAGGCCCATGCCAGGTAGAGCGCCTCGATGTTGCTAAGTTGGGAACTGACCGCGAAGGCTCCAGCGGTACCCAGGGTACTGGTTATGGTCAACGTTCTCCAGTTCAGACGATTGATCCAGAAGGGCGCCCCCAGGGTGCCCAGTAGATAACCCGCGAAGCAGATGGATCCAATATTACCAACTGATCTGCTATCCAGGTTAAAGGAATCTGCCAGACTACCGAGCATTACCGGTAGAGAATTAAAGGGTAATCCGCCGATAGTCGATGCGATACTGGCCGCAAGAATGAAAATAAAAATATTTTTCGAGGTGACTGGCAAATTCATGGGTAAAGGGCTGCAGTAACTCGGTGGTTAAACACTGATATTAGCGCAGAGCCACGCTGAAATACCATGGTCACGAATTACCTGATGAAGCATGCAATTCGGCAATCAGCTCCTGGAGAAGGACAAACTCAAAATCCCAGCCTTATTCAACGATGCTAAAGCGACGGGAGGCCCATGGTCCAGGCGAGTTAGTTGGGGTACAGGCAGCCTGAATTCTCTACAGCCTGCACTACGCGGGTTATCGAGAATAAATCGGTATAACCATATAAGTAACTAGTCGTTCACCCTACTCAACCTAGCGGCTATATTAGCGCCCTTCACGAAACCTGGCCTGGCTTCCCATGTACGTCTACGATGAATACGACCAAAAAATGGTCGATGAACGTGTCGCGCAATATCGCGACCAGACAAACCGTTTCCTAGCGGGCAAACTACCGGCGGAAGAATTCCAGCACCTCCGACTTCGAAACGGCCTATACATCCAAAGACTCGCTCCCATGCTACGGATTGCGGTCCCATATGGACTGATGTCTTCCAGACAACTGCGAAAGCTTGCTTATATTACTCGCCACTTTGACCGGGGGTATGCCCACCTTACGACTCGCCAGAACGTACAACTGAACTGGCCGCTACTTGAAGAAGTACCGGATATTCTGGAAGAACTTGCCAGCGTTGAGATGCATGCCATCCAGAGCAGTGGGAACTGCATCAGGAACGTGACTTCGGACCAATACGCCGGGGTTGCACAAGACGAGATAGAAGACTCACGACCCTGGGCCGAAATTATTCGACAGTGGTCAACGTTCCACCCCGAGTTCAACTGGCTGCCACGTAAATTCAAAATTGCAGTCAGCAGCGCCACGCAGGATCGTGCAGCGGTACAGGTACATGACATTGGTGTCCGAATACTCAACAACGACGGTGTCACCCGCTTTGAAATCCTGGCCGGTGGTGGCCTTGGCCGCACGCCTGTGATCGCACCGGTGATTAGGCAGAACCTCGAACCCAAGCATCTGCTAACCTACCTTGAAGCCATCCTGCGCGTCTACAACAGGTACGGACGACGGGACAACAAATACAAAGCACGAATCAAGATCCTGGTCCGGGCCATGACTCCGGCGGTCTTCGCAGAAAAAGTTGATGCTGAGTGGCAGACACTTAAAGATGGCGTCGGCACGCTGACTGACACTGAAATTTCAAGGGTCAAAGGGCATTTCACTATTCCACCTTACGAAACACTGGACGACCACGTTCCAGAGATCGATGATCGCATTGCAGACAACTCTGGCTTCAGCAACTGGCTAAAGCAGAACGTGAAACCCCACAAACAGGCCGGTTACGCCATCGTCAACCTGGCCCTGAAGCAAACAGGTATTCCGCCGGGGGATATCACGGACAAACAACTGGAAACAGTCGCGGACCTCGCCGACGAATTCAGTTTCGGTGAAGCCCGGGTTACTCACGAACAGAACCTGACGCTCGCAGATGTCCCTAAGAGGTCTCTCTTCAGTCTTTGGCAGGCATTGGTTAGCGCCGAACTTGCAACACCGAACCTGGGTTTGCTCACCGATATCATCTGCTGCCCGGGTGGCGACTACTGCTCTTTGGCGAATGCGAAATCGATTCCAGTAGCAGAGGCTATACAACGCCAGTTTGATGACCTGGACTCCCTTCACGTTCTTGGAGACCTGGATCTCAACATTTCGGGCTGTATGAATGCCTGTGGCCATCATCATGTTGGCAACATAGGCATTCTGGGTGTCGATAAGAAAGGCAAGGAGTTTTACCAGGTATCAATCGGCGGGTCCGGTTTTGAAGACGCCAGCCTCGCTAAAATTCTAGGCCCATCATTTGCCCGGAATGAAATTCCGGACGTCATCCAGAAGCTGGTGAACGTACATCTGGATAAAAGAGAAGGCGCCGAACGTTTCCTGGACACCTATCGGCGGATAGGCATTGATCCCTACAAACAGGCGGTATACACCTCATGAACCAATTGATTATTGATCTGGAAATCACAACTGACGTGACGGGACCTCTCGCAACGCTTGCGGAATTCCTGGCAGCGGACCAAAAACCCTCGGCGGTATTGATAGATTCTGATGAAGACATTGAAAGCATTAAGGAATTTGCGGCAACCCTTTCCGTTATTGCTCTTAACTTTCCTTCATTTTTGGATGGCCGAGCCTATTCTTCCGCCAATCTCTTAAGACGGGAATATGGATACAAAGGTGAACTGCGCGCTGTCGGAGATATCCGCATAGACCAGCTGGAACAAATGGCCCGATGCGGCTTCAATGCATTCCAATTGGCTGACGGGCAGAATATTGAGCAGGGCCTTGAAAGGTTGCAGGGGTTCTCTTTCAGTTACCAGCCAGCCTTCAACCGCGAACCACTATTCAGGGCACGTGCCAGCTAATATTTTAGTTCAGGGCGTGTTTCCCTTAACATCAGCGCATATTCCCACCATGAGCAACCATGGGCTCTGACCCTTTTGTATTTTCATTTTTCCTGATCTTTGCGTGTGCGGGGATCCTTGCTACGTTGGCACTATTTACGCGCCAGCCGCTTATCGTCATGTACATCGTTACAGGGATGATTCTTGGTCCATCCGGCACGGCACTTATTGATAACCCCGAGCTCATTAGCAGCATCGCAAAGTTTGGGATTATTTTCTTACTTTTCCTGCTCGGCCTCGATATGCAGCCCGCGAAGTTAATTAAGACTCTCCGTAGCGCAATGCTGGTGGGTATCGGCAGTTCTTTGGTCTTTTTCGCGGTGGGTTTTTTGATCGCATCAGCCTTCGGCTACTCGGCTACTGAAACGATCATCATCGGCATCGCCATGATGTTCAGCAGCACTATTATCGGAATCAAGTTACTGCCGACAACGGTACTGCATCATCGCCACACTGGAGAATTGATGATCAGCCTACTGCTCATCCAGGATCTAATGGCAATCATCGTACTACTGGTGATTACCGGTGGATTAATGGAATTTGATGGTGTGTCCAAAATCGCGAGTGTTTTGGTCAGCCTACCTCTGCTGCTCCTGTTTTCCTGGTTATTCGTAAAGTATGTCCTTCTGCCGTTACTGGAAAAGTTCGACGCCTTCCATGAATATATTTTTCTGGTTGCTATTGCCTGGTGTTTGGGAATGGCTGAACTCTCTGAACTGACAGGACTGTCACTCGAAATTGGGGCCTTCATTGCAGGGGTAACTATTGCCACAAGCCCTATCGCTCTTTACATTGCTGACCACCTGAAACCGCTTCGGGACTTTTTCCTGGTGTTATTTTTCTTCTCGATTGGCGCAGGGTTCCATATGGATCTTCTGGCTCAAGTCATCTTACCCGCAGCTGTCATCGCTGCCGTCATACTCTCGTTGAAGCCGGTCACCTTCAAGTTCATGTTGAGACGGATGAGTGAAACGAGCGCGTTGGGTTGGGAAACAGGATTCCGCCTTGGCCAGATCAGTGAATTTTCATTGCTGATAGCGTTTGTCGCGACGGCACAAAACCTGATCAGCCAGGAAGCCTCTCACCTGATACAGGCTACGGCTATCCTGACTTTTTTGGCGTCTTCTTACCTGGTGGTGTTTAGATACCCCACGCCTATTGCAGTCAATGATCGACTGCGCAGGGACTAACCAAGCACCTCATGTTTAACCAGGGTACGACCTGCCACGCCCCCGGCAAAAATCTTGTCAATTTCACCGGACAGCTGGTTCAGGCCAATTTCAACGACCATCTCATCCAGGGAAGACAACTTCCAATCAGCTGCTAGCATGTTCCAGACGCGGGTTTTTTCCTCAATCGGCAGCGACACGCTGTCGATACCCAAAATATTTACATTGCGCAAAATAAAAGGCAGCACCGTAGTAGTAAAAGCAGGTGAGGCGACCAGGCCACAAATCGCGACACTACCGCCGTAACTTAGACCCTTAATCACGTTAGTCAGTATCTCGCCACCAACGGTATCAATACCGTGCGCGTACTTCATTGCATCCATGGGCCGGGGATTTTGCTCAGACAGTGACTCGCGATCTATCACGTCCTTTGCACCCAGGCCTTTGAGGTAATCTGCTTTATCCGCCTTGCCACTGCTAGCGACAACATCGAACCCCTCTTTAGCCAGTAGAGCGACAGCAACGGATCCAACACCACCGGTTGCCCCCGTTACCACTACTGGACCATCAGAAGGTTTGGCGCCCATCTTAAGGAGTTTGTCGTAGCACAGCGCCGCCGTCAGGCCGGCCGTGCCAATAATCATACTTTCGCGCAATGTCATTCCCGCAGGCAATGGAGTTATCCAACTGGCAGGGACACGAATAAGTTGCCCATACCCACCCGGGGTGTTCATCCCCAGGTCAAACCCAATAACAACAACATTATCGCCAGGTTCAAACAAAGATGTATTCGATTCGACAACCTGACCTGCGGCATCTATTCCAGGCGTATGAGGGTAACTTTTTGTCACTCCGGGCAGTCCCTTTGAGGAAAGCGCATCCTTATAGTTTAACGATGAGTAATGCACGTTAATGAGCACATCCCCATCAGGAAGGTCATCCGTTGTTCGCTCGATGATCTGGTGCGTTACACCGTCCTCACTCTTCTCTACCCAAAAGGCACTAAAACTAGTCAATATCCTCTCCTGACTTACTGTATAAATTGGTTAGGCAAGGCCTGCTGCGGCATTGCCTGTCGTGATAACGTGCCACCCATCCATAAACGGGTGACTCGCTCAAAAAGCTTGTCCATTTTGTTCTTGTGCACTACGTACTTCACCAGGAATACATCCCTATCGGCACAACACTCAACAATATATTCATCGCTTGTTTTTAACTCGTCAACAAGATCACGCTCCAGTGCTCTTTTCCCAAACCACGCTTCGCCCGTTGCCACTTTTTCTATATCGACCTGCGGCCTGTTATCGGACACAAAATCCTTAAACAGCTCATGAACATCTTCAAGATCGTCGACAAATTTTTCACGGGCTTTATCGGTATTTTCGCCAAACAGTGTCAACGTTCTTTTGTATTCACCCGCTGTAAGGATTTCAACATCGATGTCGTTTTTCTTCAGAATACGATGAAAATTAGGGATCTGGGCTACCACACCAATCGAGCCTAAAAGAGAGAAAGGTGCGGCAATGATTTTGTTCGCGATACAAGCCATCATGTATCCGCCACTGGCCGCCACTTTGTCCACTGCGACCGTCAGGGGAACAGACTTGTTTCTGATTCTCTGGAGTTGTGATGCAGCAAGACCGTAGCCATGGACTACGCCGCCAGGACTTTCGAGACGAACGAGTACTTCATCCTGTTCCTCTGCAACTGAGAGGATCGCTGTTATTTCTTCCCTGAGGTTAACGACCTCAGATGCCTGGACGTCGCCGACAAAGTCTACGACAAACATTCGGGGCTTGGGTCCTTCGCCCTGCTTCACATCTTTCTTCTGTGTTTTTTGCTTCTCTTTTTCTTTCTTCTTTTCTTCTTTTGTATCCTGTTTCAGCAATTCAGGGTTCAACACAATGGATTTCAGGCTATGGGTAATCCCATGCAAAGAGTCATTGAGGTTTTTAACTTCAATATGGCCAGCATCTGGGTCTTTTTGTCTCTGGGTAGAACCAAAAATAACGACAATTACGACCAGGACCGACACCAATATCGTCACTGATTTTGCTAGAAACAATCCATATTCGATCAAAAACTCCAAATCCAAAACTCCCGAATCATAAGACAGCACATGCTACCACAATCTCCACTACAGGCAGGCTGGTAAAGGACTAGAGATGTATACTTCAACCATGAGACGGTTGATGAAACAGAACTTACTAGTAATCCCTATCTTCGTGATCGCGCTCGTCACTTACGCGGTAACAATGCCGACGGCCATCACCCTGGAAGATGCAGGTCTCTTTCAAATGATCTGCTACCAGAATGGCATTGCACACCCACCGGGGTATCCTCTTTTCACCCTATTCTGCAGCACATTGGTTATTTCTCCTGAGATCATGAACGGGAACCTGGTTTCTGCGCTTTTTGGGGCGTTTACAGTCGCTATTTTCTTCTTTCTCTTGCTGTCTATAACACGCAACTTCATTGTCGCAACGAGTGCAGCGCTCTCCTACGCCTTTACAGCGAGCTTCTGGGCCCAGTCGATCATTATTGAAGTCTATACTCTGGCTGCACTTCTAATATTTGCGTGCTGGTACGCGCTACACAGGTTTATTCGACTTAAACGCGACGCTGACTGGTTTCTGGCGTGCCTAGTTTTCGGGTTCGCGCTGTCCAACCACTGGCCCCTGGCGTTACTTTCGACACCGGCCCTGGTTGCAGTGGTTTGGCCAGCGATCAGATCCCTGGCTTTTAAGCTGACCCAGGCGCATTTCCTCTTGCTCACGCTCTTTGTATTTAGCATCGGTCTAACACCATATCTTTATCTCGTGACACGACCCGATGATGTTTTCGGGGTCTTCGGCTCAATCAACAGCCTCGGTGAATTTTTAGACTATGTATCGCGAAACTATTACAACGACGACAAACCCAGTGCGACCATCGCAGATAAACTGGCCTTTCTTCGCTGGTTGCCACTAGAGACTATTCGACAACTAGGTTTTCCTTTATCGCTGATTGCGGCCTTGGGGGTCTACTACAGTTTCAGAACAGCACCCAGACATTTGGCTATCGCATTTCTATTGAACTATCTGGGTTGCACTTTTTTGTTAGTACTGTTGCTTGGGTTTGAATTTGACCGACAAGGCCAGGCCATATTTACGCCCTATCCCATTATCGCTTATGGGAGCCTCGCTATTTGGCTAGGGTACGGTCTGCTTGCAATCTCGTCGCTACACCGTTCACTGTCCAACAAGTTTGTGCAGGGCCTGCTTGGGTTATCGATGGTGCTGACGATTGCGTTCACAAACTTGCCTGGCAATAATCGCAGTGAAGATTCGTGGGTAGAGGACTACTTCGCTTTACTTGTAGACTCGCTACCCGAAGATGCTATCTTGTTTGTTGACAGCGACATATTGTCTTTCCCCATTGGCTATCTGCACTACGTGAAGGGGCTTAGACCCGATATCAGCCTCTATAACTGGAACAGTCTGACCTTTCCCAACCGATTGACCCCCGTCAGGACACCGCGGCAACAACGGGAGCTGATGTTGACAGATTTTATTGGCAACAGAGACAGACCGGTCTTCACCATAAAAACAAGATTTTCCCCGACAACCAGCTACGGTCTCTACGACCAATTGCAACTGGTCGGCATGGACAACGCTTACCTTTTACCAGAGGCAGAGGCCTTCCTGACAAAATTAGCAGACCAGTATGCCCAAGGTCGCATTTTTCGCTCTCAGGAACTTGAACTCGCCGAATTCATTTTTGCCAGTTTTACAAGGCTCTATATTCGATTCCAGAAGCAAAACCTTACCCCTCTGAGCACAGAGCAACGGCAGAGATTCAATCGCCTGCTAGGCACTTTTTCAGGGAAGATGATGCTGATCGAGGATGAACTGGGACGTAAGGACAGGGATCCTAACAAGGCATTGCTCAAGGAGGTCGCTACTGCAGCCGGCCTTCAGATGCCTACGCACATTATAAACAGACAGCAGGCTCGTTACTTCTACTATTCCGCCAGGATATTCCTCCTTGATCCGCCAGAGACAGCTGAAGCGTTGCAACAACTCGAGCAGTCAATCAATCGCTTCCCGGCAACTGACAACCAGGCTTACTGCTTGAGGGACAACCTGTTGGGCCTGCAAAGCATCAATGGATGCGATTCATTCACTCGGTAGGTAAACTGCCGTCCTACCATTTACGTCCAACAGGTATCCCAACTGTGCTATCGGAACTGCTTACGGAGAAACAAAAGACGCTTGAGCCTCATTTCAAACCTGGATTACTGCAGCGTAACTCGACGGTTTTCCAGTTCAGGTTTACTAAGGATGAAGATTTCTTTCTTTGTGTATCACAAGACTCATTCAGCTTTAATGAGGG
>OCVR010000997.1_pt1 | contig 23110 bp, 12 predicted proteins | sample 1539091 | NCBI WGS metagenome assembly OCVR01 (sample SAMEA3355530, study PRJEB22509) | marine metagenome | biome: marine; feature: coastal ocean; material: water | place: USA | collected 2010-08-07 | depth 16 m | reverse complement strand
GGACAAAGTAGTAACTTAAAAAACCCTGATAAAAAAGATGTTACTATAGAAGCCGAATCATCTATACCTGTTGAAATTGCTTTAGCAATACAAAAGAATACTCCAGCCTTTGCTGAATATGTTAAAGAAGCACAAAAGATTGGAATGACACCAAGTATTGTAGTTGATTCAAAACCAGTTTACCCAGAAAACTTTGCTGGCACAGGAACAGGCGCTGATGCACACGTTGGGCCTATTAAAATCATATACACAGTTAAAATTAACCAATCTTGGGCAAACGTAGTTCAAGATAAAGGAACACATAGAAAAAACTTTGTAAGTAACAAATATCAATCTGATAAATTTAAAATGTTACCAATTGAAAAGAATTACACATATCTTTATACAGGATTAAATACTGAGGTATTAACTTATCAAATTGATATAGAAAGTTTATATACCGTTGTATCAGTTCCACAAGCTGGAATATATCATGCAGATAAATCAGAACAGTTTGCTCCTACAACACCTAGTAAAGTTACTAAGTATTTAGAAGATATTCCATATGACAAGATACCATCAGATTTTAACGATTATACAAAATTTATTAATAAACCTTATAGTATTAATGAACAAAGAAAAAATGAAACAGATGCCACAGATACACTAAATGCTAGTTTGGCAGCTAACATGGCAAAAAGAGAATACGATGCATATAACTTTTCAATGGAAATAAAAGGCGACCCATACTGGATGGCAGGATCATTACAATCTAATGTTGAAGGCGCTGACAGCCCAGACTATAGTTCAAGAGATGCATTAATATCATTATTACAGTATAACCCTAACGCAGAAGACTTATTAGAGTTTCAAAGGAGAGGTCCAGTTGATTTAGTATCAAGTGGAATATATAAATTAACTAAAATTGAAAGTAGATTCCAAGGTGGTAAGTTTACACAGACACTATCAGGATTCAAAGATCCAACAACGAATACACTTTTAATATTACCACAACTAATAGAAATATCAGGAGCATAAAATGGCAGGCTATTTAAAACATGACGGAGTACACGTTAGAAGTAGAGTTAAGCAAGGTGACGATGAGGGAACTAACACCCTTAGTGGAATTTACATTGCCGAAGTAATAAACAACGAAGATAGTTTACACACAGGTAGAATTTCAGTAAAGATTTCAGACTTTGGCTCAAAAGATAATACTCGTATTTGTTTACTAGCAACACCGTTTGGTGGACATACAAAAATTAAAGATAGTGGAGACGACGAAACTAAAGAAGCACAATCACCTATAAGTTATGGAATGTGGCCACAGCCACCTGAAATTGGAACTAACGTAGTTGTTGCATATACTGGTAGCCAGGAACAAGGAATCGTTTTGGGCAGCCTCATAGCTAAAGATAGAAATTCTATGATGGGTGGCAATGCTAGTGGACAAGTTTATGCAAACGGAGAAAAAAGTTTAGGGAAAGCAGTTGAGAAAAATGCATACGATCAAAATGATGCTGATACTAAACCATTAGACGAATTTAGTCAAGCAGTTTTAAATCAACAAGGATTAAGTTTAGACTACGTAAGAGGACACAGTCAGAGTAGTGCCAGGCGTGAAAGTCCAAGCAAAGTATTTGGCATAACAACTCGAGGCGGACACACACTTTCATTGGATGATGGAGATGCTGGAGGCAACAGTCAAAATATTAGACTAAAAACAAAAGGTGGAGCTCAGATATTAATGGACGACACTAACGGATTTGTTTTTGTTACAACACAAACAGGTGATGCATGGGTTGAACTTGATCGTTCAGGACATGTAGATGTTTACAGTAAAGCAGGTATAAGTTTTCATACTGAAGGCGACTACAATGTACATGCTAAAGGTAGCATCAACATGCAATCAGAGCAAGGTGTTAATATTAAAAGCTCAGGAGCAGATGGAATTAAATTAGAAACAAGTGTAGGTAATATTGATGTATATAGTGCATTGGATATTAATATACAATCAGATGCCAACTACGGCTTGCTTGTAGCAGGTAATCAAATTATTAAAGGTACTAGAATAGATATGAATGGACCAGAACCAGCACCAGCTACAAAAACTACAATACAAAACCAAGGTGCTAACACAAGTGTCAAAGTATCAGCGGCAAGTAGAGTTCCCGAGCATCATCCTTGGAAAGGTGTAGAAGCTACACAAGAATCATTTAAGTCAGGTAAAGGATATACAGCATAATGGTTGATTTTATTTTGCCAAATAGTATTAGTAGTCGTAACTTAATTGATTACACACTATTTCAAACATTAGATGCTAGTGCAGTTAATGATCAAAAACCATTGTCTGAATTGGAAGCTAGTTCAAAATTAATTAATCTAAAAATTAGATCAACAGGCTGGACAGGATATAAAAAAGTTGTTGACAAACAGACTGTAATCGGTTATGCTTATAAAGAAGACAGTCAATTAAATGGTATTGGTCTGACAGAAGACAATGCTTACAATTTATGGATAGAAGAATTCAAAGACAGAGAAAGAAGATTTAAAAATACATTTTTACTAAACACGTTATCACAAACACAATACGATGCAATGCTAAGTATGTATTTACAAACTAACACATTTAACGAAGTAGGTTCAAACATTAGAATGTTTGATTTAAAAGAGTACATTGATAACAGACAATGGGGTTACATTGCTACTGCTATGACTATATGTGGACTGAACAGACTAGACAGACAAGCTGATGCAAAAATATTAATGCTAGGCGATTATGGAACTAACAAAGATAGATCATTAATTAAGGAACAAGGCTTACAAGTATTATACAAAGAACATAGTGCCGGAACACTTGATCAGCTACAAACTGACCAAGCTGAATATGTTTACTATGCAGAAACAAAAAGGTTCTTACCTAATATGAACGAAAGCCGTAAAAGACTTTTAGCAAAACAGCTAAGTTAATCCCCCACCAAAATAATTTAAATACTACTATAACAAGGAAAATAACTTGAATCACGCCGTACTCTTACTTAACGCAGATGGAAACCCGTTATCTATATTTCCGGTGAGCACGATTAGTTGGCAGAACGCAGTCAAAGCATTGTGGGGTGACAAGGTACATGTTATTAAAAATTATGATAACCAATTCCTCCGGTCACCTACAGTAACTATTCCATTCCCAAGTATTGTTATGCTTAATACATATCACAGACAACCTACTAGAGCCAAGTTTACTAGACGTAATGTTTACATTAGAGATGACTATACGTGTCAATATTGTGGGAATAACTTTGCTTACAACGAACTTACACTAGATCATGTTATACCAAAGTCAGCAGGAGGAAGACTAACTTGGGTTAATACAGTTACAGCATGCGGGCCTTGCAATGTAAAGAAGAGCAATAACGCACATCCACTTCCCAAAAAGAAACCAATTATTCCTACATGGCATCAAATCAACTATTCAAACAAGCGTCATTTCTTATCAATTCCCGATATAGCATGGCAAGATTATGTACAATGGCCAGAAGATAAGCTAATTTTGCAATCATAATCTACCTACTTAATTATTTGCATAAATAGTTGTATGAGCAATATAATTGGATACACAACAATAGACCAACCATACACAAGTAGCAATCTATCTGATATAGATTTAGCGAAGCGTGACCTGCTGAATCACTTTCATATCCGTAAAGGAGAGAAGTGGACAGACCCTGAATTTGGTTGTGACTTACCATTATACATATTTCAACCCTTAGATGACATCACAATGGATGCTATTAGAGAAGAAGTGTATAATGTAGTAAATTATGATCCAAGATTTACAGTTAACGATACTAATATTATTGTTAATCAAGATGCTCACTATGTTACTATCAATGTGAAGCTAACATATGTACCAACAACAACTGCAATAGATTTGCAGATCAAATTCGATAATGAATTTCAACAGGACGCAGAGTTTTAATTATGGCACAAAAAACTAGACAAACAAAATTATTTGCGGCAGAAGACTATACAGTTGTATACGAATCATATATCAATGCAAACTTTCAAGCATTTGATTATGATACTATGCGATCAGCTATGGTTGAGTATGTACGCAACACTTACCCAGAGAATTACAATGACTGGGTAGAATCAGCAGAATTTGTATCACTACTAGATGTAGTTGCACAATTTGGACATAACTTAGCATACAGAGTAGATTTAAATGCAAGAAACAATTTCTTAACAACATCCCAAAAACAAGAGTCAGTATATAAACTGGCAGAGTTTTTAGGGTATCAACCAAGACGTAATGTGCCAGCGTATGGTGAGATGAAAGTTATTGCAGTTAAAACAAATGAAGCAGTTATTGGTAGTGCCGGAACAAGTTTAGGTGGAACTGAAATTAAATATGAGATTACAAACAACTCTAGTAACTTAGATGATTTTATTACAGTATTAAATGCATCATTGCAAAACAGTAATAGATATGGAAGTCCTACTAAAAGTTCAGTAATTGATAATATCAAAACAGATTTCTATAATTTAAACAATACATCAAATCAAATTAAGTTTGATATTGAAGGTACTGCACTTGGTAAGACATCAACGTTTAATGTTATTAACAGTGAGTACGATAGTGTTAATAGAACGTTTACAGAAAAAATGCCAGACCCAGTAAGTTCATTTGGAGTTTATTTTAAAAATGACGGCAAAGGCATTAACAGTATTAATAGTGGATTCTTTGCAGGAGTTAAACAAGGATCATTGGGATACCAAGACTTTGTTGTATCAGATCCAATTGACAACGCAGTACTTGATGTAACTGCAACAGACATTAACCAAAATGATGTGTGGGTGCAAAACATTAATGAAACTGGTAACGTTACTAAGCAATGGACAAAAGTTTCAGACGTAAACGGAAACGTAATTTATAACAACTTAGCTAACGGTGTTAGAGATGTATACAGTGTTAAGACTAGATCAAACAATCAAATTTCAATTGTGTTTCCAGATAGAGCATTTGGTAATATTCCAAAAGATACAATAAGAGTTTGGTACAGAACTAGTGCTAACAGTACATATGTTGTTAGACCAGATGACTTAACAAATAAAAAAGTACAAATAAATTATACAGGATTAGATGGAAACGTATACACACTTGTATTAACGCTACAACTAAAACAGCCAATTGCAAATGCAAGTTCAAATGAAACACTAGACAGTATTAGAGAAAATGCTCCTAGAAATTATGCTACACAAGATAGAATGATTACTGCAAGTGATTATAATACAATGCTTGGTGGTAGCAATGGTGGGCTTGTTAAAATTAAAAGTGTAAACAGAACATTTAGTGGACATAGTAGATATTCTAAATTTACAGATCCAACTGGTATGTATTCTGATTTACATTTACGTGGAAGCGATGCAGTAGTTTCAGAAAGTGAAAAGCTAGTTTCGTATTCAACATCAAGTTCAGATTCATCAACACAAATATTTGAAAAATATGTTAAAAATATTATTGACAATGATGAATTTGTAAATCTATATTACACAAGATACAAAGCAACATTTGAAGGACTAGCAACTTCAGCAGGATACACTACAAACAAATTTACATGGATTAGTCCTAGTATAACTGCTAGTGGTGCAAAAAATGGATACATCACAGATCCAAATAATGCAGGATTAATTCAACGTGTAGGTGAAACTTCAGATACTTATATGAAGTATATAACACCAGGAGCATTGATTAAATTTAAATCTATTGACGGCAAAGAATTATGGTCCAAGGTTGTAAGTGTATCAATGAACGGATTAGGTATAGAAAACATTGGAGCACAAGCCGGTGCACCAACAGGTAAGCGTAAGGACGGTACAGGTGCAATTGTGTTGGATAGTATAATTCCAGGACAAAGCACTATTGAAGTAATTTATCCAGCATTGTCTAGAAGATTTATTTCTAGAGAACGAGATATTATTAAAACATTTTTAGATGCTAAAAGATCATTTAGTGTAAAGTATAATTATAAAAATAAAAGTTGGGATGTGTTAAGTGAAAACATTGGTAACATTAATGATGCATACCCAAATGCTTTTGCATTAGGAAGTGATAGTTGGGTTTTATATTTTGACTACACAGGCTCTGCATTTGATATTTACTTGAGAACAATTAGATTTAATTTTACAAGTAGTTCAGTTAGATTAGGAAACATACAAAACGAATATGATTTAAGTTCGTACACTAAAAAAGCTAAACGTGATCAGATAAAAATGTTTGATGCAGTTAATAGTAGCATAGTAGAAACTGGAAAGTTTTTTGTATATGGATATGATCAAGCTAGTACTAACAATTACAGATTAGTATTAATAGATGGAAACGCAGATAGCAGACCAGATAACCCATTAGCATTTACTGAAGTAGTAGGAACTGGTAATCCATCTAAATCAAATTTAAATTTTGAATGGCAACATGTAACAACAGATAATCAAGTAGTAGATCCTAGCTTTACAAATGTTATAGATGTGTTTGCATTAACATCAGCATACGACACTAGTTATAAGAACTGGTTAAATGGTACAGTTTCAAAAGAACCATCACCACCAACTAGTTATTCATTATCACAACAGTTTGGATCAGTTGAAGGCAAAAAAGCAATGAGTGATACTATTGTTTATAAGCCAGTTAAGTATAAACCAATATTTGGTACACATGCTGACCCAGAACTAAAAGCAAGATTTAGAATTATTAAATTATATGGATCAAACATTACAGACAGTGATTTAAAATCAAAAACAGTAATAGCTATAAATGAATTCTTTAGTTCATCAGAATGGGACTTTGGAGAAACTTTTTACTTTACTGAGTTAGCGGCATACGTACACAAGGAACTAGCAGGCGTACTAAGTAGTTTTGTTATTGTACCACAAGGAACTGGAACAACATTCGGAGACTTATTTGAGTACACACCAAACACAGATGAGATGCTAATTGCAGATGTGACAGTAAATGAAATTGATATTATTCAAAACATTACAGACGAAAATATTAGAGCAGGAAGTTAATAAATGGCTAAGAAAAAAGCAGGACAATCTAAGGTAACTAATATAAAAACAAATAAGTTTTTACCAGGTGTATTTCAAACTGATCTAAATAAAAGTTGGTTAGACAGTACATTAGATCAAATGGTTTCTAAAGGACCACTTGATAACATTAATGGATATGTTGGATCAAGAAATGGTGCAACTACAAATATTAATGATTCTTATATTGAACCAAAATTTCATATACCTCTTAGAACCAAAGCCCAGCTAACGCCAGGTGTTGTTAGTTACAATGACGATCTACAAATAACTAATCAACTTACTATAGATGACATTGCTCATTCTATTAATACAAATTTTGATGCATACAATTATAACTCTGCATACAATACAGAAATATATTCATACAGCCCTCCAGTTGATGTTGACAAATTAGTTAACTTTAAAAATTATATTTGGGCAGAAGAGTTACCAGTATACGAAAGTATATACACAGGTGCTAGTAAAAATCCATTAGTGGATTCTAAGCATCGCACATTGTATACATTAACAGATGACAACAATACATTTAGCGTTGAAGACCATATGCTTATTAAGTTTACTGGTTCAGGTTGGGATGTTGCTGTCAAAGACAAAACATTTATTGTAACTGGTGTAGGCACATTTGTTACATTTGAAGAATTTAGAGATGAGAACACTAGAAGAGTATATCACAGTGTTGTACCTCACACACAAAATAACGATGGCATATGGGACGATAGTAAAGTTCATCGTGTTATCCCAAACAAGCAAAACAAATATTGGCAAGCTGGATCGAGAAACTTTTTAACATTAATTAATGATTATAATAATGATGCTAACCAGCTACCAATTTTTAATGGCTTCCATTACACAGATTTAAAATCCAATCCAACTCAATTAGTCGAAGGTGTATTAATTAGATTTGATTCTGATGATTGGTTTTATAATGATGCAGAACAAAAAGAAAACATATACATTGTTGATAGATTCTCAGATGGAAAATTAACACTTAGAAAAGTTGTAACCGCAACGTGGAATGTAAATTATTGGAAACTTTCTACAAGCCCTAGTGCTACAGCAAGTGATATTGCAAAATTAAAAAACATAGCAAAGTTTGATATGAATGGCGAACTTGCATGGGACTTTGGCTTACCAGTTGAACCTATTTTAGATTATATAGTAATTGCTAAAGAAGATTTATTCCATACAGCATGGAGTAGAGCTAACCATTGGGTAAACATTAGTACAGTTAGAAAACTAATGACACTGTTACCTGATTATAACTTTGACGATATACTATCAAATAAACGCAGAGCAAAAAGACCAATTATAGAATATAATGCAGGTATTAATTTACACAACAATGCAAGGCATCACGATTACGAAGATGATCCAACATACATTGGTGCAATAGATTTTGGTGTAGTAGCAGGCGACGATATTAGTGTCATGCCAGTTGGGTCAACATATGTTTATATAGATAGCACACAAGATAAAGTTTATAAGTCAACAAGTACTACACCAACAACAGTACTTACAATGGCTAACAATTATTGTTTAACAATCAAAAGTATACTGAATGCAAATAAACTTAACTGGCAACACAGTGACGTATGGTACATTAATAATAAGTTTACTCTAGCACAACAAAAAACAAAAGTCAACCAATATCCACTTTATAAATTCTTTACAGACGAAGGCGTTGCATTTGAAGATATAGTAGGTACAAACTTTACAGGTGACAAAATATTTGGATACAAAGAAGGTACTGGTGCAATTGATCCAGAACTTGGATTACAATTAAGTTATAAAGATTCTCCAAAGGGTGCTGAATATGAATTTGAGAATTTCATATTAACAAGCAAGTATAAAAACACATTACAAAATTCAGAGAATCCAAAAATAACATTTAATAAATCAGGACAAGGTTATAACTTATATAAAAGATATGACAAACTTGAAACTGTTTACAGACAGTCTGGAATGCCAGCAGGTGCATTAACAACTGAACAATATAAAATTACAGTAGGCGACGACAACTTAACTATTCCATATGGATATAGTAATTGGGACAGAACACAATCATTTGTGCTACACAAGAAAAATGATAAGTTTACTTTATCAAGATTAAATGTAGACACAGGTGAATCTCTAGAACAAGATGTTCCGTCTATACAGACACTACGTAAGAATACTAATATTAAAGTATATAACTTAACAACTGAAACTATAAAATATTTTGTTCCAGGCAATACAGAAGTTACGCCAACTACAAGTTCACAAACTGTTGGCGGATTAGTAATTGAAAAAGATGCAAACAACGTTGTTGAGTTTTCATTAACTACTGACAATGTTAGTATTGTTGTTGAAGGTAAAGTATTGTCAATGGTTACTTCAATTGATAATCAAGATGATTTAAATTATTCAATAACAAATAACGGAAACAAAATTGACGACTCGTACATTACAATAAACAACAATAACATTGTAATAAGCGAATTTGCATTTAAAGAAAATGATATAATTGATTTTAGTTTTAGAAGCAACGAAAATAAAATAGCCACAACAATTAGCTATCCAGAAGTTATGGGACACAACGTACATAACGAAGCAATACAAACGTTTACAATAAGTGAAACGCTTGAACATTGGGTTAGTAAATTAAATGTTAATCCAAAATTTGATGGCAACTCGTTTTCAGAAAATAATTATAGTAGCGTAACACATACACCATATTATGGTGGAACATTATATATGCGTAAACATGATAGTATAATGCACGACATTAATTACTCAAACGAAGACATAGATATTACAGGTTCATTAGTTGAACAGGGTGCAGATTGGATTTCATTTAGAAACAGAGTACTAGCACAAGTAAAAAGATTATATCAAATTAATCCTTATACAGATATTAAAAGTATAACAGATGATGCAATTAGCGAGATAATAAAAAATAAAAGAACTATTGATTTACATAAAACTTCTAATATGTTATATGCAGAAGCAGAAGTAACACAGACTATAAAAATTACTGACACAAGTGTATTAGCATACAAAACAAATTATATATTCAATGGTGATTTAAATATTAGAGACCATGCATATGTTTATCTTACTGATACAAATGGAAAAGTAATATTACAAAAAGATACAGACTATACAATAATTGGTGATACAATTTATCTAACAAGTCTAAGTGCTACTGCTACTGAACTAGAAGTAATACATCATAACATGGACTCAGATAGTTTTGTTCCAGCAAGTTTAACTAAGCTAGGGTTAGCAAAGGGTTATAGACCAATTGTAAGTGACAATGTGTTATACACACATGATGGTCAAGAATATACTTTAACAAGTACTGCTAACTTAACAGACATTACATCAGCAGACTTTGATGTAGTGCATGCAGTATTATTAGATATGGAAAATAGAATATACGCTGGTCTTGTATTACAAGATACAATGTATGATGCAAAACAATATGCTTCATACACAGACTTCTTACCTAACACACAACATAGCACATGGTATACGTTAAACATTTTAAATAATTACACAGAAAAGTTTTACACAAAGTGGGCAGGTATAAGAAATGTAACTGAAACTAATATATACGACCAAACTGATAAGTTCACATGGAACTACAGTACAATACAGTTTAATAATTTTGAAACACCAGGACACTACAAAGGAGTATACACACTTCTGTTTGGTACAGCAACACCACATTTAACTCCTTGGCATATGCTAGGATTTGGATTTAAACCAACATGGTGGGATGCAAACTATAGTTGGACAAACAATACAAAACGTACAGCATTAATTAATGCATTAACAAATGGTATAGTATCTCAGCCAAGCAAGCCAGTAGAACAAGATTTAAAATACGCTAGGTTTAATTGGGACTGGTCAACTAGGAGCCCAGTTACAGGAACAGGCGTACTGGAAGATCCAACAACAGTAATTGGTTTACCTAACTCAGCTGATGCAGCACAAAACTTTGTATTTGGTGATTACGGACCAATAGAATATATGTGGAGAAACTCTGCACAAGGACAAGCAGTAATGATTGACGCTGTTCTAAAATTAAATCCAACTACAGCATGGACTAAGTTCTTTCAGCCAGGATTTATAAAAGAAAGTATTAATGGACTACCACAAACTTATTACGATAAACAATTAACTGCAACAGAAAAATATAAACTACCGGGCATAGTATATGATAAAACTATTACAAAAGTAACTGTATCAAATTCGCCAAGTGGACTAACAACTGATTCAGAATTTATTATCATTGATGACTTTACAAGTTCGAGAGCACGTGCTAAATTTAAAATAACATATGGCAAAATTACTAGTGTTAGTTTAATTGATCGTGGAATTAATTTCACAGGTGATCCTATTGCAGTACACAAACTTGGTACTGACATTCAGCCAATAACAATAGACTTTAAAGTTAATGAAGTTCCATTTGTTGCAAACGGAATAGCACAAGCACAATATAACTTTGCAAAAAGAAATCAAAAAGATATAAACCATGAACAACTTTATAAAAACTTAACAACTAAACTAATACAAAAAGTTGGTGGGTTTACTAGCAAACATTTATTAAATGTATTTGCTGAAAGTAGTGTTAGTGGTGATTTTCAATTTGGTCAAGCAGACTTTGATATTACTATGTACACGGGTAAGCCAACACAGTTGCCAACAGCAAGTGCATTGTTTATTACTAAAGGTACAAATGGATACACAGTTAATGGTATAAGCAACAACAAACAAGAATTTAATTTTTACGAACCTAACACAGCAGGTTTAGAATATGACGAAATAACAATAGCTAACTCAACTGTTAAGAGATATAAAAGATTTGTTTCTACTCCTAGTGTAATTGAATATAATGCACCGGTAGAAAAAATACAAGATGTTTATAACTTTATACGAGGCTATTGGATGTGGATGGAAACAAACGGATACACATTAGAATTTGACAAAGACAATTCAGCTGCAGACTTTGTAGGCTGGGCTAAAACAGCTTCTAACAATGAAATTTATATTTTACAAATAGGTAGAAAGATTTCGTTTAAACCAACACACGGAACAGTACTTGAATATAATAAATTAAGATACACTAACAATGATGTACTATCAATATATAATAAAAGATTAGACAACAGTGATTTAAGTATTGATAGAAAAGAAGGTACTGCTTATATAGAAACAAAAGATAAAGAATTTATTGGAAGCATTACAAGTGCAGTATTAGATTGCGAACATGCAATCATATTTGAAAAGAAAACTAACCTTGGTGTTGATGTATTTGATGATGTAAAAGATAAAGTACAAAATAGATTGTTAATAAAAGGACAACGAACACAAGACTGGAACGGTGAAAAGAAAGCACCTGGGTACTTAGTATTGGATAATCATATTGTTGAAAACATTGATAGTGCAGTGCAAAGTGTAGACGACATTTATAGAACTGATGTAGATGAATTTAATTCAGCATTAGGAAAAGCAAAAGACCTGACAATAGGAAATATAGAAAAAACATGGACACAAGATTTGGGATTAAACAAAAATGTAATCACAAAAATGCATCAAGGACTAATAGGAAATACAGGTACAACTACAGCGTTAGATAGAATTGGTAGATCAAATATATTAAATGAAAACGGAACTGACATTTCAGTATACGAACAATATATGTTTAGACAATCAGAACTAGGTAACAATGATATTGAAGAACCTTTTGAATTTGAAATTACGTCTTCTGATATTTCTTCTTCACCACAAATTATTGCAATAGATGATTCAATAGGTGAGCCAATTGAATTATTAAATGTATTACCAGAAAAAATTGTTAACAATAAAGATTTAACATTTGATACTAATTCATTTGCTAACAGCCAAGTTGATATACTTACAGGCGGTGAACCGTTATCAACAGAAACAAAATATAAAATACTTAGTGCAGATCAATTATCTACGGTATGGGATTCAAATGCGTCATATGCAAATATTCCAACTTGGAATAACTATACAAGTTATAAATTAGGTGATGAGGTTAGACACGAAGGACAGTTATGGGAATGTCAAGTTGACTACACAGGTAAAACAGAGATAACCGCAAACATAGAACTAAGAGCTAGAAACGCAGGAATAGCATTTCCTTCTGGAACAGTTGCAACGGTAGCTGGAACAACAACTACGTTTGCATCAGAAAAAACAGAATATCAAGATATAGTAGCAGTAGGAAGTATAACTAATCCTACGTTTGCTCCAACAGAAACATTAGTAATAGATGGTATTACTGTAGGCTTCAGTAAAAACAAAGAAGTTCCAGTAGTTACAGGACCAGCTGTTATAAGAGCAAATTCAGGACCAAAACAGTTTACAGATGTAACTGGAAAGAGTATTACTATTAACGGAGTGTTAGTTGACTTTGATAATACACCAACAGATGTTATTGAAACATTTACAGGTGTTGATAATGGAATAGCACCAGCAGTTGATTTAGAAGATACATTTACATTATCAACTGTATTAAGTGGAAGTACATATGGTGTCTCAAGTATAACAGTTGATGGAACAGTAACAACAGCATATACAACAAGTGGACAAAATATTATATTTACAACTGCACCAGCGGACGGAGCAGCAATTAGCGTAACACTTGTACATGTTGCAAATCAAATGACAGCAACTGAAATTAAAGATTTTATTAACAGTGTAGGAATACCTGGCTTAACTGCTAGTTTGGTAACAAGTTTTGACTTACTAGAACTATCGTATGCTACAACTGTAGTAGGAGATAACTTAATACTAGCTGCATCTACAACAAATGCAGATTTAGGTTTTAATCCAAATGGCGGAACAGTACAAGCACCAAGTGAACTTCAAACACAAAATGATGATTTAGTACTAGCAGATATCGTAGCACAGATTGATGCTACAAACGGATTAGAATTAGTAACACCAGTTGCATTTAATAATGCATTAAAATTAACAAGCACAGATACTAAAAGAACATTAACAGTAAGTGGGTCTGCTCAAACATTATTGGGATTAAACGCAAACTATAATGCAGGCACAACACAAACTCAAATAGATACAACACACCAACAAGCGGCAGTGTTAATTCAAAACTCATTAACAGTGGCAAATGTTACAGACGTAATTGTTAGCTATATTAGTAACCAGATTGTAATAACATCAACAGGTGATAGCATTGACATGGGCACTGGAACATTTAATAATATAGCTGGCTTTGACAGTGGTGTAACTAATGCTAGAGATGCAGGAGTTGTAAATCAATTTACTGCAACTAAACAAGTAGGTGGTGTAGCAATACCTCATTTCACAGCATTAACTTCAGATAAAGATCCAGCAATGTTTAATATATTAGTTTCAGATGATAGTGCGTTTGAAGTAAAAACTAAAGGAAGTGTAGCAACTAAATTCTTTGGTTGGAACGTATTACAAGTACAACCTAAAGCAGGAACTCCATTGTTTAGTAAAAGCTCAGACGATTCAGGTTGTGGCATATGTGCAGGTACATTAAGTAGAGATGGCAACGATGCAGAAGTAACAACAAACGTAGCACATGGCTTTGAAGTTGGTGATTATGTAATGCTATTGAACACAGACACTACTCCACCAATTGATGGCATACACAAAGTTACTAAATTAGGAACAGAGAGTACTGTTTTCTACATAGATGAATTTATTGAAAAATGTGGTAATGCAGTATCTGTATTACCGTTAATTACAACAAGATTTTCAAGCGAGCCTAGTACTATACTAGCATTATCAAATCCAAATTGGAATCTTCCAAACAATACATTAATATGGGAGAAGTTCAATAACTCACAACTAGGAACATGGGTACATTCAGTATCAGGATCAAACAAAACATTTGTGAGATCAACTACAAGTAGACCTTCTCAATATGATATTGATAATATTATAATTTACAATCAAGCAGACAATACCACAAAGGTTCAACTAGAAGCATTTGATCCTATGAGAAGAATCCTTCCAGGTGTTGCTATGCAAAACTTAGAATATATAGAAGTTGCAGATAATGCAATATATAATACAAGCACAGATGATGTTACAGCCACTGATGAGAATAATGCATGGGGTACAGAGCAAGTAGGAACAAGATGGTGGGATACTAGCAAAGTACGTTACTATGATTATGATCAAGGTAGTGTAAGTTATAGAACAGACATGTGGGGTAAACTATATCCTGGCAGCGAAATTGTTGTGTGGGAATGGATTCAATCTACAGTGGCACCAGATGATTATGCAGAAGCAGTTAAGTCTAGCAAAGAAATGTTTGGAGTTATAGCAACAGGTGAAGCATATTCAGTTGTTGATAACAAAACTAATGAGACTGATTATTATTATACAATTGATAAAATTTGGAACAACTCTACTAACGTATACGATAATGTTTACTACTTCTGGGTTAAGAATAAAACTACAATAAACAATCAAAGATCTTTATCAGCATTTGATGTTGCATCAATGATTGAAAATCCAACACAGTCTGGTATTGCTTGGTATGCAGTGCTAGATGGAAAAACATTTATTGTTGATAACATCAACTACTATGTAGAAGATAAAAATACAATATTACAAATTAACAAAGCACCAGACAAGATTAATTCTCATAACGAGTGGACACTTGTTGCCAAAGACAAAGATATTATTCCTGGATATTATATTAGAGGTATGAAATATAATTTAGCAGGACAGGACCTTAACGCTTCTAAAATTCCATATCAAACTTTACACAGGTTTAGTAAATATGGAGATAACTTTGATGAAGGACAAACATGGTTTAATAATTTATATGAAGCTAGAAGAAATACAGCTACAGCTATAAATGGATTACTAAAAGATATTTGGATTAATGATCAATATCATAATACTTGGAACAGAACAGCATTTAACAAATCATTTCCAACATACTTGTGGAACTGGATTGATTACAAATTAAAAACATACACCGGTACATTTAATCATACAAAGATTATTCCAGGTGCATATGATTTAATTAATGTAGACAGAACATATCATAATGTAGTTAAAGTTGTTAAGAGAGGTGCAAATAATCTTGACAGAAGTGAACTATATGCATATAATAATGTTACTAACGTTTGGGAATTAATTCTTAAAAAGAATGTTACAATTGAACTTAACGTTGATGCATTGTGTCCTACAAAAGGTTGGGATGCAGATGCATGGGACTCAGATAGATTTGATCAAGCAAACGTTGGCGAGTATTGGATTACATTAATAACAGCATTACACGAAGACTTGTTCATTGCACATAACAAACATAAGATGAACGAACTGTTCTTTATAATTGTTGACCATGTACTAAGTTCTTTACCACAAACAAACTGGATAAGAAAAACTACATACGTCAAGTTAGAACTTACAAGTCCTTTTGATTCAACAACTAAAAAGTACACAAGAGATAAAACAAATAACATAATTGGTTATATTGAAGATGTAAAACCTTATCATACTAAGATAAGTTCTACAAACATGCGACATACAACCGATACAGAGGAAGTCAAGTTAACAGTTTCTGATACACATCAACTAAAAGTATCTCAGAAGTATGATGAAACTTTAGAACTTTCTCCAACAGAATTATTAAACATTATAGTTCAAACAAATGCATCAGGCAGTACACATGCAACTGATTCATTAACGTTTGCACACATACAAGATAATGCTGGTACAGTTAATGCATATGCATTAACAGAAGCACTAGAAACAACATTAAGTGTGGCATTGAATGCCACAGATACTACGATAACTGTAGCAGACACTACAGCGTTCGCTAACACAGGTACATTGTACGTAGGTGGAGAACTTATAGAATACAGTAAAACTAACGCAACAACGTTAGCAATAACAAATCGTGCAGTATCAAATACATTTGCTATTAAAGGAGCAATAGGAGATTCAGTAACACAGGTTAATACGACACAACTTACATATGCTAATCCGCAAACGACACAAGCATATAATACAACAGGTGAGTCAATATTAGCCAGCTCTACCTCTACACAAGCACAAGAGTTGCAAGCAGAAGGAAAGGGTATTGAATTATAACGCTAGTTTATCGTAAGGCATAAATAGTGTATAAGGAATAGGTATAATGAAAACATTAAATGAAAAATCAAAAGTTGCAGTGGAAGGTCACGTTTTAATCAAAGATTTTGATACAGGTGAAGTACTACTCGACAAACACAACGCAATTAATTTCCAAAATTTTGCATTAGCAGTAGCTCATGCAATGGGTGGAGTGAATAATAGTGGTGGAAACAGTTATATTATTAATAAACTAGCGTTTGGTTATGGTGGTACATCGATTGACTCGGGTACAGGAGCTATAACATATAATGCACCTCAAGTAACAGGTACTTCGGGTTCTTTGTATACAGCTAGTAAAGATAACACAGATCCAAGTAATCCAGTAGACTTACAAGTTAACGTATCAAACTTTTACGTAACAGATACAGCAAACCAACCATATTCAGATCTAGTATGCAATACAGTATTAGATTATGGATTTCCAGCAGATGCTCAGGCACTTGATAATGCAAGTGACTTTGATACAGCTAGTAATTTCGTATTTGACGAAATTGGTTTAGTTGACGGCACTGGTAACTTTTTAACACACTTAATTTTTCATCCTATCCAAAAAAGTAAAAATAGAAAATTAGAGATTATATATACTCTAAGAATTAGAGCAGGAGTTTAAACATGGCATATACAATTAACAAATACAATGGTACAACAGTCACAGTAGCTGATGATACCCTTAATGTAGAAACTAGCTTGCGTTTAGTAGGTAAAGACTATATTGGTTATGGTGAAGCTATAGCACAGAACTCAGTCAGCTTACTAGAAAACTTTGCAAGCGAAACAGCACCAACTAGTCCAATTGAAGGACAGCATTGGTGGAAACCAAGTACAAAAACATTGAACGTTTACCATAATACTACATGGCTAGGCATTGACGCAGGCACAGGTGTTGTATCAATTTTAGATACAAATGGCAATGCTCATTCAGTTTATGTAACACGTGCTAACGCTATTCCAGTAACTATAACAAGTTCGGATACAACAGCATGGGCAATTGCAACAACAGAAACAGATTATCATCAATACTTTTTAGATAATGGTGCAGGTAATACAGCAACTATTAACACAGGTATTAATCTTAATACAGTAACAGGATCTGCAATGAAGTTCCACGGAACAGCAACACACGCACAGTATGCTGACGTTGCAGAAATGTATACAGCAGACCAACCGTTTGAAGCAGGAACATTAATTATGTTAAGCGATGGTGGTGGGGCAGAAGAAGTAACACAATCATTACATCAAAAAGATCCTAAAGTATTAGGAGTTGTAACAACAGACCCAGCATTACTAATGAATGCAAAACTAAACGCAGGTAGTAAATTTGCAGTAGGTGTAGCATTACTAGGAAGAGTTCCTTGTAAAGTTGTTGGAAAAGTCGACAAGGGTGATAGAATTTGCTCAAGTGATACAGAAGGACATGGAATGTCAGCGGATATTAATGTTGATGAATATACATGGAAACATGTAATAGGCAGAGCATTAGAATCAAAGTCAAGCGAAGACGCAGGTACTATCGAAGTTATCGTTGGAGTAAAGTAAATGCCCAATAAGCCGGCTACAGTTTTAACAGGCACCGTTATTGATGCCACACACATGACAGATCTTATGAATTATTATAATGAGATTTGGGCCGGTGGATCATATTCATATGATTCCGATCATAGTTCAACAACAGATGATAGACGATTTGGTTGGGGACAACCAACTGCAACGTTATCACCAGTACCAGTTACTGGACAACTAATTACAGCAGATATTTTTAACCAAGCAATAGCACAAGTAAATGCTGGGCAGTATCACATAAGTGATGTGCCAGCAAACTTATTAATAAAAATGGCTATTGGTGATCTTATAAAAGCAACATCAGCACCGTTGTCACCTACACAATATAATAATGTAATAACAAAAATTACTAATATAGAAAATAATAAGTATGCAGTTGATTGGTCAGATTGGGATAAGGATAGACTTATATCATTAAACACTCAATCATGGGACGAAGATTTATCAATTGTACATAAGTTTTCTTTTACAGATTATAACGAAGCTAGACACTTTTTTAATAGTGGCGGTGAGTTAACATTAGAATTAGAAATGGACCCAGGTGGTCCTCCTGGTAATGATGTTTGGAGACAAGTGTTTAATCAATTTGACAGTATTAGAATTGGTGCAGAAAACTGTAAAGTAGTTGCAGACAATGTTTACGATATATTATCTACAAGTACTGTTAGTCCAAAAGGCTTTTACAATGGTATTGCATTTGGACAAGACTTTAGTACTATCTTAGATGCAGGTGTATTTAAGTTTGCCGGAGCACAAGGCGAATACGAATATGCATATGTTTATGTATACAGTGAATACAACAGTAGAAGAATTCAATTACAAATTAAAGCAGATGAAGTAGGCGGAACATTTAACGTATATGTTAGAGTTAACCTAATTGAAGATGAAGATGATACATTTGCAATCACACAACCTATAAAATTATATTCAGGTTGGGTTAATCCAACACAAGCACCTACAGCAGGTGATGGTAATGAAAGTTATATGACTGCTAACAGTGGAACTATATATAGGTTTGCTGAAAGAACAGCACCTATCATTACAGAAGAAACACCTTGGAATAAAGTTGATCTTGCATCAGGAATACAATTGGATGCAAGCATTAACGATGACTGGGTAGGTACAACGGTATTAAATGTACCAGCCGGACACTTTAAGGTAGGAACACAATATACAATTGTTTCTGTTAATCATGAAATACCAGCAACTAGAATTGAAACAGGTGAAACATACACAATTAAAACAATTGGTACAACAGACTTTACTAAACTTGGAGCTGCTGATAATAACATTGGTACAGTGTTTACAGCTACGCTTACAGATGATACAACAGGTACAGTTACATTATCAACTGCTACAGACACAGACTTTACATTAGTTGGTGCTGCTGATAGTACAGTTGGCACTACGTTTACAGCAACAGGTGTTGGAACAGGAGCTGGTAGAGCAGACGAAGTTAAACAATCAAATAATGATCCAGACGCAGAATGGAATAGCGGATATGGTTCTCATAAGTTTAAAAACAACAGAACTAACTAAAAATCAACAACAAACCACCATTGACAAACTTCGATAAATAGTATATTATATACATATATAATTATATGAAGGAGTAGTCTATGGACGAAAGACTTGAAAAGGCATTAGAGTTTAGTAATTATGCCTTAACAATTAACAACCAAAAGCGTAATATTCGTAATAGAGTAGAACAATTACAAATTGTACACCACTTAGGTGGAGTGTTTAAAGCTGATCATGAAACTATTGGGTTTATTAAAACCTTAATTGATCTAGAACACAAACAGTTTATTGTAATTGATAGTAAACAAAATCCTATTACAGTTAGAAGTTTACAAGAATTATTTGATAAACTTATGGATGCATATACAAGTGCTACCACTGAGTTCGAAATTGAAAACGAAAAGCTAAAGAAAGCACGTAACATTAAAAAAGTAATGGATTGGTAATGACTGAATACGCAGCTCCAAAGGGTGTTTGTTTCTTTGCTTACAACAACGACCAACTTGATTATGTAAGAATGGCATTGCTAGCTGGCAAGTATGTTAAAAAATACTTGAACTTACCAGTGTGCTTGATTACTGATGAAGGATCAGAAGCTTGGCTAGAACAAAGTAACCCATCAGAAGTTGTTGAAGAAGTCTTTGATTATATAGTTGTAACTAAAGACGAAATGAAATCAAATGCAAGACGACACTATGACAGTCCTTGGACAGAGTTTTCTGCACAGTTTAATAACAGTAACAAACATAAAATTTATGAATACAGTCCATTTGAACAAACATTACTGTTAGATATTGACTTTATTGTTAAGTCAGATAAATTATTAAAATACTTTGAAGGTGACCATAACGTGTGTATGTATGATAATGCACTAACATTACGTAATGAACTTCCTGCTGATAGAGAGCGTTTCTTATATGACGCTGGTATTAAGATGTGGTGGAGTACAGTTGTATACTTTGATAGAAGCGACTTTAGTAAAATGTTTTTTGATACATGGGCTCACGTTGCAGACAATTATGAATTCTATCAATACTTATATAACTTCCCAAGTAAATTATTTCGTACTGATTATTGTGTTAGTATTGCAGTACACATACTGTCTGGCATGACAGGTGAACATGATATGCTAGGAAACTTTGATAGTACTTCAATGTACAACATGAGTCAAAAGGATGACATAATAGAATCAGATAGTTTAACTGACTGGGTATTTTTAGCACATAGTCCTAGAGAACAATGGAAAAACATTTTAGTAAAATCAAAAAGCGATGTTCATGTTATGAACAAACGAGCATTAGGCAGAGCCTTACCGAACTTAATGGAGATGTTTGATGTCTGATGAACTAGTAGTTGAAAAAGAAGACAGAGGTTATTTAATTCTTGCAATGCAAGACTTTGAATACGAACAAGCGGCCGCACTTGCATACAGTATTAAGATACATAACAAAGATGCTAGCGTAGCTATTGTAACAAACTATATGGATAGAATACCTCACCACCATCACGATGTATTTGATTACATGATTGATCTTCCTTATGGCAGTAACGAAACTACAGGAACAAACGAGTGGCAACTATATTGGTGTACACCGTACGTTCATAGTATGATAATCAATTGTTCTAGTTTAGTAAAAGAGAATCACGATAGTGCGTGGGAATACTTAATTGATCATCACGACATATGTTTCTTCCCTCACTCTACAGACTTTAAAGGTAACGAATTAATTAATAAAAAATTAAACGTACTATGGGCTGAATATAGATTCAACACAGTACACAGTAACATGTATTATTTTAAACACGACACAGATGTAGCTTTAGCATATTTTAAACTTGCTGATGTGTTTATGCAGAACTGGAGAGAAGTGTTTACGCATTACTTTAAAGAACAACACAAGCCAGCACATTATAGTAACGATATTATGCATAGCATTATTAATACGATAGTACTGCACGATGAAGTATTACAAAATAAAAATATAGTTAACACAGTTAACATGCCTGTAACATTATCAGATGGTGTAATAGGTATATGGGACAAATGGACAGACAGATTAAATGTATGGTCAAGCAAGGGAGCTAAAGTTAAAATACAAAACTTTGCAATGTCTACTAACTTGTATTACGGAGAACAACAGTTTTTAACAGAAGAAATATTAAATGAACACCGAGACACTTACAGAATTACAGCCAAGCGATAAGACTGAAAATTATAATAAAAGAAAATATTATATTCTCTTTGACCAAAAGACTGGCAAGATTAAAAAGATTAGTAACTCGGCACAACAAGTTCCACATGGGCTATTGCAAACACAATCATGGAATCCAGTTTGTAAACACATTATCAAAGGTACACAAAGCATTAAGAAGTATGGAATGATATGGGATATACAAGAAGAAAAGTATGACATAGACTATCGTAGTACAACGTTAATGATTGAATCAATTGATAATAAGCTACAACCATTTAGTACAGAAGTTGATCCAACAGTATCAGAAATGTTTGTAAAAGTATTGTATGAAGATAATCAAGTACTAGTGGAAGTAAACAAAGATAATATTAAAAATATTAAAAACCTAAGCGACATAACAGAAATATCTACATCAGAAAATAAACTGTTAGATATTTTTATTACAAAGAAATTAGATCCAGATTACTTAATTGACATTGTTGAAGTTGACCCACTTACATTATTTAAAAACGGCAAACAACTAATAGAATTAAACAGCGACATATCAACAAAGGTTGATTGGAGTAACATAAGTTTATATTCAAAATCAGTATTTAATAATTACGGTT
>OCVR010000995.1_pt1 | contig 23153 bp, 15 predicted proteins | sample 1539091 | NCBI WGS metagenome assembly OCVR01 (sample SAMEA3355530, study PRJEB22509) | marine metagenome | biome: marine; feature: coastal ocean; material: water | place: USA | collected 2010-08-07 | depth 16 m | reverse complement strand
TTTACCCATTCAAACCCCAAATATGAAAAATGAAATGAAGGCAGCAGATATAATGATTCTATCCATCCTTTTGACCAAATTCTAATAACACTATACAGCATTAAAAAACCAAAGCCTAGACGAAAAATTGCTAGGCTTGAAGAATCTTGTTTTTTATTTAAATATCTATAAATATTCAATATATCGTATTCGATTAATCCCCATCTGCATCAGTATAATCTACTGCAATATTAAAATTAGATAACATGTCAGTCTTTAAATTTACAACAATAGTTTGAAGTGCATCAAAAGCTAGAAGCATTAAAGTATTATTGTCAGCTATTTGATCAATAAAATTATCTTGTAAACTATCTAAGCTAACTTTAGCTTCTTCTAATTTTGTTTCTACTGTTGGTCCAATTTCAGTTTCTAAATAATCTAAATATGAGCTATAACTTGGACCTTTAACACCTTCTGAGTTTGATCCTGTGAAAAATTCTGTTGCTGCTTTTCGTGCTTCTAGAACTAACGTTTTTGATAAATTTCCAAAACCATTTTTAGAGTAGTAATAAGCCTCAATTTTTTCAGGAAGAGGTAAGGATGAAAATCTTCCAGCTGGAATACCAATTTTATTAGTTCTTAAACCTTTTTCAAAATAAAAAACAAAATCATTTACCATCATATTAAATGCTGAGGTGGCAGTGTTCTCTATTGAAGTATTAAATGTGTCTTTGTATGAACTCCAGTCCAATACTACTGAATTTGTTACATCGCTCATTAAATTTCCTAAAGTGCTTAAATAGTTACCATATTTTGAGTTTGAAGAATAAAGTTCTATTACTGCATCTTTATTTTCTGCAATTCCGTGCATCATATAATCTAAACCAGGAAAACCTTGAGCTGCCCAGTCATTAGGATTAGATAGATCTGACTGTTCTATGTCAATATTATTATCTATTCTCTCTTTGCTTGCAGGATAAGTATTCATTTTGAGATTGTACATAATCTCTTCTGCTTTACTAATATTAAACATTTCAACATACTGCCATTTTTTATATGCATCAATCCAATCATTTTGAAGTAAATCATAATTATCAGAGTTTGGATTTGACTTAAATGTTTCTATGCTATTTTTTAAATTATCCATGGATGACTTAAAAATAGTATACCTGGGGATAATTATATTTTCAGAATAGTTTGAAAGAATAGTACCTCTATCAAATGTCTCATTTTGACTAGATGTATTTGTCGATGTAGTTCCACTAGATGTATTCGTTGATGAATTTCCACTAGTAGTAGTTCCACTAGTTGTGTTTGACGCATCAGTACTTGAAATTTGTTGATCAACTTCTGAAATAGATTGATTGATCATTTCATCTGATTCTTTACTACAAGAAACAACTATCAATATGCCTAATAATATTTTTATGTATAAATTCTTCATTTTATTAAATTATAAAATCAGTGGGATTGTGATCCCACTGATTAGAAAAAAACTCACCTATTGAAAATAATAACCTAGTATAAAAATTATATTCCAAATTTTGTTTTTACTTCATCTCTAATAGACTCTAAATCTGAATTTTGAACAGTCCAGAAATTATCCATTAATGCTAAAAAAGCATTTACTTCTGAATTAGTAAAGTATGGATTATCAGTTCCATCATTAGTAAATTGTAGACTCATTACAAATCCATATGCTTCTGATAATGCATGAAATGCATCTGCAGTATTTCCTGCATCAATCTTAGTCATATAGCCATTTAAGTAATCTACTGCTTTGTAACCAATAACTTTAGATAACTCTTTTTTGATTATTGTAGCTTGCTCATCTCTTTTGTCATATTGATTTGCAACAATATATGCTCTACCTCTTCTAAATGCATCAAATACCTGAATCCCTATTCCTGGTTGATTACTAGCATTTATTTTTTTGAAATATTTATTTAAAGTTGTTCCATTTCCAGTTGGGCTCAATCCAAGATCTAATCTTGTAGCGTCTGCTTCTTGTCCATATAGATATCCGAAACCTTCATCCCATTTGTGCTCCATATCTGTATAATCTTTCCCAGACGATAATGTTTGGCTGTTGTTGTCTGCAATTCTAGTTCCAGAATCTAGTTGGTAAGGTGTTATGTAGTTATTTATTATTTGATCTACATTCATAGCTCCAATAATACCTTTAATAAATGTTTGGTCAATTTCGTGACCTTTAGCATTTACATGAATAGTTCTTGTCACATCAGTTAATACTCCTGCAGTTCCATTTGAAGCATCAACTGCCCAGTTTGGAATTACATTATCAGCAAAGTCAGTTATCATTGCATCAAACATTGGCTTAACAGTAGCTGAAGCATATTGAGATCCAGCAGTTTTGTTACCCATTTTCTTTCCAGATGTATTTAGTGACGCATCTGCAAATCCTGTTCCGTCATTGAACATTTCTAATAATTTTGCTTTGGTGAAAGTGTTTGTATTTAAAGCTGCATAAAGTTCATCAGCCATTTTAAGTCTAGAAGTTTGTCCAGAATAAGAAACTGTAGATTTTCCAGCTCTTGCATATTCATAAGAATAAGGAATTTCGACTGTTACTGTTTGGGTAATTATTGTAGGGACTTCAACTGTTACCGTTTCCGTTATCGTTTCCGTTATAGTCTCAGTAATGTATTGAATATCGTCTTCTTTCGCACAAGATGAAATCAATATCAGTGCACTTAATGTAATTGGTTTATAGTTGTAATTTTTCATTTTCATTTTTATTTGGCTTAAAAAAAACGGTCCTAAAAAGGTTTATGGTTAATTAATAATTGATTTCTAGTTTAGAACCGTTCTAAATAATTTTTGGCTAATATAAAAATTAATTTAGAATTATTCTAAATAGGATTATTTTTTTTTTTAATATTGTGCTTTAAATATTTAATGATGAAAAAAATATTATCTCTTTTTGCAATCTTTATCATAGGTTGTGCTGAAAACCAAACAGAACAAGTAGTAAACATTTATAGTCAAAGACATTATGATGTAGACCAAATGCAGTATGATAATTTTGAGAAATCAACAGGAATCAAAGTCAATGTTATCAAATCTAATGCAGATGAATTAATTCAAAGAATGCAAAATGAGGGAGATAATAGCCCAGCTGATTTATTTATTACTGTTGATGTTGGTAAACTGTGGCAAGCTTCAAATATGGGTCTTCTTCAAAAGTATCAAGATGAATCCTTAACAGATGGAATTACAGAAAGTTTATTAGATAAAAACGGATTCTGGATTCCTGTAACTTACAGGTCTAGAATTTTAGTTCATAGTAACGAGAGAGTTCAAAAAGGAGAACTTAGTACATATGAAGATTTAGCGAATGATAAATGGAGAGGAAGATTATTAGTAAGATCTTCTTCTAATTCATATAACCAGGCACTTTTATCTTCATTAGTAGGAAATCTTGGGGATGAGGCAACTAAATCATGGACTGAAGCTGTTGTTTCAAACTTTGCAAGAGATCCAAAAGGAAATGATCGTGATCAAGTTAAAGCAATTGCAGCTGGTCAAGGAGATGTAGCTATTGTTAATTCTTATTATATAGGCCTACTTCTTTCATCCGAAAATAAAGAGGAAATTAATGCAGGTAAATCAGTTTCTGTCTTCTTCCCGAATCAAGGCGAAGGACAGAGAGGGTCTCATATAAATGTTTCAGGAATTGCATTAGCAAAAAACTCTCCTAATAAATCTAATGCTTTGAAGCTTATCAGATACTTGACAACAGATGAAGCTCAAGAAACATATGTAAATAACACATATGAATATTCTGTAAAACCTGATATAATGCCAAACAAAATAGTAAGTGATTGGGGAAGTTTCAAAAAAGACACTCTAGATCTAAACATGCTTGGTATTAAAAGGAATGATGCAATTCGTATATTTGACGCTGCAGGTTGGAAATAAAACCTAATGCTTCATATGTATGAATGTTAAAATATCAACATCACTTATTTCATTATTTTTAATTTTACCTCTTGTCTATCTTCTATATAGTGTAGTTGGTTTAAGTTTTGATAATTTTACATACCTATGGAATAATCTCCTTTTAGGATACTCATTAAATACATTATATCTTGTTTTTTTAACAGTTTTTTTTTCTCTAATTCTTGGTATCGTCCCTGCCTGGTTGATATCTACAAGGAAGTTTACAGGTAAAAAATTTTTTGACTTAGTTCTTTTTCTTCCACTAGCAATACCATCATATATTATGGCATTCACTTATAGTGACCTGTTAAGTTATACTGGACCTTTTCAAAGTTATATTAGAAACTTCTATCCTAATATTTATGAATATGTAAATGTAGATTATCTTCAAATTGAAATTTTAGCTTTTTTAATGGCTCTAGTTCTTTATCCATATTTATATACTGCATGTAGAATCTCTTTTTCTCTTCTAGGTTCAAACTATATTAACATCGCCAAAAATCTAGGCATGTCTCAATTTCAAACTTTTTTCAAAATTATAATTCCTATATCCAGAGTATCTATATTTTCTGGACTCTTTTTAATAGTCATGGAAGTACTTAATGAGTATGGTGCGGTAAAATACTTTGGAGTTAACACTTTCACTAGTGGAATTTTTAGATCCTGGTACTCGATGGAAGATGTAAATACTGCATCAATATTAGCCGTTTGTCTACTTTTAATAGTATCTATATTTTTTATTCTTGAAAGATACTCAACATCAAAATACAGATATAATTATAAATCTAATGATAGTGTTTCGGGTAATTATTCTACAAGTAGATTATCTTATATATACATTTATATAATATGTTTATTCCCTTTTGTATTAGGATTTTTTGTGCCAGTAATCTATATAATTAATAATGTTCTTAAGACAATTAATATCATTGATTTTGAAGAATTATTATTGTTATCATTTAATTCGTTTTTTTTAGCCTTTATTTCTTCTATTATTATAGTTTCCATAGCTATATTTTTTCAATTCATTAAAAAAATATCAAAAAGTAAAACTGTTTTTTTCTTTAGTGAGATAGTATCCCTTACATATGCACTTCCTGGAGCTGTGATAGCTTTGTCTTTAATTATCTTTTTAGCTTTTATTTCAAAAATGATTGGAGTGTCAATTGTATTTGGTTCAGTGGTTGTTCTGATTTATGCATATGTAATGAGATATATGGCTGTCGGTATTTCACCACTTAGATCTAGCTTTGACAAGCACCCAGATTCATTTGATGATACAGGAAAAAATCTAGGTATGAGTAACTTTAAACTATTTAAAAAAATTCATTTACCTATAAATAAAACATCAATTTACATTGCTTTTATTCTTTGCTTTGTTGATATAATTAAAGAGCTACCAATAACTTTAATTCTTAGACCTTTCAACTTTGACACACTTGCTGTTAAGACATATGAATATGCAATTGAGGAAATGATTGCAAAATCTTCCATATACTCATTAATAATTATTTTATTAGGTGCTATTTTATTAATATTTTTGAGAAAAATCATAAATAAAAGTATAGATGTATCTTAACATTCAAAATCTTGTGAAATTTTACAATAAAGAAAATCCTTTAATTAAGGATCTAAACTTTACTGTAAATAAGGGTGATTTTGTCTCATTTATTGGTGAAAGTGGTTCTGGAAAAACAACTTTTCTTAAGTGTCTGGCAGGTTTAGAGGATATAAACTCAGGTAAAATCTCTCTTAATGATAGAGTATTAAACGATAAGGATACTTCTGTGAAACCCAACTTAAGAAAAATTGGGTTTATTTTTCAAGATTATCCATTGTTCCCTCATCTTAATGTTATTGAAAATCTGAAGATAAATCTTGATGAAAAATATGAGATTAATTTAGATTACTATATAGGGTTAACAGGCTTGACTAATCTTTTAAATAGATATCCACATGAACTATCTGGAGGTGAACAGCAAAGAGTTTGTATTACTAGAGCTCTCATTAGAGAGCCAGACCTTCTTTTAATGGATGAGCCTTTTAGTAACCTAGATTCAAGTATCAAATCAAAAATCCAAAGTGAAGTTTATAAAATTTTAAAAAAAACCAATACAACAACTATTCTTGTTACCCATGATATTAAAGATACATTTGATATATCAGATAAAATCCTTGTTTTTAAAGCTGGTATTGTTCAGCAGTATGACCAGCCCGAAGAGATGTATTGTAATCCAGTAAATTGTTACTGTGCAAAAATTTTAGGGGATTTAAACAAAATACAAATCGATGGAAAGGAATTTTATGTTAGGCCTGAAAAAATTAATATTGTCGAAAAGTCAGAATATAAGTTTAACATTGAAAAAATATCTTTCGTTGGAAAAGAATATAAAATAAAAGGAAACTTAAACGGTGATGAGATGTACTTTTATAATTCAGACCCGATTAAAAATAAAGATGAGATTTTCATTGATTTCAACAAAAATGACCTTCTTGAGTTTGATAAAAGATGCAGTAATTTTTTCACAGAAAACAATCAATAGCGTTATTTATACTCATTATAAATTACTGTAAATGAGTAATTTATAATCATTCTAAAAGTTATTTATTATAATTTTGTAATAAATATTTGAAAATGATACAAACAGTTAATACATGTATAAATTGTACAAATATGACAGAGTCATTATTGTGTGCAAAACATAATATCGAAGTTGAAGCTAACAATATTTGTGGAGATCACGTTGTTAAGGGATAGTTTATTCTTTACTTCTAAGTAAATCACATATGCTTTATTAGTTGACTAATTATCTAGTTCTCTAATTTAATTCCTTCTGTATTTAATTTTCCAGTTTAATTTATTGGTTAAAACTTTAATATATTTACTTTATAAATAGATAGGTAATTATGTTTAAAAATAAAATGTCATTGAGATTAAGAATTTTTATCTCAATGATATTTCTAGTTTTTACCGCTATACTTCTTATTCTAGGTTCAACATATTATCAATATAGAACAGAATCTGACCAGTATAATTCTTACAGGCAAGAGAGAAAAGAAAATCAATTAAAAAGGCAGATTAACTATATAGTTAATAAGTACAATCTTTCTAACAATTATAGTGATTGGGAAAATTATGATAATGATTTTGATGAAATCACAAAGATTCATAGTGTTGAATACTCAATTTTTACAATTCAAGGAGCACCACTTTTTTACTCCTATCTCCCTTTAGATATTATATCAAACAATTATTCTCTTGATAAAGATTTTGCAAACATGTTAGTTGCTAATGATGAAGGAAAATTTACTTCTGAAAATTTAACAGATGTTGGGAAGTTTCAAGCCTCCTACAGTGTTTTGAAAAATGATGCTGGAGAAAAATATGCAATACTATTTTTCCCTTACTTTCAAGATGTTTCATTTGCGGAAAGTGAATTAAATGTATTTTTATCAACTCTATACCAGATATATTTTATCATGCTGGTAGTAACAATTGTTCTTGCATATTTTATTTCCAGGTTTGTTACAAGGTCAATTGAAACAATAAGAGTAAAAATTGGACAAACAGGTTTATTGAAAAAAAACGAAAAGATTTATTTAAATAATGCAACTAAAGAAATTGATAGTTTAGTCAATTCTTATAACAAAATGATTGATGACCTAGAAGATAGTGCCGAAAGATTAGCAAAGACAGAAAGAGAACAGGCTTGGCAAGAAATGGCCAAACAGGTAGCACATGAAATCAAAAATCCATTAACACCAATGAGATTAACTGTTCAAAGTTTTCAAAAAAACAGTGATCTCAAATCTGAAGATGAAAAACTTAAGCTTAATGACTTCTGTGAAATTTTAATTGAGCAAATAGACACCATGAGTAATGTTGCTACTTCATTCTCTGATTTTGCTACACTTCCAAAAACACAACTTGAAAAAACAGATATAGTAGAGGCTACCAAAAAAGTAGTTGAAATTTTTGAGCAAAACAATATTACTCTTGAAACTTCAAATGAAAACATATTTGTAAAATTAGATAAAGAGCAATGGATTAGGGTAATGACTAACTTAATTAAAAATAGTATTCAAGCAATACCATATGATAGGGAGTCAAATATTCAAGTAAAAATCACAGAATCCTCTAAAAAAATTAAGATAGTAGTATCCGACAATGGACTTGGTGTTTCAAAGAAAAATAGAGAAAAAATATTTGAGCCAAAATTTACAACTAAGTCAGATGGAATGGGATTAGGACTTGGAATTGTTAGAAGTATTATTAACTCACACAGAGGTAAAATTTCTTATAAATCTAAAAATAACAAGGGTACTGATTTTACTATTTCCCTTCCAAAGTAATTAACAAAATTCGTTATAAGCTTGCATAAGGTTTTGAGAAATAAGATCAGCTTCTCTGCCTTCAATATGATGTCTTTCAACCATATGAACTAATTCACCATCTTTAAATAAGGCTATAGATGGAGAAGAGGGCGGGAAAGGAAGCATTTCTTCTCTAGCCGTATTTGTTGCTTCAATGTCGAAACCTGCAAATACCGTACAAAGATTATCAGGTTTAGTATTATTTGACAATGACTTAATTATTCCTGGTCTGGCATTTCTAGCTGCACAACCACAAACTGAATTTACAACAATGAGAGTGGTCCCTTCTTGAGATAATGCTGATTTAACATCTTCTGATGAAGTAAGTTCTGAAAAACCTGAATCAGTTAATTCAAGTTTCATTGGTTTTACGATTTCTTCTGGATACATTTTTTTAATTTTTACAAATATATAAAGAAACTGAAAAAATAAATTAAGATTAACTTATATTTAGCACTCAATTATTAATCTTTTAGATTGAAGAATAAACAACTAAAATATGATATTGCTTATCTAAAGATGGCTGAAGAATGGTCTAAACTTTCTCATTGTAAAAGGAAACAAGTTGGGTCATTAATTGTTAAAGATAAAATGATTATATCAGATGGGTACAATGGAACTCCATCAGGATTTGAAAATTTTTGTGAAGATGAAGATGGGTATACAAAATGGTATGTACTTCATGCTGAAGCTAATGCAATTGCTAAAGTCTCAGGATCTACTCAATCTACTAAAGGATCAACACTTTATATTACATTATCACCATGCAAAGAATGCAGTAAACTTATTTTTCAATCAGGAATAAGTAGGGTTGTGTATTCTAAAAAGTATAAAGACCTATCAGGAATTGAGTTTCTTATTAAGTCCGGTGTAAGTGTTGATTTTATTGAGATCTAGTTGCTGTGCCTGTCTTTTATCCTTTTGGAAACCATTAAAATCAAAATAAGAATAAGAGCACATAAGGATAAAATAAAACATATTAGCGCAATTCTGTTTTCATCTCCTATCAAATCGTATACATTTAATTGTGTTAAATTAAATACGACGAGCAAAATTGTTAAAAACAATAATATTTTTTCTAAGTTTTTCATTTTCTAATTGCAACATAAGTTAAATAAAATCTATAGCATATATTTTGTTCGTCATTTTAAGGTCTAATTATGACTGAGATATTTAGGATTTTTTCGAATTATTTTCACCTCTTTAAAACTTAAAAATTTAGAAATAATATAGAAAAAAAGTTATCCTTTTTTAATGTTAAAAACTTTATGTTAATGTTTCGAAAATACACTTTCAATTTTCATTATAATTTTAAATATTTGGAGAAAGGAAATTAATCCAGAACCAAATTATTATTATATGCAAGTAGAACCACTTTTACAAGAAAACAAAGACAGATTTGTAATATTCCCAATTGAACATCATGATATTTGGGAATGGTATAAAAAATGTGAAGCTAGTTTTTGGACTGCTGAAGAAATTGATCTCCACTCAGATTTAAATGACTGGAGTACAAAATTAAATGATGATGAAAGATATTTTATTAAACATATACTGGCATTCTTCGCAGCCTCTGATGGAATCGTTAATGAAAATCTAGCAGAAAATTTTGTAAATGAAGTTCAATATTCTGAAGCTAAATTTTTCTATGGATTTCAAATTATGATGGAAAATATTCACTCAGAAACATACTCTTTACTTATAGATACATATGTTAAGGATGATAAAGAAAAGGATAAACTATTTAAAGCCATTGAAACTTTTCCTGCAATTAAGAAAAAAGCTGATTGGGCTCTTAAATGGATTGAATCTGATTCTTTTGCTGAAAGACTTATCGCATTTGCAGGAGTTGAGGGCATATTCTTTTCTGGTTCATTTTGTTCAATCTTTTGGCTTAAAAAAAGAGGACTTATGCCTGGTTTAACTTTCTCAAATGAGTTAATTTCAAGAGATGAAGGTGTGCATTGTGATTTTGCAGTTCATCTTCATAATAACCACATGATCAATAAGGTTCCAAAGGAGAGAATTAGAGAAATATTACTTGATGCCTTAAATATTGAGAGAGAATTTATCACAGAATCATTACCAGTTAGTCTTATTGGAATGAATTCTAAATTAATGACTCAATATCTAGAGTTTGTTACAGACAGACTTTTAGATCAATTTGAATGTGAGAAAGAATTTAATGTGACAAATCCATTCGATTTTATGGATATGATAAACCTGCAAGGTAAAACCAATTTCTTTGAAAAAAGAGTTGCTGAATATCAGAAAGCAGGTGTTCTAAATAATGATAAAAAAGAAGAGTCAAACTTCGGTCTTGACGACGATTTTTAAAATAATCATTTAAATAATTTTTTGAATAATGATATAACAATGATACAGATATGTTTGTAATTAAAAGAGATGGGAAGAAAGAGCCCATTATGTTTGATAAAATAACCGCTAGAATTAAAAAGCTTTGCTACGGTTTTAATGACTTGGTTGATCCGGTAAGAGTTGCAATGCGAGTAATAGAGGGCTTATATGATGGCGTAACAACTTCAGAGCTAGATAATCTGGCTGCAGAAATTGCTGCAACGATGACTACAACTCATCCTGATTATGCTTCATTAGCAGCTAGAATTTCTGTTTCAAACTTACACAAAAACACTCTTAAGTCTTTTTCAGATACAATGAAAGATTTACATGAATATGTAAATCCAATTACAGGAAAAAAAGCAGCTTTATTAGCTGATGATGTAATGAAGGTAATTAAGAAAAACTCAGAACTACTAGATTCAAAAATTATATATAATAGAGACTTTTCATATGATTATTTTGGATTCAAAACTCTTGAGAGATCTTACTTATTAAAAATTAATGGAAAAATTGTAGAGAGACCCCAGCACATGTTAATGAGAGTTTCTGTCGGAATTCATTTAGATGATATCGATTCTGTATTAGAAACTTATGAGTTAATGTCTAAGAAATATTTTACTCATGCTACGCCAACCCTCTTTAATGCAGGAACTCCAAAACCTCAAATGTCATCTTGTTTTTTATTGACAATGAAAGATGATAGTATTGACGGAATTTATGATACGTTAAAGCAAACTGCAAAAATTTCTCAATCTGCTGGTGGAATAGGTCTTTCAATTCACAATATAAGATCAACAGGGTCTTATATTTCTGGAACTAATGGAACGTCCAATGGTATTGTTCCAATGTTAAGAGTTTTTAATGACACAGCTAGATATGTAGATCAAGGTGGTGGAAAACGAAAAGGATCTTTTGCGATTTATATTGAGCCATGGCATGCTGATATTTATGACTTCCTAGACCTTAAAAAAAATCATGGTAAAGAAGAGATGAGAGCTAGAGATTTATTTTACGCGATGTGGATGCCTGATTTATTTATGAAGAGGGTCGAAAACAATGAAGAATGGACTTTAATGTGTCCAAATGAATGTCCAGGCTTATATGATTGTCATGGAGATGAGTTTGATAAACTCTATTTAAAATATGAGAAGCAATCAAAAGGTAGAAAATCTATAAAAGCAAGAGAGCTATGGGAAAAAATTCTAGAATCTCAAATCGAGACAGGAACTCCATATATGTTATATAAAGATTCAGCAAATAGAAAATCAAACCAAAAGAATCTAGGTACAATTAGATCTTCAAACTTATGTACTGAAATCTTGGAGTACACATCTGAAGATGAGATAGCTGTTTGTAATCTAGCTTCAATAGCCTTACCAATGTTTGTAGAAGATGGTGAGTTTAATCATCAAAAACTATATGATGTTACAGTTAGGGTAACAAAAAACCTAAATAAAGTAATAGATAGAAATTATTATCCTGTCAAAGAAGCTGAAAACTCAAACTTTAGACATAGACCAATTGGTCTAGGTGTTCAAGGTCTGGCAGATGCATTTATTTTATTAAGACTCCCATTTACATCAGAAAAAGCAAAGGAATTAAATCAGGAAATTTTTGAAACAATTTATTTTGCTGCTTTAAATGCTTCTGTCGAAGAAGCTAAAAAAGATGGACCATATCAGACATATGATGGATCACCAATTTCACAAGGTGAATTTCAATACAATATGTGGGGTGTTGAAGATGAAGATTTAAGCGGAAGATGGGACTGGAAAAAACTAAGAAAGCAAGTGCTTAAAAGTGGGGTTAGAAATTCACTTTTAGTGGCTCCTATGCCTACTGCTAGTACATCCCAAATTCTTGGTAACAACGAATGTTTTGAGCCTTATACTTCAAACATATATACTAGAAGAGTTTTATCAGGTGAATTTATAATTGTAAACAAGCACTTATTAAATGATCTTGTTGAATTAGGACTTTGGAATGAGGATATGAAACATGAATTAATGGGTGCAAATGGATCTATTCAAGATATTGATGGAATTCCTGATGACCTTAAGGAACTATACAAAACCGTATGGGAGTTAAAGATGAAAGATATAATCGATATGTCAAGACAAAGAGGATTCTTTATTGATCAATCTCAATCTCTTAATTTATTTATGGAGGGTGCAACGATGTCTAAATTAACATCTATGCACTTCTATGCATGGAAATCTGGATTGAAAACAGGAATGTATTACTTAAGAACTAAAGCTGCTGTTGATGCTATCAAATTTACTTTGAAGAAAAAAGAAGTTGCATCACCTGTAATTGTTGAACCAGAAGTTGTGAAAGAAGAAGTAGGAGAGGTTCAAATAACTAGAACAGAAAAAACAGCTACTACAAAATCCAAACAAAAACCTGTTGCTGTAGAGCCTCTTACTCCAGAGGAGTTAAAGCAAATATTATCACAGTCTAAAGAAAATGACGATGATGATTGTTTAATGTGCGGTTCTTAACAAAAGAAAATCTTCAAAAAAAACCCCAAACTAATTTGGGGTTTTTTTATTAGTTATCTGAACCAGAAGGCTCAGCTGGTTTAACACTTTTATCATATGATAAATAATAATCTTCTATAAGACTGGTTAAAACTTTTGTAAGATCTTTAGATTCTTGTAAAATACTAAAATACAGTGCGGTATTCTTAGGGCTTTTTTCTTCTGAAGTTCTAGTTCTAGAAATCTGAGATTGTATTTTTTCCTCTAGTGATCCAATTGTTTTACTCTTAGTTAGATTGATAGTTTCAATCTCGTTAAAAGATTTATTTTTAAATGTAGTTGAAACGGTTTCAAATAACTCTGACATAACCTCTTCAATAGCTAATAAGTCTCTTATTTGACTAAGAGTCAGTTTTCTGTGATTATTATTAATGTGTTTATGACTAATCTTAGAAATATATTCTATCGATTGAGTTATATCTTGAAGAGAACCAAGTAGGTTTATATAAAAGTTACTAGCACTAAGACTTGATTCATCAAGGTTTCTAATAAAGAAAAACAACTTATCTTTTAAATTGTCAATCTCTTTTGAAAGCTTAGCAATCTGATCTTTGTTTTTCTTCAATTCTGTTAAGTCATGACTTGAAAGACCTTTAATAACATTATTAAAAATTTTACTAGACCTATTAGTTACTTTTGAAATGTTTTTAGCACTTTCATTTATAACACCTTGGAGTGAACTACTCTCAGCCTGTGTTAAAATTTCTTCAACTATATTATCTTTTTCATTTTTACTTTTTACATAATTTCTTACTAGTAATAGAATTGCGAAGAATAACAATACCGCAATCATTAATTCACTAATATTAATTAAATAAGCAATTACACCAGCTGCAGTGAATGCAATTAGTGCAGTTCCAAACCAACCTGCAATTACATTTAGTACACCAGCTACTCTATAAACAGCACTTTCGCTACCCCAGGCTCTATCAGAAAGAGAAGTACCCATTGCTACCATAAAAGTTACATAAGTTGTAGACAATGGAAGTTTATAGGATGTAGCAAAGGAAATTAAAATTCCTGCCACCATTAGATTAACAGACGCTCTAATTACGTCAAATGAAGGTCTGTTATTTTGAGATATTTTTTTTGTAAATATTTCTGGGATTTCAAATCTTTTCTCAATCTCACTATTAACTGAAGATGGTAAGATTCTATTCAATAAGTTAGATAAGTTGGATGCAACTCTTACTATAAATCTAGATAAAAAATTTGCATTAAACCTCTCTGAAACTTCTCCTTGATTAGATAAATCAAGTGATGTCTTAACAACTCTTTGAGCTTTTTTAGAGAACCATAGGGTTATAACCATAATTACCCCAGCTATTAAAAGTAAAAAGTTTGGGGTTGCAACTTTTGAAGCCAATATTTGCATGCTAAATTCATCAGCTGGTACTCCTGACGCTACCCACGCTTCATATGATTGCCAAGCTGCAATTGGAACTCCAATAAAATTTACTAAATCATTTCCTGCAAAAGCAAGAGCTAGGGCAAATGTTCCTACGCCAATAATAACTTTATATATATCAACATTAAAAAAATGTATTAAGATGTATGAAATAAATGACCATATAACAGAGCTATAAGCTATAATAGAAATTACATTCGATTCTAAAAAATCTTTTATTGTAATTCCTCCAATTAAATTAAAACTTTCTCCTGCATATGAAGTACCCTTAATCCCTTTCATCAATATAAAGTATGAAATTGCTGTTAAAGCAATACCTCCAAATATTGCTCCAACCCATGTAGCTTTTGTCTTAAAATCATATGATAATAATAGTCTTGAAATCCATTGAACAATTGCACCAATGGTAAATGCAACAAAAACAGAAAGCAGTATCCCCACAATGATTTGTGTAGCCTTTGAGGTATTAATATAAATAGCTAAATCAGAGAAAGAACCATTGTCAACACCAATCTTTATAAGAGCCATAGCTACAGAGGCTCCTAGTAATTCAAAAACTATTGATACAGTAGTTGAGGTTGGCATTCCAATACTATTAAAGAAATCTAATAATAAAATATCAGTAATCATTACTGCCATAAATATTATCATAATCTCGCTAAACATAAATTCTCCTGGGTTGAAGATCCCTTTTCTTGCGACTTCCATCATACCACTTGAAAACACACATCCAATAAATATCCCAATACTGGCAACAATCATTATAGTTTTGAATGATAAAACTTTTGAACCAATTGCAGAATTTAAAAAATTTACTGCATCATTACTTACTCCTACTATTAGATCTGCAAATGCTAATCCAATTAGTGCAATAAGAATTAAGAAATATATACTTTCCATAATTAAAACTTTTTAGCTAATCTAACTCTAACTGTATTTGATGAGTCCCATCCAATTCTATATGTGAAATCTTTAACAGGAATATCTATACCAAATGCAGCATTCATATTTTCTTCATGATTAAATTCTTTTTGCGCCCACAAGCTCACTTTTTCTAACTTATACATTAACCTAGGTTCCAGAGTTGCTTGATCTTTTTCAACTTTATAATGTAATGGTAAACTTAATGTAAGCTTTTCAAAGACTGGAATTTTATGTCTATAAGTAAATCTATTTTCCTCTTTATCAGTTCTATGTCTTATTTCAAAACCAGCATATGACGTAGATATGTATGCTTTACCATTTGTACGAAATTCGTAACCTATCTTCTGAGAGTAAGTTGTTGATGTAGTGATAAAGATTAAAATAAGAAGTAATAAATATTTTTTCATTTTTGTAATTATATTTTTAACAAATATCACAAATGAATTGATTTTCAATGTTAAATTAACTTAAAGTTTAAGTTATAAAATTTACTGTTTTTTGACAAAATAAATAAAGAACCTATTATTAATCAGATTAATAGCAATCATAATTTTTGGATTTAAATAGAAAAAATTTATACTTTCGCTTTTTAATATATATATAAATGTCCAAGTTTGGTGAATTATTAGATGAGAAGAAGCCATTATTACTCGTTTTCTTTAGCGAGTATGATGAGTTGTCCACATCACTGCATCCTATTTTAAAAGATGTAGCAGCAGCACTTGGAGATAAAGGAAAAGTTATTAAAATTAATACTGAAAAGAATATTAAGCTTTCCGAGGCTCTAAGAGTTAAGGTTATACCTACCTTAATGATTTATAAATTTGGAGAAATGGTATGGAGGCAAAGTGGAGATCAAGATGCTAATACTCTTATAAGTTTAATGAAAGATCAACTAAACTAATTTATTCAACCATTTTACTCAACATCTCTTTGAGATTTTCATCATAGTTATTATAAAGCTCTAGGTCGTAAAGTTCAATTCTACTTACTAGCCTACTATATTCATTGATGTCAGATGATATTCCTTCAATATAATATACTTGTTCTTCTTCATCAATATTTGAAAAAACTGAAACTCTTCGAATTAATTGTTCTTCAATTTTATCTATTATGACTCTCGAGTATTCTATTTCATTTAATTCTAATAATTTGATGATAAATCCAGAAAGAGAAATGTAGTAATCATATTCACCATATATATAATTAAATTTTTCGGAGCTGGATATAAAACTCTTAATTTGGTCAGACAGTATTTCTTTTTCTCCCGAGTTTTGAGCTGTTTCAATAAGGTTTCTGAATCTCTCTATATCTGCAATAATCTCCTCGCCAACATCATATTGATTGTAAATTTCAAGTGAAGAATAATAGTTTAACTTATCGGAATACTTAAAAGATATTTTTTTAAAAATTTCTTTAGCCTTATCATCTCTACCAATTCTATAATAACCTTGAATAAAAGGAGTCCATAAACTATAGTACCCATAATAATCAATTGGCATTTTAGAGAATGCCAAATCTATAATTTCTTCAGCCTCCTTAAATTTACCCTCAGATATAAGAACTTCAGATAGTCTAGATAGATTACTCCTAAATGAAATACTATTTTTTCTTGTCTCAGGATCGTGATAGATTTTATCACTTTCAGAATTTCCCCAAGACCATTTCTTTACGATATTATACATTAAGTCCGAATCAATTCTTCCCATCTCATAGGGATTAGCATCAATTGAAGTTTTTATTGGAACTAGTTTATATACAAGTCCATCAAGTTGAAGATAATTCTTCATCCATATGTATTCTGAATCCTCATAACTACCTCCAGTAAAATAGATAGGTCTCTCCCAATTATTATTTGCAAGAATATCTAACATCATTATCTGATTCTTTGTTAATATAGATTCAGGTAGATCTATATCAATAAAATCAACTATTTTATCTCTATCTTTTTCTTTAACTATACCACTTTTTATGACATTTTCTTTATCTACAGGAAGTCTGATTTTATTAGTAGGATAAAATACTGTTTCAAGAGCATTTACTGGATAATCACTTACATCTCCTCCTGATTGAGTTATTAAGTTTCTATATTTTGTTCTAGGATTATCACTTGCAACCCAATCAACAAAATCATTAATATCCCATCTTATTGAGTCAAGTAAATTTTCGTATCTAATATAGTCTCTAACTCCAAAAGCATACTGCTCGTGTTCCATTTGAGAAGGAATAGGACTACTGCCATATGCCCTTCTTTTCATTTGATCAATATACCAATCTGTTGCTAAAAGACTCGTATTAATAGTTCTAACATCAGTTCTAAATTCTTCTATTTCTTGAGCATACCAAAGTGCAAAGGTGTCATTATCTCCAATTGTAAAAATCATTGCATCTTTATCTTTTTCAATAGATTGTAGATAAGCTTTTGAAATAGATTGAGCAGTATATCTATCTGATCTATCATGATCATCCCAATTATTGAATGCCATTAAACTAGGGACAGTAATTATACAGATTATGTATACAATAGATTTTGAGATTTTATTCTCAAACTTTTTCAAATAATTCATTATTGCAGCAAACCCCATACCAATCCAGATTGAAAACACATAAAAAGATCCTACAAGTGCGTAGTCTCTTTCTCTTGGTTCAAAAGGACGTTCGTTTAAATAAAACTTTAGTGCTAGCCCTGTGAAAAGAAAAAGTAAAAGTAATGTCCAGAAAGATTTGATATCATATTTATAACAATACATTAGACCAATCAATCCAAGAATAAGAGGGAGAAAATAATAAGTATTTCTAGCCTTATTGTTTTTTTGATCTTCGCTAAGATTTTTTTGATTTCCCAATCTTAGCTCATCAATAAAATTGACTCCACTTATCCAATTTCCATTCAGTATAGAATACTCACCTTGAATATCATTTTGTCTACCAGCAAAATTCCATAAGAAATAGCGCCAATACATATAATTAACTTGATAAGAAAATAAAAAGTTTAAGTTGTCAAAAAGAGTGGGTTTACTGATCTTCAAGTATGGGCCAACAGATCTAAAGAATTCATTATAATCATCACCTGTTACTTCTCCTTGAAGCTGACGGTTTTGGAATTCATTTACACTTTGAACAATTCTTTCTTCTGATTTATATCTATCAAGAATTTCAAACTTCAAAGGGTTTGTAAAGTTCATGTAATTTCCTGCATGATTTGAACTCCATAATCTTGGGATTAAGCCTCTGTGATTAGAATTAGAATTTATTTCAGAATCTTCCCAATTATTAACTACTTTATATGTTTTAGTTAGATAATCTCTTTCATATTTTGGCTTTCCATCTATATAGGGTTCTTTTTCATCTTGAGGAGCATAAATATCTGAGAACATAGGCCCATAAAAAAGATATGTTTTAGGGTATTGTTCTAATCTATAATAGGCTAAAAGTGTTCTTGCATCTGATGGAGAATTTTCATTTATAACAGTGTTTGCATTTGATCTAATAGGAAGCATCAACCACGATGAAAATCCAATAAAAATAAATAGCACACATAGTATTAATGTGTTTATTTGTAACATTCCCTTTGATCGAGTATACTTTAGTGTTCTATAGAATAGAAAGATTATTAAAAAAGCCGCAATGATTGTTCCAGAGTTAAAAGGTAACCCTATTGAGTTTACAAAGAAAACTTCAAGTTGACCAAATAATGCAAGAGTAGATGGAAGTAGAAGTTTAAAAAGAAATAATAGAACTGAAACTGAAATTACATTCGCTAATAAAAAACTCTTAATTGTAATTTTTTTATATTTTTTAAAGTAATAGATCATTCCAATAGCAGGAATTGTCAATATGGCCATAAAATGTACTCCGAACGAAAGTCCAATTAAAAAAGCGATTAACAACAACCATTTATCACCTCTTATATTATCAAAATCCTTTTCCCATCTCAGTCCAGCCCAAAATGTTGCTGATAAAAAAAGCATAGCTAAAGCATATACTTCTGATTCAACCGCATTGAACCAAAAACTATCTGAAAACATGAAAGCTAAAGCTCCAATTGAAGCACTTAAAATAATATTTAAGCTATTGGAAAAATTGTTTTTTCTGAATATTTTTTGAAGAAATAATGTTGTTGACCAAAAAAGAAATAATATAACAAATGCACTGGATACGACTGATAGAAAGTTAACAGCAATAGCAATAGATTCATTATCTGATGCAAATAAGGCAAAAATTGCACCCATCATTTGATAGAATGGTGCGCCTGGTGGATGACCAACTTGAAGTTTTGCAGATGTGGATATATACTCTCCTGCATCCCAATAACTTGAAGTGGGTTCAACTGTTAAGCCGTATGTGATTAATGCAACTGAAAACAGTAGCCAACCAATCACATTATTAATTTTTCGAAACTTAGTTTCGGACATATTAGCCTTTTGTATTAATTATAAAATTTAGTACTGACTACATAAAAACATTTAGATAATCTAATTCAAGATTTTTGAAATTTGAATTAAAACCAGGTATATCCTCTGAAATAATTGAATTATATTTTTCAAGCTGAATATTTACTTTTTTAATTAATTCATTTTTAACCATTATATCTTGAGCTGTTGGGCCAAAATCTCCACCTCGAAATGCAGAATTCAAGTTCCCTAAATTATTAGTCAGTCTAACTCCATAATTAAGAGGGTCTTGATTACTCTGATTTTTAGTTTGATAAAGTTCATTTTCGATTAGATCTATAGATTCTAAAATTAATTTTGATTCATTAATTAAGTTTTTTGCTGATTCATCGTCAGCATAATCTGATTGAAACTTAGTAAGATCTTTTTTAATTTTTCTAATATTTTCTATTGCATTATGAGCTTCATCAACTACACCATTTATTTCATTTACAAATTCAAATTGAGCTTTTATATCTTCTATTGAACCTTCTGATGTAGGATCTTTATGAATTGTAAAATCTTGAGTTAATTCTGAATCATTTACACTTAGTTTTACAATATAATCTCCAGGAACTGTCTTAGCTCCTGAAAAATCAGCACCCCATAATACCATATTATCAAGCCTTTTTGCTCCAGGATACTTCATGTCCCAAACAAAAGAATTACCTCCCTTTTTTACTTTGATTGAATTCTCTTTGCCTTTATTTGAGAACTCTTTAATTAATTCTCCATCTGAAGAGTGGATTGAAAGATTTACTTCATCACTTTCATCGCTATAGTTTGGAAGAAAATAGTGAATAATAACTCCATTTGGAAGATTTGTTCCAGCAGTTAATGATTTTCTTCCTCCAGCACCTCGCATTCTATAAGAATCTTTTGGCTTATAAAGTTTTTCTTCATCAATTGAACTAGATAACTGATGAATAACAGTCAAGTCATCAAGCATCCATATGCTTCTTCCCTGTGTTGCAACAATTAATGAATTATCTTTTATTGTAAGATCAGTTATTGGAACAATTGGTAAATTCTTTTGAAATTTATTCCAACTGGCACCTTTGTCATAAGATATATACATTCCAGTTTCAGTTCCAGCATACAAGATGTTCTTATTAGATTTATCAGCTCTTAATACTCTTGTAAAGTGTTCTTCATCAATTCCACTAGTTATAAGTTTCCAGTTTTTACCATAATCTTCAGTTATATATAAATATGGTGTGAAATCGCCTAGTTTGTATCTAGTTCCAGCTACGTAAGCTGTACCTGTATCAAATGATGATGCATCAATGCTATTTATCATTAACCATTCTGGTATTTTTTTTGGAGTAACATTCTCCCAAGTTTTACCACTATCTTTTGTAAGATGAATCATGCCGTCATCACTTCCTATCCACATAAGACCTTCTTGAATTGGAGATTCGTCAACTGCAAATATCGTAGCATAGTATTCAACACCAGTATTATCCTGAGTAATTGGTCCACCTGAAGAAACAAGTTTAGATTTATCGTTTCTAGTTAAATCTGGACTTATTGTTTCCCAGCTTTGACCTTCATCAGTTGAAAGATGTACTTGATTTGAAAAAGTGTAAAGCTTTGACGAATCATGTTTACTAAATGCAATTGGAAAATTCCAATTAAATCTATATTTCATTGCTTCAGCTCCTTCACCAAGTGTAGTTATTGGCCAAACATTTATTGCTCTTGATGTTTGTTTTTCGTGATTTCTTCTTTCAAGAAAACCAAGGTAACTTCCACCATAAACAATATCATTATTAGTTGGGTCAATCGCTATATGACCAGATTCTCCTCCTGCAGTTCTTTCCCAATCATCTTCACCTATGCTATATCCAAGGCTTCTATGATTTACCCTTTGTGTTGAATTATCTTGTTGTGCTACATAAATTCTGTAAGGAAATGAATTGTCAGTTGTAACTCTGTAGTACTGAGCAGTAGGTTGGTTGTAATAAGTACTCCATGTTTCACCTTTATCATAAGAAACCTGAGCACCGCCATCATCACCAATTATCAGTCTATTATTGTCTTCTGGTGCGATCCATAAATCATGATGATCTCCATGAGGTGCATTGGATGATTTAAAAGTTTTACCACCATCATCAGAATAATGATAAGCAACATTCATCACATAGACTCCATCAATATCTTGAGTGTCAGCATATATTTTAGAATAATACCAAGCTCTTTGTCTTAATGATCTACTACTATTTGTGTAAATCCAATTTTTTCCACCATCATCAGATCTATAAACTCCACCTTTTTCCTGATTCTCAACAATTGCCCATACTCTTTCAGAATTTACAGGTGATACAGTAACCCCAATTACACCTAATATTCCAGATGGGAATCCAGAATTTGTAGTAATTTTTGTCCAATTTTCTCCATTATCAATACTTTTCCAAAGATCAGAGCCATCACCACCACTACTTAAACTCGAAGGTGTTCTTTGAACTCTCCAAGTTGAGGCATAAAGTACCCTTGAATTATTTGGGTCCAACACAATTTCAAAAGCACCTGAAAGATTATTTGCATAAAGAACTTTTTTCCAATTTTTTCCACCATCTATAGATTTATAAACACCTCTATCATTAGTAGGCTTATATAAGTTACCCATTACAGCAGCATAAACTATATTATTATTTGATGGGTCTATAACAATCCTTGGAATATGTCTAGAATTTGGTAAACCAGAAAAAGACCAAGTTTTACCAGCATCAACACTTTTAAATACTCCATAACCTGAGGATACATTTCCTCTAATAGTAACTTCTCCTCCTCCAACATATATTACATTTGGATCATCTTTAGCTATCGCAATAGCACCAATACTTCCCCCAAAGAATCCGTCAGAAATATTTTCATATGTTTCACCTCCATTTTCAGTTTTCCAAATTCCACCACCTGTTGCTCCAAAGTAAAACAGATTAGGATTACCAGGTACACCGACAACTGCAGCAGACCTTCCTCCTCTAAAGGGCCCTATCTCACGATATTCAACAGATTCATGAAGAACTTTATTGAATGTTGTGGAATTTTTGTTTGATTTTTTCTGGGAATATAGACTTGTATTACTCATTAAAATTGCAAGCCCAATAATTGTCAAAAGATTAAATGTATTTTTTATCTTCATAATTGATATATTTATAAAACCAAATT
>OCVR010000992.1_pt1 | contig 23175 bp, 18 predicted proteins | sample 1539091 | NCBI WGS metagenome assembly OCVR01 (sample SAMEA3355530, study PRJEB22509) | marine metagenome | biome: marine; feature: coastal ocean; material: water | place: USA | collected 2010-08-07 | depth 16 m | reverse complement strand
CGCTGCCCGAGTACTCGACCTATTCGCCGGCAGCGGCGCGCTCGGCTTCGAGGCCGCCTCGCGGGGCGCGTCGAGTGTGGTGATGGTAGAGAAAGCAAAGGTCGCTGCCAACGCGTTGCGCGACAACCGCGATGCACTGGCAACAACGACGGTACAAATCATCGAGGCCGACGCGCTTATCTGGCTCAGGCGGGATGCAGGCAAGCAGCGCTTCGATCTTGTTTTTCTAGATCCGCCTTTCGATGCGAATCAGCACTACGAGGCGGCGCACACGCTTGCTGGATCGGGCTGTCTCGCACCCGGCGCGCTGGTCTATATCGAGTCGGCCGAACCGCTCGACGAAGCCAAGCTGCCTTCTAACTGGACCGGCCGTAAAATCAAACGGGCAGGGTCAGTCCACTCCACGCTGTTACAAGCGCTCTAGGTTTCCGTTCGGCTCAGCCGCGATTCAAACAATCAGAAAAAGTCTATGTCATACAGCGCCAACACATTCAAACCGCCGCTTCTTGCGAGTAACGCGCACGCACAAACTTTATGGCGAAGGTTTACACCGCTGGCCGTGTTCGAACAGTTTCGCGAACGCATAGAGCTAGCCGATGGTGACTTCATCGATATCGACTGGGCAGGGCCTGCGCCGAGTGATTCGTCGAGACATCGGATTGTCGTGCTATTGCATGGGCTTTGCGGGTCGTCGCAATCGCCCTATATTATCGAGCTTCAACGCGAACTTGCCTTGTCGAGCGTTGCGTCGGTTGCGCTCAATTTTCGCGGTTGCAGTGGAGAATTTAATCGACTCGCGCGCGCGTATCATTCGGGTGTGACCGAAGATTTAGACGAAGTGTTCAATATCTTGCAGGAACAATATCCGGCGCATCACTTTTTATTTGCGGGTTACTCACTTGGCGCCAGCGTGTTGCTCAACTGGCTTGCAGAAAAAGGTGAACAAGAGTCGCACAGTACCGAAGTGCCTGCCGCATCAACGTGTCGAGCCGTTGCCGTGTCGACTCCTTTTCAGCTAGCAGACTGTTCGCGCGCGATGCTCGGCGGCACGAGTGCATTTTACGGCGACTATTTTGTCAAACTGCTTAATCGAGATTTCATCAACAAAGTCGAACACCTCGAGACTCTTGCAAGCTTAGGTAATCCACTGGCGTTTGACGCGGCGACAACTCTACGCGGCCTGCTCAATAACGCGGTCGATCTAACCAGTATCTGGCGCTTCGACGATCAGCTAACCGCGCCGCTCCATGGTTTTGCAAACGCCGACGATTATTACGCTCGCTGCAGCAGCGGGCCAAAGTTAAAACGCATCAACGCGCGCACTTTACTCATTCAAAGCGCCGACGACCCGCTTATTCCGCCCGCGGCTTTGCCGTCGCCAGAAGACCTCGGGAGCGCGACCGAATTGCAATTGTCCGACCGAGGCGGCCACGTAGGCTTTATCGCGCGCGGCAATCGCGCGTGGCTCGAACAGCAAATCGCACGCTTCCTCTTAAGCTCGGACTAGGGCTGTGGTGGCTAAAAATGCCTGCAATACCCGCGATTGAGCCTCGCCAGCCGATTCGCTAGAATGCGGCGACCTAGGTCGAGAAAAGCACTCAACGAATAATAAGATCGACGAGACGCCCACAAGAGAGAATTTATGAAAACTGCCGTGTATCCCGGAACATTCAACCCAATCACCAATGGTCACACCGACCTTGTGGAGCGTGCAGCGGGGCTTTTCGATCACATTATCGTCGGCGTTGTGGGTTCTAACCGGCAAAAAAGCAGCGCAATGCCAACCGAGCAACGCGTCGAACTTGCGCAGGAGGTGTTAGGTCACCTGCCCAACGTTGAGGTGCGCTCATTCGAAAGCCTGCTGATTCAGTTTGTGCAAGAGGTCGATTCGAAAATCATTTTGCGCGGCCTGCGTACCGTGGCCGACTTTGAATACGAGTTTCAGCTCGTGGGCATGAACCGCGTGCTCGACCCCAGCATCGAAACGGTGTTTCTCGCGCCTGCCGAGCACCTGTCGTATATCTCGTCGACGCTCGTGCGGGAGATCTCGTCTTACGGTGGCGACATTTCTAAGTTCGCGCATCCGGCCGTAGTCGAAGCGATGAAAGCCTACTCGCGCGTTTAGCGCTGACACCGCGTGCAGTACACCGTGCTGCGCTGCCCTAGTCTCACTTCTTTTAAAGGCGCCTTGCAGTTGTTGCAAGGCAACCCTGTGCGCCCATAAACCTGCAGCGACTGGGCAAAATAACCCGGCTGGCCGTCGCTGCCGGTAAAGTCGCGCAGGGTAGTGCCGCCCACCTCTATCGCCCTCGCAAGCACGCGCTTAATACACTCGACTAGTTTTTCGTAGCGCGCAAGTGACACGTTGCCGGCCGCGCGCTGCGGATTAATCCCAGCGAAGAAAAGCGATTCGTTGGCGTAAATATTCCCCACTCCCACCACTACCTTGCTGTCCATGATGAAAGTTTTTATCGGTGCCTTGCGCCCGCGGCTGCGCGCGAACAGCGCTCGGGCGTTAAAGTCGTCGTCCAGCGGTTCGGGGCCCAGCGTCTCGATAAGCGGGTGATCACTCACCGGATCGTCTTGCCACAGGATGCAGCCAAAGCGCCGCGGGTCGTGATAGCGCAAAACGGTGTTGTCATCGAACACCAGTTCTACGTGATCGTGTTTCTTAAGAGGCTGCTGTGTGCCGGGTTCGAGCACACGAAGGCTGCCCGACATTCCGAGATGCACGATAAGGCTGCCGTTGTCGATGCGAAGGAGTAAATACTTACCTCGCCTTTCTACGCCGTCGACTGTCTGACCAGCGAGCCGCGCCTCAAGCGATGCAGGTATGGGCCAGCGAAGTCGGCGCTCACGTACCACCATTTTGGTAATTCGCTTGCCTTCAACGTGGGGCTCAATACCGCGGCGGGTTGTCTCAACTTCGGGTAATTCTGGCAAAGCGCCTCCTAATTAGTTCACCGGTTATTCATTGCACCGGCTGCAATCGCGCTTGCTCATCAATAAGTGGTTTATGCGATACTCGGCGCTCGATAACACGCGGAACTCGCCCTTATATGTCGTCTGCCATTCAGCCTTCCTCATCCCGCATTCTACTCGGCATCGATGCCGGGGGCACCTTTACCGACTTCGTCTGTGTCGAGACCGATGCCGAAAAAGAAGTGAGTATTCGCATACACAAAACGCTGTCGAGTCCGGCGGCGCCCGAGCAGGCAATACTACGCGGTATTCGCGAGATGGGTTTGCAGGCAGCGCTCGATAACGGTGCCCTGCATATTGTGCACGGCAGCACGGTTGCAACCAATGCGGCGCTCGAGGGTAAAGGCGCACGGACGGCGTTTGTCACCAACACAGGGTTTGCCGACATGCTCGAGATTGCGCGTCAGACGCGCCCTGCACTTTACGCACTCGAGCCTGCGCCTGCGCGGGTCAAAGTACCGCGCGAGCTATGCCTCGAGATCGAAGGGCGTATTGCCGCCGACGGAACACAAGTCGAGGCACTGAGCGACGAGGCGATTGCGGATTTAGTGCAGCAACTCGTCGCGCTCAAGCCCGAGGCCGTGGCCATTAATTTGCTGTTCTCCTTTTTAGCGCCGGCACAAGAGCAGCGCATCGAGACGGCGATCGAGCGCGCGCTGCCCGACGTGCTGGTGAGCCGGTCGTCGCGGGTGTTGCCCGAATACAAAGAATACGAACGCGGTGTCGCCACTTGGCTAAATGCCTCGCTTGGCCCTGTCGTTTATCGGTACTTGTCGACGCTAGAAAAAGAATTAAGCGGCAATTCGCTACAAATAATGCAATCTAGCGGCGAAACAATCGCGGCCGCCAAGGCGTCGCGCACCGCGGTTAATCTGCTGCTTTCGGGCCCAGCGGGCGGCCTGACCGCACTCCACGCACTTGGCTTGCAGACAGGCACTAGCCGCTTTATTAGCTTCGACATGGGCGGTACGTCTACCGATGTCGCGCTACTAGACGGCGCACCGGTCACCACAAACGAAGGCACGATCGCCGAGTTGCCCGTAGGCGTGCCGATGGTCGACATGCACACGATCGGCGCGGGCGGCGGCTCGATAGCGGCGCTCGACACCGGCGGCATGCTGCAGGTTGGTCCCCGTTCAGCGGGCGCGGTTCCTGGGCCCGTTTGCTATGGACAGGGCGGCACGCAGGTGACCGTAACCGATGCGCATGTGGTGCTCGGCCGAATAGACCCCAGCTCCACGCTCGCCGGTGGCCTAACACTCGACAGTGCTGCGGCATTGGAGGCACTCGAGAGGCTGGGCGCGGCGATGGGCGTCGACGCGAAAACCGCGGCCGAAGGTGTGCTCGCCGTTGCCAACGAACAAATCGCGGCGGCGATTCGACTTATTTCGGTTAATCGTGGTTACAACCCGCAGGACTTTACCCTGACCAGCTTTGGCGGCGCGGGCGGTTTGCACGTCTGCGCGCTTGCCGAGGCGATGAATATGACGCGTGCGCTCGTGCCTATTCACGGCGGCGTGCTGTCGGCGCTCGGCATGATTGTCGCGCAGCCCGGGCGCCAGCTTTCGCGCACGGCGACCGCCTTGCTTAGCGATCTTACCGACGCCGAAATCGAGAATGGTTTAGCCGAACTCGAGGCACAGGGCAGGGCTGAGCTTACCGCCGAAGGCGCTCAGGGCCCGCTAGCCGCAAAGCCCAGCGTAGATCTGCGCTACAAAGGTCAATCCTATACGCTTAATGTGCCTTGGCACTCGCGCGCGCAGGCAAAGCAGGCCTTTGTCGCCCTGCATCGCCAGCGCTTTGGCTACGATCACGACACCGAGCTCGAGCTGGTTAATCTGCGCTCGGCAGTCACGGCTCAGGGCGTGGAGCTGGTTCTGCCGCGTGCCGACTCCGAAAACACAAACCGAAGCACTAAATCTGCTGCTAACAGGGTCCACTCTACACACCCAGCCAGCTCAGCGGCGACGGATGGCAGCGGCGCCTATCCGAGTATTCGACGCGAGGCATTAGACGAGCACGAACGAGAAGGACCGTTGGTGATCATCGAGTTGGCCGCCACCACCTTTGTTGCACCCGGATGGTGCGCAAAACGCGACGCGATCGGGAATATCGAGCTACGCAAACGCTAAGGCTGACGTTTACACCTAAATCCCCTAAGTGTATAAAAGACTGAAGAAAACGAGTGATAAATCGAATTGTGGCAGCTGATCCCAGCGCTGCGCTTGGTCGTAATCGCTAGACAGTCACAAATTAACTAACCCAAGTTGAGGCAGGGTAAAAAACCTCCAATGCTGAATCTATTCGCCAGACTCGAGCAAACCACTGTGCTGTCCTTATCATCAAGGGCTGGGGACGTGTTTGGCCTTCGGGTTCGCGTCAGCCGATTGATCAGCGGAGCCACAGTGGTTCTGCGCGCAGCCGCTGTGGGTTTGTTGCTAGCGGGCGCCGCAAGTATCGCGATCGCGCAGGAGTCTAGCGCGGCAGCAACCGCCGAAGGCGCAGCGCAAGCCTCGTCTGCAGCGTCTGGCGCGGACAACAGCGCCGAACTAGAAAAAACCCAACTAGCAGAACAGACCGAATCAGTCGAGCCAGCCAATCTGAGCGAGCTAGCCAGTCTAGAAAGCGCCGAGCAAGACAATCCAGCGCCACTAAAAATTCGTGCGCAGTCAGAATTAAAATATATAAGTGACCCTCAGCCACTGATTATGGCGAACCCTTTCCCGCGCAATATTCCCGTAGACCTTGCGACTAGTTTGGCGAGTTCGACTCGGCTGTGGACACTCAAACGCAGTTTTCAAAACCCCGCACGCGATTACACTATTGCAGGCCGCTCGCCTCTCATTCGCGGCGGCGTTGGCGTCAGGTTAGCGAATCAAGTGCTTCTAGCAACCTCGTCAAACCAAGTCGATTCTTTTGAAGAGGAGGCGTCTCGCGCAGATTCTTTGGCAGAGATGATGGCGGCTGAGTCGGAAGCGGCGATAGCCCGCTTAGAAGCCATCGGTAACTACAATGCGGTCATCGCAGACCTAGAGGGCGATGGGGGTGCGTGGAACGGCGGTTTAGTCGAAGAGCTCACCTCGCTGGGCACGTTATTGCAGCAACAAGGCTCGCACGAAGAGGCGATAAAAGTTTTCGACCGAGCGATTCATATTAATCGGATTAATTTAGGCTTGCACACTGTTGAACAGGTGTCCGCTATCGAGAGTAAAATCCAAAGCTATCTTGCGCTGGACCAATGGCAAGACGCCGACCTCACGTTTGAGTATCTGTATTATATTCAGCGACGTGCTTACGGCACGCGCGACCCACGGCTTATTCCGGTGCTGAACAGTATTGCCGAATGGAATCTTCGTGCCTTTCATCTAGGTCACGGCGAAGCCCTCGGCATGCGGCTGAATAACGCGCTAATGTTTTGGAATGCAGCCGCAATAATGGTGAAAACGCATTTCGGGCCGCAGGACGAAAGGTTTGTGACTTACCTGCGCGGCATCGCTAATTCTTCATACCTTTTGTCGCGCAATCCAGAGATGATGGCCGATCTTGGTCGACCACAATTTCGTAACGAAATGGAGATCAACCGAGTTCATCTAGGGCAGCCTAGCAGTTACGAGTCCAAAGGATTCGCGAGCGGCGCGCAAGCGCTGACCGAGATTCTCCGCTACGAGATAGAAAAGCGCGACGATGTTCTGGCGCTAGCCGATGCGTTCACCAATCTTGCCGACTGGTATCTCCTCTTCGGTCGCCGCCGCGCGGCCGAAGAGCAGTACGGCAACGCGTGGCGCCTCCTTGCGAATCAGCCCAATGCCGACGCCCTACACAAAGCCTATTTCGGGCGCGTCGTGCCAATGCCAAGTTTTGTGGGCGAGCAGAAAAAGGGCTACGAGTTAGATGCCGTTCGGCAGACAGACGAACCGTTAGACTCTGACTACGCCGATCTTATTTTCGATGTGACCGACACCGGCGAGGTGCGCGATATGCGATCGCTTTCGGCCGAAACCGAAGACAACAAAAACCAGCTAAGTCGCCTACGCCGCGTAGTTCGCACTTCGCACTTTCGGCCCATCATTATCGATGGGGTTCCGCAGCGTTCCGCAAACAATGTATTTAGGTATCGGTACTGGTATTAAGCCTCTCTTCAGCTTGGTTGTGATAAACCTCGTGTCAAAGGTTGCGCCAACGGCAGTAGAGCAGAGAGAGAAATATAATCAGTCTATAAAGAAGGGTTGGCCGCAGACGGATTTATCGCCTCTTGCCGTACAATTTTCCGCGGAGGCGCTACACTGAGCTTCACAAGCCAAGGACAGCAACATGAAACGACCAGCGCAGCAGTCAGTAACCACAAACCGCCTTCGCGCGGGCGTGCGCAATAGCCTAATAATAGGTGTTGGGCTGCTCGTAGCCGCGTGTCAGTCGCAAAGCCAAAGTTCGTCGTCGTCGTCGATGCCCTCGCCGAGCAGTCCCTCTAGCGCGTCGAGCAGCTCGCCAAGCAATCCGTCTCCGCCAAGTAGCTCGAGCAGCTCCAGCAGCAGCCCGTCGATGCCGTCATCGTCATCTAGTTCGGCCTCTAGTTCGTCCGCAGGCTCACCGTCGAGTGCGGGAATGCCCGCAGGCGCGAGCGGCGACGCAGGCTCGTCCAGCGCAACCGCAGGCTCGCAATCAAGCGCGGGACAGTCGGGCGGAATGCCTAGCGTCAGCGTGGGCTTGCCAGGCCGTGACGGTTTACCGGGTGCCGATGGCCCGAGCCCAGGCACTGATTCGTCAGCAAGCCCGGCAGGAAGAGATAGTTCGACCGGCGATATTGGAGGACAAAGTGGACAATCAGGCTCTGGTTCTTCGGTATTAGGGGCGCCAAGTGGAGATTACAGCCTAGATACGCTGCCAGATGGCGTGCTAAGTGGTAGAGGCTCGTCTCGTGACGGCTCTTCTAGCAACGGTTCTGGTGATAACGGCGACTTAAGCGGATCTACCGCAGGCACTGGTCGCGACACTGGTACTGGTCAGGGCACGCGCGGCACCGGCGCGATGACAACCTCGGAGCAGGCCGCGATCCTAGACGAGCAGCTGCGCCGCGGCTACGAAACATTCGATGGGTTTATTCTCGGCGAGCGCGAGCGTGCGCAAGCCGAGAGTAATGAGGCAGGCTCTGGCGAACAGCCGGGCGCAGAAAGCGGTGGCGGCGGTGGTGGGCAGATGCCGCAAATTCTCGGCGCGCCGGGTGCTAACGGTATGCCTCAGGTTGCAACGCAGTCGCCACCAATGCCGGGTTCGCAAAACACAGAGTCATTCCCGCCACCCGAAGACATTCCTAGCGGCCGCGATGACGACGTAGTCGCGCGCCAACTCCGTGAGGCGGCGATGAGCGAGCCCGATCCCGAGCTGCGCGAAGCGCTGTGGGATGAATACCGAAATTACACCGGCCTCGGCGGTAACTGAAATAAATCACCGGTTTATTAATCAGGAACCGATAGACCGAGATCTCGTAATCAGAAACTCATAAACAGAACCCGATGAATAGGAATCGAGAGATGAAAACAAACACAATGAACGCGAGCAGTCCGAGGCTTCGCGCCATCGCGCGCGATTCAGGTTTTTCGATTCTGGCGGCCACGACGCGGCGTCTATTAGCACCGTTGCAACTGCAATTACACTTACACTCACACTTGAGAGCTGCGTTAATCGCCATGGCCGCGCTGCTACTAGCTAGCTGCGCAACACACACCGTTAAGAGCACAACGTACACCCCGATTCAGCGCGCCACCGAAACTGTCGCCGAAGAATTTTTGCTCGACATTGGCGTTGCGATATTCGACCCCGGCCTCGACAACCTTAGTCGCCGCGAAGAAGAGACGACTAATGCGCAGATCCGCGTTGCCGAGTCGCGCTACGCACCCTACATGCTCGCCGAAACGCTGCAGCGCTCGGGTAATTGGGGCATCGTAAGGGTGTTGCCAAACGACCAAAGCCCTATCGATGTTGTCGTCAACGGCATGGTGTTGCACTCCGACGGCGAGGCGATGACATTACAAGTGACCGTGTCCGACTCCACCGGATGCGCGTGGTACACCAAAGACTATGATGAGGTGGTTAGCCGGTTTAGTTATGAGCCCGGCGAGCGTCAAAAAAATGATCCCTTTCAGGTAATCTATAATGCGATCGCGAATGACTTGTTAGTCTATCTTGAGCGCAATATCGAGCCCGCTGAGATCACCGAAATCCGCACCGTGTCGGAGCTAAGGTTTGCCCGCAGTTTCGCCCCCGATGCGTTTAACGAATACCTCACCCAAAATCGGAATGGGCAGTACGAGATAACCGCGCTGCCAGCCGAAAACGATCCTCTTCTTTACCGCGTACGCAGCATCCGCGAGCGCGACTTTATGTATATCGATACCGTGCAAGATTATTACGCAACCTACGCGCGCGAAATGCGTGTGCCCTACGACTCGTGGCGTGAGCAAAGCTACGACGCCACGCTCACGTTGCGCGAGCTTCAGGGCTCGGCACGTCGCCGTTTCATTGCAGGTACTGCGGTTGTGTTGGGCGGTCTCGCCGCTGCAGCCAACGGTCAAGACTATGTGACGCAAACAGGTGGCGCGATTGGTGTGGGTGCCGGTGCCTATGTGATTAAAAGCGGCTTCGACAAACTGGCCGAGGCTAAGATGCATCTCGAGTCACTGCAAGAACTCGGCGAATCGCTCGAGAACGAAGTTGCGCCGCGTGTCATCGATCTCGAAGATCGCACCATCACGCTTACGGGTACGGTAGAGGAGCAGTACGCGCAGTGGCGTGAGATACTAGCCGACATTTACGCAGCCGAAACCGGCCAGCTTTAGATAACCCCGTACAGCCAAAGAAGACAGCGATGCCAGACCACAACGACCGCTTCGGCGACCTTAGCGAGAGTGCTGATAACAGCGGCGCTGCCGAGAGTAAAGCCGCTGCCGAGAGCAATGCCGCCGTGCAATCGCAGCCTACCGAGCAGGTGCCACCACCGCCGCTCGACCAATTCTCGCCGCAAAAGCCGGGACAGCCGCCCTGGGTTTGGGCAGGGATGGGCGCGCTTGTCTTGCTTGCGCTGTTTGTCATATTCGTTTTGCCGGGCATTGTGCAAGACTATGAACTGCCGCTCGAGCGACGCGTCGAAGAGTCACTCGCGACAGCGCCGGTTGCGCCGCAGCAACGCGCCGAAACGGGTGTCTCACCTTTTTTAGAAGCCCAACGCGCACGCGAACGTAAAGAGGCGCAAGACGTCCTCGCCGAACTGCTCGACACTCAATCCCAGCTCGATGCATTGCAGGTCGAGCAATGGGCAAAAATGGCGTATGACTCAGCGCTTGCCCTAGCTTTAGAGGGCGACGAAAGTTATCGAGTGCAAGAATTTGGCAGCGCGCGCGACGCCTATCAGCAGGCGCTCGCGCAGTTAAGCGCTACACTCGCCTCGGTGCCGACTGTTCTTGAACAAACGCTTATCAGTGGCGAGCAGGCGCTTATTGCACGAGATGCGACAACCGCCATTGCCAACTATGAGCTCGCTACATTACTCGAAGAATCACTTGTCGACCTTGCGGCCGGCATTGCGAGCAACGACGCACAGATTGGTCTTACTCGTGCACAAGCGTTAGAAGAATTAATCGACCTTCTCGATTCAGCAGAGCGCGCCGCAGGAAACCCCGCGCGGCAAGTCGAGATACTGGAACAAGCAGTTAATTTAGATCCCTATAGCACCGAAGCGACGCAAGCGCTCGCTCAAGCGCGCGCAGATCGTCTGCAAGAGCGCTTTGCGGCGATGATGTCCGAGGGCTACATGCAGCTACAGGCGGGATCACCGCAAGAGGCTATCGCCCGATTCGAAGCGGCAGCAACACTCGGCGTAAATGAGAACGAAGCTCGCGCCGCGATCGCGCAGACCGAAACCGAAATCACTAACGCAAAAATAGCCGAGCTGCAGCGACGCGCACTTGATTCCGAAGCGCGCGAAGCGTGGCAAGAGGCCGTCGAAGATTACGATGCGATTGTTGCTATCGATGCTAACTTGCCAACAATCAATCGCGCGCTAGATTATGCAGAAAAGCGCGCGAGGCTCGATGCGTTGTTAATCGCCGCACTCGACACGCCAGAGCGTTTCGCCGAGCAAGCGGTATTCGACGAGACACGAGATATTTACTTTACCGGCCGCGCAATCGAAGACGCTGGCCCGCGGTTAATCGCCCAGCTCGATGAACTACAAACGCTGCTCGAAAATTCGCAGGTACCGCTATCGATCCGGTTCATCTCCGACGGCCTCACCGACGTGACTGTGTTACGCGTGACAGAACTCGGCACGTTCGAACAAACGAGGCTGGATCTTAAGCCGGGCACCTATGCGGCGGTCGGCCGCCGTGCGGGCTACCGCGAAGTACGCGAAGAATTTACTGTGGGTTTTGGCTTAACCCCCGCCGTGGTGATCGTGCGCTGCAACGAAGCAATCAGCACCGCGCTAGGACGCTAAAGAATGAGTGAACTCCACGACGACGAAATCGAAGTCATCGACTTCGAGCCGGTTACCGAAACCAAACGCGGATTCTCTTATCGCTTTCGGTGGCTGCACGCCTTTCTTGCGGTGTTCGGCGCAGCCGCGCTGCTCTCGGCGTGGTTTGTGTTAACCGCACGATCGGTTCTGGTTGACGTAAATCCGATTACCGCGCAGATCGAGATCAAAGAGGGTTTTGCGCTGAGGGTAGGCGCGCGCTATCTAATGCGGTCGGGCGATTACCGCGTCGCGCTGAGTAATCCTGGCTTTCATGACGAACTCATAACCCTTGTGATCGATGACGAAGCGGCGCAAACGCATAATTTTGCCATGCGCAAACTGCCGGGCATTGTGACGATAAAGTCTACCCCCGAGGGCGGCCGTGTGCGCATCGATGGTGTCGACGTGGGCGTCGCGCCGCTTGCCGAGATTGATGTCGAGCCGGGCGCGCACGAAATCAGCATAACGCGTGCGCGTTATTTACCGGCGACGCAAACAATCGACATAGAAGGACGACGCCAGCAACAGGCGTTCGAATTAACCCTCGCACCGGCGTGGGCGACGGTCAGTTTTACGACGACACCCGTCGGCGCCGAGCTGTTTGTCGACGGCGAAAGCGCAGGCACGACGCCGCTCAATGCCGAAATTCTGCAAGGCAGACGCGAAGTCACGCTCAAACTCGCCGGCCATAAGGCGTGGCAAGAGCGACTCGATCTCGATGCCGGCACCAGTCTCATCATTCCGCGTGTCGAGCTCGAACCCGCCGACGGCCTTGTGTTTATTCAGTCGCAGCCCAGCGGTGCGAGCGTGACAATAGGCGGTGAGTTTAAGGGCCAGACGCCTCTCGAGGTTGCGCTCGCACCAAACATTAATCACACCCTGACTTTTTTCAAAAACGGCTATGCCTCAAAAGAGACAAGCCTAACCACACAGCCTAACGAGGCGCGCGAGTTAGCTGTGTCGCTCGATCCCGTGTTGTCTGATGTCGTGGTTGTGGCGACGCCAAGCGACGCCGAATTATTTATCGACGGCGTGAGCCGCGGCAGCGCCAATCAAACGCTCGCTCTCATGGCGATTAGCCAACGCATCGAAATTCGCAAAGAGGGCTTCGTGCCTTACGAAGCCGAGTTCACACCGCGCCGTGGTCTGCAGCAAGAGATTCGGGTAAACCTTACCTCGCTCGAAGAGGCGCGCATCGCTGCAATAAAGCCGTTTATCACGAACGCAGCCGGACAGCGTTTAAAGCTGTTCAACCCCGATCGTTTCGAGATGGGTGCGTCACGCCGCGAAGCGGGGCGTCGGCCGAACGAAACAATCCGCGACATCGTTCTCGAAAGACCGTTCTATCTCTCGCTCACCGAGGTTACCAACTCGCAGTTTCGCCAGTTCGACTCCGAGCACAGCTCCGGCACGAGCAACGGCATGACCCTTAATAACGAGGGCCAGCCGGTCGTGCGCATCACCTGGCAACAGGCGGCGCTGTTCTGCAACTGGCTCAGCGAGAAAGGGGGTCTGACCCCTTTTTACACGGTTGTTGATGACGCTGTTGTCGGGTTTGACGCCGAAAGCCACGGCTACCGCTTGCCGACCGAGGCCGAGTGGGCGTGGGCGGCGCGGCGCGACATCGCAGACCCTTCCGGTGTGCGAAAATTTTCTTGGGACGGCGACTTACCCCCGCCCGACGGTGCAGGCAATCTTGCGGACGTGAGCGCCCGTGCATTTCTCGGCGACATACTCTTCGACTACAACGACCGGTCGCCGGTGACCACCACGGTGGGCACTTACAGTGCGAATCAGCATGGGCTTTTCGACATGGCGGGCAACGTTGCCGAATGGGTTAACGACTACTATGGCGCGAGCGGCAGTCTCGGTGTCGAGCGCGATCCGCTGGGTCCTGAAGCGGGTCAGTTTAGAGTCATTCGCGGGTCGAGCTGGGCGCACGGAACGATTACCGAACTGCGTCTATCGTTTCGAGATTTTGGTGAAGAGCCGCGTGACGATGTTGGTTTCCGCGTCGCGCGTTATCTCGAAGACTAATCGGAGTTGGCAAACGCCTATCCATGGCAGCATTTAGAACACTCAGCTACCTAACCCGCGCAGCGATGCTGATCGCGTGTGCGTGGGTGTTTAGCGTAGCCGCGCAAGACTCGGAACAAAGCGCGGCGCAGGCAGTCGAAACAGAAGAGGCCAGCGCGGCCGAGCAGCAGGAGCCTGCGCAAGACACTGAATTGGCCGGCGCTGAAAGCGCACAAGATGCCGAAAGCGAAGAAGAATCCGGCGCACGCTTTATTCCAACCGAAGAGATATCGCAAGACTTTGGCGTATCGTTTCCGGTCGACATTTAATTTAGCAGCACCACGACGAACAGCAGCAAAAAGGAACAACTATGAGACAGGGTTTGTTAAACGGCGCGATTTTCCAAGTCGCTGCACTGATCACTTCGGTCATCATTGTGCACATGGCCTATGTCGCCGTCATTAGGCCCAATGCCGAGATCGTGGCGCAGCAGCAAGAGTATCTGCAGCAGACCGATCCCGACTACACGCCCGAGCGCTCGTTTTATGTGGTGCTGCGTGACTTCGAACAAGAGACCTGCATCATTCTCTTTTTGTGGGCAACTGCGATCATCGGCCTTAAGGCCAAGCAGACACTAGGTGACCGCAAACTGCTCGACCGTAATCTATTACAAGTCACCGAGGGGACAAGCATTCTGCCGCAGGATGCGCGCAATTTTGCGCGGCCGCTGCAGGCGCTTAGCGACGACGAGCGCGTTACGCTATTACCGCGCGCGCTTATTGCGGGCCTACATCGTTTTCAGAGTACGCAAAATATTCAAGACGTCTCCACTACCGTCAAAGATGTTTGCGAGTCCGAGGCCGATCGCATGGAAACCGAACTGGCGATTGTGCGTTACATCGCGTGGGCAATTCCGTCTATTGGCTTCCTCGGCACTGTCCGCGGAATCGGCACCGCGCTAGGGCAAGCGTATCAAGCGGTAAACGGCGATATTGTCGGGGTGACCGTAAGCCTTGGCGTGGCGTTTAATTCGACATTTGTCGCGCTCGTGGTGAGCATCGTGCTGATGTTTGTCTTACATCAGCTGCAGCTCGTGCAAGACAGACTCGTGCTCGATTGTCAGACCTATTGCGACGAACGCATGATTCGGCATCTGCGCGTGGCCAATGGCCGAACCGATAACGAACTCATCGCTTAGTAAAACTTGCAACAACCTGAGACCAACATGGCGCCGCAAATTCTAGAGCTTAACGACCACGGAATTACCCTAGGCGATGCCGAGGGCATTCGGCTTATCAGTCCGGGGTTTGCGCTCGCCCGCGATAAATCGCTTGTGGTTGGCGCGCAGGCTCAAGCGCAGTCGCGGCTTCATCCTAACGACAGTCACAGTCGCTATTGGCAAGAGTTAAGCCTTGATCCTCTGCCTGCAGGTCGCCTGCCCGGCGATCGCTACCGGCACCTCGCCGACCTCGCTCACGCACACCTCAATAGCCTCGCCGCCGAGTCCGAATCTTCTGCCGGTGAGGTGATTTTGAGCGTACCCGGCAGTTTTTCGCGGCAGCAGTTGGGCATACTTCTGGGCATCGCAAAACAAACGCCGCTGACTATTGCAGGGCTTGTCGACTCGGCGCTCATCGCCGCGGCCGGTGCTCAAACACTGCAGGCGAGCGAGCACACAATCGTGGTGCAGCAACAGCTCCACCAAATACTGTTTACGCAGGTGAGTTGTCATCAGGGCGTATTAAAAGTCGACAGCTCTGTGACGCTGCCATCGAGCGGTAGTCAGAATGTTATAGATTCGCTCATGCAGCTCAGCACCGAATTATTTATCGATCAGTGCCGGTTTAATCCGCAGCACGACGCGGCGACCGAACAGCTGTTATACAACGCGCTGCCCGCATGGCTTGCCGCCGACGTGTCTAGCGGCAGTTTACTGCTCGAGCTGACCGCCGATGGTGCGGTGCATAATGCAAAACTGCCCTACGAGAGTTTAGTCGTTGCGCTTGCACCGATTCGGCAGTGCGTAAACGAGCAGCTAAGTGCCATGGTCAGTCGTGTAGCGAACAGCAAAAACGTACAGATAGTACTTTGCTCAACGCTGAGCGAATTGCCCGGCCTAAAAACACAGCTTGCGCGCGTCGCGCCAGTAACGAGTAGTAATGCCGAGCAGCATCTAGCGAGCAGCCTTGCCCATAGCGATCAGATTCTTAGCTCCGGTGCGGGCAGTCTGCGTAAAGAGCTTGCGCTCACCCGCGCTGCCTCGGCGTCGCTGCCAAAATCACCAAGCGCTAGTGAGCCAGCCCTTGCTAACAAAAGCCGCTCTCAAGAAAGTGGCTCTCAAGAAAGTGGCTCTCAAGAAAACCGCGCCGCCCGCAGCCCCCACGCACAGCTCAGCGCAATCGCGCAAGGTGCGCAGGCAAACGCGCTGCTTAAAAACTTACGCATTAACGGCGAGCGCATCGCAGACACTGCCGAGCTCGTATTAAAAGAAGGCGACGCGCTTACGCTGAGCTTCGACGGCAGCGAGTCAACAACGGTAGACGAATCCCTAGGCACGCTAACTTTTAACCTTAAAAAGCTAAACAATGGCGCAGACTAAATCACAGAAAAGACAAGTAAGCCCGCTGAGCCTTGCGTTTCTCGACGTGATGTTCTGCGGTTTTGGTGCGGTGATTTTACTGTTCCTTATTCTCGACCACGCCGACACGGTGGCGGCTGTCACAGTCGATCCCAGTATCGCCTCCGAGGTGAGTCTGCTCGAAGAAGAAGTATTAGAGGGCGCGCTTAATCTCGAACGAATTCGTAATACCGTTGCCGACGTAAGTTTAGAGGTAGTCACCGCCGAGGGGCTTGCGCGCGAGATTCAAGAGCAGCTGCAAACTTTTCTGCAAGAGCTTGCTGCGCTCGAAAACTCGAGTACCGCAACCGTCGAGAGTATCGAAAAACTGCGCGCCGATGTGCAGGCGCTCGAAGAAGAACTCCTGCGCCTGCAGGCGAGTGCGCTCGATCAAGAGGGTAACAGCGTTCGTCAGTTTTTAGGCGATGGCAGTCGCCAGTATCTAACGGGTCTTTTTCTTGGCGGGCAGCGCATCCTTATTTTGGTCGACAGCTCGACCAGCATGCTCGACGAAACGCTGGTGAATATTATTCGTACGCGCAACATGAGCGACGAACGCAAACGCGAGGCGCCCAAGTGGCAGCGCGTGGTCAAAACCGTCGACTGGGTGAGCACGCAGCTGCCTATTACTAGCCGGTATCAGCTCTGGCAGTTTAGCAACACAACCGAGGCCTTATTAGCCGGCGACAAATTTACCTGGCAAGAAGTCGCCGACCGCGACGGTCTTAATCTAGGTATCGAGAACGTGAAGTCGCTTGTCCCCAATAACGGTACCGACCTCGATCAGGTGTTTCGTGCTATCTCGAGTATGGACGAGCCGCCAGACAATATTTTTCTTATTACCGACGGCCTGCCAACGCTCGGCGGCCGCGGCAAAACGACCGGTCTTATTACGCCCAAAGATCGCTTAGCGCTGTTCGAAGACGCGATAAAAAGTCTGCCCAACAATGTGCCGGTTAATATCGTGCTGATGCCGCTCGAAGGAGACCCGAGCGCGTCGGCGGCATACTGGCAACTTGCGCAACTGACGCGCGGCTCGTTTATCACGCCGTCAAAGGACTGGCCCTAATGCTTAAGCGCAGCCGCGAGACAGAGTCGTTTACCGTGTCGTTCCTCGACGTGGCGTCCTGTGGCTTTGGCGCCATGATCATTCTTCTTATGCTCGCCAAGCCTTCGCAGCCATCGCCGCTCGAGGTGGCCGAGGCAGCGCCAGCGGCGATCATCTCTGAGCTGCAAGAGCAGTTATTCGAGATTCGCGGCGAGACGCGCGTGGTCAACCGCGACCTCAACGCCAAGCAAGAGCAGCTCTCGTCTATAAAGGAGAGAGTGGCACGACTGCGGCGCGACCTAAGCGACGTGCAGGGTGAGTTTCAAAGCTCGAAACAGCTGTCGGACGAGACCACCGACGAAATCGGCAAGCTGTCGCTTGCGCAGCAGTCGCTCACCGCAGAGATGCAGCGCCTCGCGGCCAACAGCAGCGCGCCCGAAAATAACGCAATCGGCGGCATCCCGGTCGACAGCGAATACATTATTTTTGTGATCGATACCTCAGGCTCAATGTTTAACAATCCGAGTTGGGGCAAGATGCTGGGGGTGATCGAAGACACGCTCAATGTCTATCCCGAGGTGAAGGGAATACAGATCATGAATGACATGGGCGACTACATGTTCGATTCGTTTCGTGGTCAGTGGATTCCGGACACGCCCGCGCGCCGCACACAAATTCTGTCAACCTTGCGTAACTGGAACCCGTTCAGCAACAGCAGCCCTGTTGAGGGTGTGACTCGCGCAATTAACACGTTCTATGCCCCCGACAAGAAAATCAGCATCTATGTATTGGGCGACGATTTTCAACCCGGAGGTTCGATTCGCGACGTATTACGTACCATAGATCGAATTAATGTCGAAGACGCCGACGGCAACCGCCTCGTGCGCATACACGGCATCGGCTTTCCGACCATCTTTGCCGGTCCTGCGAGGTTCCAGCAAAGCGTTTATCGCTACTCGACGCTAATGCGCGAGATGACGCAGCGAAATGGTGGTACATTCGTAGGACTTAACGATTTTCAATGAGTACAAAATGAGTTATTCAATCCAATCAATCGCTAAAGCACTGTGTGCGAGCGTGTGCGCGCTTGTTCTCGCAAGCTGTGGCGTGAGCAAGGTTGTTATCGAAGGCAGCTATCCAACCCCTAACGTCGCAAAGCTGCCGCTTACGCTCGCCGTGGTTTACGACGAGCCGCTGCGCAGCTTTAGCTATATCGAATATTCCGAGACAGGCGCCGAAGAATTTAATATCGCCAGCGGCGAATCCCATGTTGCGCTTTTCGATGCGGTCTTGCCCGCCATGTTCCAATCGGTTGTGCAGGTGGCAAGCCTCGAAGATGCAGAAGCGCTTGGTGTCGATGCCATATTTGTGCCCGCCATCGACGAGTTTCAACTCGCGCTACCGTACAAAACCAAGCTCGACGTTTACGAGGTGTGGATACGCTACAACCTGCGTTTTCTAACCGGCGACGGCGCCCCGATTGCCGACTGGGTTTTAACCTCGTACGGCAAAACGCCGACCGAGAGCATGCGCACCGCCGACTCAGCAATTAACGATGCCGCTGTCGTGGCGCTGCGCGATCTTGCCTCGAGCTTTTCGTTAAGCTTTGCGCAGGTGCCCGAGGTTCGCGACTGGTTAGCGTCGCGCTAAATCAAGAGTAAGGAGCTTACCGTGAAAGCATTATTGCCCCTGTTAGTCGTGTTGCTAGCCTCGTGTACGAGTACCACGGTCGACGAATTTCGTCAGGGCGCAACGGGCATCAACAGCGACGAGTCGGTCGTTATTCTCGGTCGCCGTCACTCGAGCGACTACGAAACCCGCGCCGAGTTTGTCGACTGCGTAGGCGAGCGCATGACAACCGGCAACGACGCCCTCTCGGTTATCCCCGAGAAACAGTTTGTCGACGCCATGTTTCCTTGGTTCGAACCCCGCACCGCGCCGCTAAGAACACGCGACCTCGAGCGGCTTATGTCAGAGCCGGTTGTCGCCGACAAGATGGCCGAATTTGGCGTACGTTATATGGTGTGGCTCGACGGCTTTACCGAAACTAGCGGCCGCACCGGCACAATCTCCTGCACGGTAGGACCCGGCGGCGCGGGCTGTTTTGGCTTTGGGTCATGGGAAGATGATTCCACGTTCGATGCGCGTGTGTGGGACGTCGCCTCGTTGCAGAATGTCGGCACCATAAGCACCGACGCAACAGGCCAGTCGTATGTGCCGGCACTGGTTATTCCCATTCCCCTTATCGCGCGCGTCGAGGCCAACGCCTGTATACGGCTAGCCGATCAGCTCAAACAATTTGTAAACGGCGAATGATTTAGCGGAGAACTCTATGACTCGCCCACTCGCATTCCTTACTGTTCTGTGTCTTGCCCTCAGTGCCGCAGGCTGCGCCGTTAATCCGGCGACCGGCGGGGCGAACTTGGTATTAATGACCGAGAACAAAGAGAAAGAAATCGGTCTCGAAGAACACGAGAAAGTGCTCGCCTCGATGCCTGTTTATAAAGACGACGTGTTGCAGGCCTATGTCGAGCGCGTGGGAAACGACATCGCCGCTGTGAGTCATCGCCCCGACTTAGCGTATACGTTTACGATAATCGACAACCCCGAAATCAACGCCTTCGCGCTGCCTGCCGGTTACGTTTACGTTAACCGTGGGCTGCTCACTTTTATGAATTCTGAGGCCGAACTCGCCGCCGTACTCGCACACGAAATCGCGCACATCACTGCGCGGCATGCTGTGCAGCAGCAGGCGCGCGGTGGGCTCGCAAAAACGGCGTCGACTGTCGGCGGCATAGTCACCGCAGTCGCTACCGGCAGCGGCTACGTCGGCTCGCAGATAAGCGATATCGCCTCGATATGGGCGCAGAGCGGCCTCAGTGGATTTGGCCGCGAAGACGAACTCGAAGCCGACAGCCTCGGCGCCGAATACATCGTTAACGCAGGCTACGACCCTGCCGCCATGATCGAGGTCATTACCGTACTCAAAAACCAAGAAGACTTTAATCGCAAAGTCGCCGGTAAAGGTGGCGGCTACCACGGCCTATTTGCAACTCACCCGCGCAACGACAAACGCCTGCAAGAGGCGATAGAGGACGTCGCCACCCTCGGCGGCAACTCAATTACCCGCACCGACAATGCCGAGTTTCGCAGCGCACTCGACGGGCTGGTTGTAGGCCAGAGCGCACAATCGCAGCGCAACGACGAACGCAATCGCTACTATCAATCGCTGCTCGGCTATACCCTCGTTTTCCCGCCCGAGTGGGTTGTCGAAGAGACCACCACCACTGCCACCGGCGTGCTCGAGGGCACGGGCGAGCTTAAAATCGAAGCGCAGCAATTGCAGGACACGCTAGACCCGCGCTTGTTTATTAAAGACAAGCTTGGCATCGACAACCTTCAGCAAAGCGAGGCTCTCGAGCAGTTTAGGCTGGTAGGGCACACCGGTGTTATCCAGTCTGCCGACGGCAGTATCGAGCGCATCGCCGTGATTTATCTCGGTCGCCGCGCGATGATTTTCCGCGGTAAGGCTGACTCCGACGAGGCCGACGCTGCGATACTCGCGTCTATTCGTTCCTTCCGAGCCATACAGCGCGGCGAAGGCGGCGGAGTCGAGGCTAAAATCCGCTTTGTGCAGGCGAGCGAGTTTTTCGACTTTAGCGTCGTCGGACAGCAAAGCCGTATTGCCAACTACCCCGAAGAGACGCTGCGTCTGCTTAACAACTATTATCCTTCGGGAACGCCCGCGCCTGGGGCCTGGGTAAAGCTTGTCGAATAGGCGGCCTGCACGCTGTCACTCACCGCTCAGCGAGAGTAAACTGGGGAAATGGCGAGAGACGATGAAAACCAACAACAAGCGCTAGGTGGTGTTCAAACGGTTATTGGTAAAGAGAACCCCGAAACCGGTGCCCAAGAGCAGACGCTCGATGAGCTAATGGACCTAACCTATTTGGGCGAGCGGCAAGAGCAGGCGCTTGCCGAACAGGCGTTGCGGGACAAGGTCACCGCGCCTCACAAAATACTCGTTGTCGGCGCATCGTGGGTTGGTGACATGCTAATGGCGCAGAGCCTCTTTATTCTGCTCAAGCGCACGCGCCCCGATTGCCACATTACCGTATTAGCCCCCGCGTGGACAAAACCGCTGCTTGCGCGTATGCCCGAGGTAGACGAAAGCCTCGTGCTGCCCTTCGACCACGGCGAGCTTAAACTTGTCGCGCGTCGCCGCTTTGGTAAAAGTCTCGCAAGCGCGGGCTACACCCATGCCATTGTGCTCCCTAATTCCTTTAAATCGGCGCTTATACCCCGATTCGCCGGCATCAAACAGCGTATCGGTTGGCGAGGCGAGGCGCGAGGCCTGCTGCTAAACGACTGCCGGTATCTCGACAAAGCGAAATACCCGCGCATGGTCGAGCGCTTCGCCGCTCTCGCATTCCCTGCTAACAAGAAATTGCCCGACCATATCCCACACCCCCGCCTGCTTGTCACCAGGCCGATGGTCGACAAGGCGCTGGCAAAGTTTGGTATAGAGACCACCGGCGGCTGGCCAAAACGCCTGATAGCAATCTGCCCCGGCGCCGAGTTTGGCTCCTCTAAACAGTGGCCCGCGGAACACTTCAGCATGACAAGCGCCAAGCTCGTCGCCGACGGTTGGCGCGTTGTGATTATGGGGTCGGCGGGGGATGCAGCCATCGCGCAAGAGATCTACGAAGGCATCGAAAAAAGGGTAGGGCATCCATTAACCGACTGCTGTTTTAATCTGACAGGTAAGACATCCCTCGCCGAGGCGATCGACCTTATGGCAGCGTGTACCCTCGCACTGTCTAACGACTCGGGCCTTATGCACGTTGCCTCGGCGGTCGACCTGCCGGTGGTTGCGCTCTATGGCTCAACCTCGCCAGACTTTACACCGCCGCTTGCCTCTATTTCGAGAGTATTGACTACCCCGATCGACTGTCGACCGTGTTTCGATCGTGAATGCCGTTTTGGCCATAAGCGCTGCATGACCGAGATCGAACCACACCGCGCGGTTGCCGCCGTGCTCGAACTGTACGCAAAATAGAGAGGCTAGCCGAGTGCCTATGCCTTTTTAAAGCCTAGTGCTTGACCCAATTGTTTAACCCTATTGCTTAACCTAAAAGCTAGAAGAACAAAGAGAATTGCAGTGCGCGTTTTAATCGTTAAAGTCTCGTCGCTCGGCGACATAATCCACACGCTACCCGCCATCACCGATGCGCGGCGCGCGCGTCCCGATATTGTTTTTGACTGGGTGGTCGAAGAAAACTTTGTCGAGGTGCCTAGCTGGCATCCTGCAGTCGATCGTGTCATTCCTGTGGCGTTTCGACGCTGGCGCAAAAAGCCTTTTCGCTCGCTTGGCGGCATCGAATTTAAAAAGTTTAAAGACGACATTAAGCGCGAACATTACGACCTTGTCATCGACGCGCAGGGACTAATTAAAAGCGGCATCATCAGTCGACTGTCGCGCGGCTTAACCGTCGGCTTAAGCGACAGCACGGTGCGCGAACCGCTTGCCACCTTGTTTTACAATAAAGTCTATTCGGTGCCTAAAACCGAGCACGCAGTCGACCGTGTGCGTCAGCTTTTCTCCCGCGCGCTGCAGTACGAATACAATCCCCGCACGATCGATTATGGCGTAAGCCGCGAAATAATAGCTGCGCAAACAGCGCCGGTAGTCAAAGCAACCGGTGCCATAAATCACGCCAAGCAGGTAGTGTTTTTGCACGGCACGACATGGGCGACTAAACACTGGCCCGTAGATTTTTGGTGCACGCTTGCACAACACGCAGCCAGCGCCGGCTTCGAGGTGTTGCTTCCCTGGGGCGACGAGGCCGAACGCAGCCGCGCCGATCATATTGCACAAATCACTGGCGCCACCGTATTGCCTAAACTGTCGCTCAGTGGCCTTGCCACACAGCTCGCCAGTGTTAGCGGCGTGATTGCCGTAGACACCGGCCTCGGCCATTTAGCCGCCGCGCTCGCGCGCCC
>OCVR010000989.1_pt1 | contig 23211 bp, 23 predicted proteins | sample 1539091 | NCBI WGS metagenome assembly OCVR01 (sample SAMEA3355530, study PRJEB22509) | marine metagenome | biome: marine; feature: coastal ocean; material: water | place: USA | collected 2010-08-07 | depth 16 m | reverse complement strand
TGGAGCATGCTTTGCTTGACTTGTTGCAGATCTGCGTATTGACGAGGATTAGTATTACCGCGGTTTTTTTCTCTTCGCCACTTGATCAACGCCAGCATTGATGCCTTTGTTGATTGCAATGCTCATTACGCGGCGTATCACAATATTAATAATGTGGTTCATGTTCATACTATTGTCCTTCGATTTGCCTCGATACAGCTTATAGCTGCGAATTGTGCAGATTTCAGGGCAAATCGTGAAACTATTCCTCGAATAGCTCAGTTTGGTTTTCGTCGCTGTCTTCGCGTTCTTCATCAAGCGCGTCGCTTAAGCTCGGTGGTGGACGATTTTCGAGTAAACCAGCGGAGCGGAGCTCTTTCAAGCCTGGTAAATCACGCGCGCTTTCAAGGCCGAATTGATCCAGAAAATCGGGCGTCACCACGAAGGTGACAGGTCGCCCAGGTGTCATTTTCCGGCGGCCAAAACGGATCCATTCCATTTCCAACAGTTGATCCACCGTGCCGCGCGACACGGAGACACCACGAATTTCCTCAATTTCGGCGCGGGTAACAGGTTGATGATACGCAATAATTGCTAATGTCTCAATTGCGGCCCGTGACAGTTTGCGAGTCTCAACGGTTTCCTTTTGCATAAGAAAACTCAGATCGCCTGCCGTGCGCATTGCATAAGCATTGCCTGTTTTGATCATATGCACGCCGCGCCCCTCATAACGCTTTTGTAGGTGCACCAGCGCTTCGCCCGCGTCACAGCCGTGGGGCATACGCGCATTCAGCTCAGCGATTGTCACAGGATCCGCACTCGCAAAAAGTACCGCTTCGACCATGCGTTCTTGTTCGGCAATGGGTGGCGCTTCAAAGAGGCTGTCTTCGATCTCAGGCGTTTGCGTGTCACTCACCTTACTCTCTCCGTCTTAGTTCTATCGGCTCGAACAAGCCCGATTGGCGAAGTTCTGCCTTGCCTTCTTTTACAAGCTCAAGCGAGGCCGCAAAGGTTGCCGCCGTCGCAGAGCGGCGTTTGATAGGATCTTTCTGCCAATCTTCCGGTAGGTAGCTTGAAATATCCGTCCATTTGCCAGCAAAGCCGATAAGGCCGCGCATGTGCCCCAGCGCTTCCTCCATCGTGTAGACCGCGTCACGATCCATAACGAAGGGGCGAAATTCATCGCGGGTTCTAATCCGCGCGTAGCCTTGCATGAGATCAAGAAGCGTAGCGGAATAGGTCACTTTGCGCACCCGTTCTACCACTTCGGGAATTCCGCGCGCGAAGAAATCACGCCCCAAGCGATCCCGCGCCATGAGCCGAGCAGCGACATCGCGCATGGCCTGCAAACGCTCAAGCTGGAACGCCAAATGTGCGGCCAGCTCTTCGCCCGATGGCCCCTCTTCCGTTGGATCAGGGGGAAGTAACAGGCGAGATTTCAAGAAGGCCAACCATGCGGCCATCACCAGATAATCCGCAGCGAGTTCGAGGCGCAGTTCCTTCGCACGCTCAACGAACAAGAGATACTGACGAGCCAGTTGCAGTACCGAGATCTTGCGTAGATCAACTTTTTGCGTGCGCGACAAAGAAAGCAAGATATCGAGTGGGCCTTCATAGCCATCCACATCGACGATCAACGCCTCTGCGGCCATGCGATCTTCTACGGACAAGCGCTCTTGCGCGTCCCCGTCCCAATCTTTGGCAGTCTCTGTGGTGTCAGGCGTCATTTCCTGCCTCATTTGCGAGCGCTTCAAGCTGCGCGTGCAAATGGGAAATGTCAACAGGATCAGGTGTATGTCGGGTCGCAAGCGCGGCCTCACCACGTCGGATTGCGGCGGCATTCATCGTGCCGGAGGCCTCAACGACCTCCTGCATCTCGCCCATGTCGCCATTGCAATGCAAAACAACATCGCAACCCGCATCAATTGAGAGACGCGATAGCTCCGCAAGGGAACCTGCGAGGGCTTTCATGGTGATATCATCCGTCATGATCAGCCCGTCAAAGCCGATATCCGCGCGGATCAACCCCATCATTTTCGACGAGAGCGTTGCGGGCCGATCATCAAATGCGCTGTATGTAATATGCGCGGTCATCCCCATCGGAAGATCGTTCAAGGCCGCGAATGCCGCAAAGTCGTTTTGACGCAGCAATTCATCGTTGGTATCGACGATGGGCAAATCTAGGTGGCTGTCTGACACCGCACGGCCATGACCCGGAATATGCTTCAAAACAGGCAAAACGCCGCCATCAATCAAGCCACCTGCGACTGCCTGTCCGATCTCAACAACAGATTGTAAGTCATTACTATAACATCTGTTTTTCAAGAATTCATGCGTCTCATCACTGGCGATATCAACCATCGGTGCACAATTGGCGTCAATGCCAAGATGCATCAATTCATCCGCAATAATGCGATAACGCAAATACATCGCGCGGGGTGCATTCGCACCGTAACGCTTCACATCGTCCAAAGGTGGCAACCATTGCGTCGCAAGCGGCGGACGCAAACGCTGAACACGGCCCCCCTCTTGGTCGATTAGAATTGGTGCATCACGGCCTACACAATCGCGCAGGCTTTCGCAGAGGTGCAGAATTTGATCATGATCTTCGAGGTTACGATCAAAAACTATAAAACCAAAGGGATCTGCTTCGCGAAAAAAACTGGCCTCGCTCGCACTTAGAGTTGAGCCAGAACAGCCAAGTATCGTGGCCCCCTGTGCCACTAGCGTGTCACCACAGGGATACAGTCCGTGTTCTGCGCAGTCAAAGCCGAGCAGAACCGACGCGCATCACCAAGATCAGAAAAACCCATCGCACGCAGGCGGTAGAAAGTGCGTCCGCCGCTTGTTGCACGCTGTACAACGCGGTCTTTTCCGGCCATATAGTCACTAAAACGCGCTGTGAAACGCATCCATTCATTGCGCGCGATTTCAGGGCTTTCATAGGCACCAAGCTGCACAAGGCGCGTACCCGCGGGAATGCTTGCAGGATCAACATCCTTCACGCCACTTGACGTCGCATCAAGCACATTCAACGATGCGGTGCGTACGCCTTGGGGGCGCAGTTTAGGTCGCAAGGACAGCGTTACACCAGGGATGTTAGTTGCAATCGCATCTTGACTAAGAACGACGGGAGCCAAAACTTGGTGGATTGACGCAGCTTCTGTCTTCATATTCCCAGCAGACGTTTGGATTGGGTCTGTCTTGAACTCACCCTGCGTGGTCAAAGGTGTCGCCCCTGCTGCGATTTTCGCGGCAAGCGCTTCGATGGAGGCCATTTTAGGATCAGTTGCAAGCACGTCCCCACCGACGCGAGCCGTAAGGGTGAGCGTGCCATTGGCACGAGTATCAGCGTCCGTCGACGCACCACCATCAGGAGCAAATCGTGGTTGAGCCGCCGCCAACTGGTCGATCAAAGCCGTATCTTCGTTTGACAAATCAATGGGTTCTGGAGCAAGCACGATACGCTCGGACGGACCAGCGGCGCCACCAGCGGCAGCCACGTTGTTCACAGCAAGACCTTGGTTCAACGCCTCGGCACCACCGGGCTCGGCGGGACGGATACGCATCTCACCCTGCACCGCGCGCACAACTGGAACACCAGCAACATCGCGTGCGATCAATTGATAGCTCCAAACGCCAACGCCGATAACAATGGCTAGCGACAGACCCGCGCCAGTCAACGCAGCGACGGCCTTCACTGGATTGCCCGAGGACGGGCGTTCCGCCTGAGAGGATTGAACGGGAGGCTGTTGATAACCTTGATACGCTTGATACGATCCAGCCTGAGGCGCAAAACCACGCCCCTTAATTGGAAAATCTGCCATTTTGCCTCACATCTGTGCGCGCGACACAAAGCCGCTCCGCATCAATCGTCGAACTACTCAAGTCCGGTGAGGAATGTCATTCAGCGCATTTCTTCAACCGGATCAACACCCAAGATACCAAGGCCAGCGCAAATCACAACAGAGACGGACCGCGCCAGTGCTATTTTAGAAATAGATGTGGCATCTTGGCCGTCTTGTAGGAATCTCAGCTCAGGCAACTCATTACCCCGATTGTAGAGCGCGTGGAATTCACTTGCTAAATCATAGAGATAGAAGGCGATCCTGTGTGGTTCATTCGTGCGTGCAGCAAGCGCTACAAGGCGCGGCCATTCTGCGAGCTTCTTGGCGACAGCGATCTCCGCCTCGTGATTAAGTTGTGTCAGATCAGGCGTCGCGGACAAATCCAGCCCCGCATCCGAAGCTTTACGCAGCACAGAATGCACCCGCGCATTGGCGTATTGAACGTAGAAAACAGGGTTATCCTTGGACTGCTCCAGCACTTTATCAAAGTCGAAATCCAAAGGCGCGTCATTCTTGCGCGTCAACATATGGAACCGCGTCGCGCCTGCGCCCACTTGATCCACAACATCGCGCAAAGTCACAAAGGTCCCTGCCCGTTTGGACATCTTGAACGGCTCACCGTTTTTGAACAACTTAACCAGTTGCGTCAGCTTGATATCCAGCGGTACTTTTCCATCAGACAAAGCCGAGACAGCTGCCTTCATCCGTTTTACGTACCCACCATGATCCGCGCCGAAAACGTCGATCAGCATATCAAATCCGCGCGACACCTTATCGTAGTGATACGCGATATCTGGTGCGAAATAGGTCCAAGCCCCATCGGACTTCATAACAGGGCGATCCACATCATCCCCATGCTCTGTCGATTTGAACAATGTCTGCTCGCGCGGCTCCCAATCCTCAGGCTTCTTGCCCTTCGGTGGCTCAAGCACACCCTCATAGATCAAGCCCTTATCTTTCAAAGCGTCAATAGCAGCTTCAATCCGGCCCGTGCCGTAAAGCGATTTTTCCGAGTAGAACACATCCATCTCAATCCCGAGCGAGGCAAGATCAGCCCGCACCAGATCCATCATTTTTTCGGTCGAGAACTCCCGCACATCAAGCAGCCAGTCGCTTTCATGCTTGCCTACATAGGCGTCGCTAACCTTCTCTTTCAGCTCTTCGCCGACAGGGATCAGGTAATCGCCGGGATATGTGCCATCCTCAAACGCGACTTCTTGGCCGTGCGCTTCAAGATAACGCAGATATACAGACCGCGCGAGCACATCGACCTGCGCGCCGCCATCATTGATGTAATATTCCCGCGTGACGGCATAGCCCGCATAATCCAGCAAGCTCGCCAAGGCATCGCCAAATACGGCGCCCCGCGTGTGTCCTACATGCAAAGGACCCGTCGGGTTCGCGGAGACATACTCTACATTAACTTTTTTGCCCTGCCCCATGTCAGAGCGCCCAAAATCAGCCCCCTGATCCAGAACAGTGCCAATCACACCCTGCCAAAGCGCGCTTGACAGCCGCATATTCAAGAAACCGGGGCCCGCGACGTCGACCGCTTCGATCCGTGGATCCAAGATCAAATGCCTCGCTAAAGCGTCCGCAATATCTCGTGGCTTCATCTTAGCAGGTTTCGCCAAAACCATAGCCGCATTGGTCGCCATATCTCCATGCGCGCCATCGCGCGGAGGCTCTACCGCGACGTTGGCAAAGTCTAGATCAGCGGGCAAAACGCCCTGCGCTTGCATGGCCTCTAGCGAGGTCAAGACAGCACTGCGAATATCATCAAAGAGGTTCATCGAACACGTCCCATAAGGTTTGAGCGGGTCTTACCACGCACAGCACAACTTTCAACGGCTTAGCCAAGCAAACGTGTATGTTCTTGCTGCGCAAAGCGGTCCGTCATGCCAGAAATATAGTCAGAAACGATGCGCGCCAACGCGGTTTCATCCTTCGCGTTCTCGATATCGACTTGCCATTCCGCAGGCAGCAGATTGGTCTGATTCATAAAGAGGGGGAACAACTCTTCGACCACTTTGGTCACACGTTCGCGCATTTGAACAACCGAGGGCGCGCGGTACATGCGGATAAAAAGAAATTCACGTATCACTTTAAGATCATGCCATAGATCGTTGGAAAATATAATAACTGCATGATCTAATGCACGTACATCTAACACAGTCTCAACTGCACTTTTAACCAAGATGTTGCGACTGGTTTGAATGACATCAGAGACCATCACACCAAACACGCGCCGCAAAGCTTCATGCATGCGGCGGCTTGATTCTAGCGTCGGGTAAAGTTGGTCCACCTGCATAAAAGCGTCACCAACAATGGGCAGTGCGCGAATATCATCCTCGGAAAATAAACCTGCGCGCAAACCATCGTGCAAATCGTGATTATTGTAGGCAATATCATCAGAAAGCGCCGCGATCTGCGCCTCAGCGCTCGCGAATGTGTGCAGTTCAAGATCATGCCGTGCGTTATACTCGCTGAGCACATGAGGCAAATCACCTGTCACAGGACCGTTGTGTTTCGCCAATCCTTCCAGTGTTTCCCATGTCAGGTTGAGCCCATCAAAATCCGCATAATGCCGCTCAAGCGCAGTGACGATTTTTACCGCCTGCGCGTTATGATCAAAACCACCATATGGTTGCATCAACGCATCAAGCGCGTCTTCGCCCGTGTGACCAAACGGCGTGTGGCCAAGGTCATGGGCGAGCGCAATCGCCTCCGTGAGCTCTTCGTTCAAGCCAAGCGCGCCCGCCATCGTGCGCGCCACTTGTGCGACCTCAATAGAATGCGTGAGCCGCGTGCGGAAATAGTCGCCCTCATGTTCGACAAACACTTGGGTTTTATGTTTCAGCCGCCGAAACGCACTGGAATGAATTATCCGATCACGGTCGCGTTGAAAACAAGTGCGATGCGCACTTTCTTCTTCAACCACCAAACGGCCCCGCGTTAAAAGTGGATCGCAAGAATATGATGCGCGCATGAAGTCCCGTCCTTGCCGCTTGTCCCGAGCCCCACTATATTGAAACCACAGCAAAGAGCCAACAGGCGGATCACCCCGATGAACTTACCTCCCAAAGTGACTGCGCGCGCGTTTGAACGTCTCTCCGAGATTGGTGCCGCCGAGCAAGGTCAAGCCTTGCGCGTGGCTGTTGAGGGTGGCGGTTGTTCAGGCTTTCAGTACGAAATCAAACTCGATGCGCCCGCGAGCGACGATTTAGTACTCGAAGGCAGCGGCGAGAAAGTCGTCGTCGACACTATGTCGCTTCCGTTCTTGGAGAACGCGGTGATCGATTTCTCCGAAGAACTCATCGGTGCGCGTTTCACGATTGAAAACCCAAACGCGTCCAGTTCTTGTGGATGCGGCACCAGCTTTTCTATGTAAACTCTCGCAATTTCTTACCTGCGCGCAAGTTCATGGACCTGTGCAGCCATTACGCTTGATCCGCCAGACGAAGCCCGCGCGAAGTGATCGAAAAACGCCTCAAATTCTGAGGTCGATTTAATTATTTCCGAGAGATGTCGTGCCACCCTATCATCCAAACGCGTGAAGACATTGCGTCTCATTACGCTCCATTGAGCAGATCGCGGCCCATCCCAGCTAAATAAGATTTCAGACATCGCCCCCAAAGCGCCAATATTATTTTGCGCTGCGTAAAACCCAACACCCGTAGACGTATAGGTGTCTTTGAAAGAGTTAGCGCCCATCTGCGCCATCGCCCAATTGGTCACCAGATATTCATGGTAATTATCCCCAGCCCCCGCGTCCTGCAAAGTGATCTCAAACGCGTGCGCAGTCGTTTTAACCAGATCCTCCCATGCTTGGGGGGCCACCTTGCCTGCATAGCGAAGGGCGATACAGACCTCTGCCAATAGATCGGTATTTTGATCAAGCTGTGCAAGTATGCCGCAAAAGATCAGACTTTGCACAGCGTCCGCACTTATTTTCGGGTCGCGACGACCGTATTCAGAAAGGTAAAAGACAATATGCGTCAACTCATAGGCCACTTTGTGATTGGGCAACGCAAAGGTTGCGCTGTGATTGATAAAGCGGTGCAATCGCGCCTGTAGGTCCGTCTCTTCGCCCACCCCCATACCGCGGCGCGCAAGTAATCGCGTGGTTTCAGCACGTTGAAGGTCAGAGAGTTCAGCGTTAATCAGGCCTTGTTGATCAATCCGCGCGCAAATAGTCTCAGCGTGATCTCCCGCCAGCCCCAGCCCCTCGAGATCAAGCGCGATCGAGGCAAAAAACCTGTAATACTGCGGAAAGAAAGCCAAACGTTTAGGCAAATTATCGTAGATTTGCGCGTAAGCACTCAGATCATAGCTATCAAGCATGCTCGCAGAGCATTCAAGGATATTCAAAAGCTCAGCGTTTTCTTTCAACCAAAACACATCGTTTGGATCACGGCGCATTTTAGCGAAACTGTGCAAAAGCGCACCCCGATCATGTGCTTTGGGATTTTGGCGACGAGACAGTGAAATGACATTGCTGGACATAAATTGCTCCTGTTGTGTGAAGTCACCGCCTCGTAAATCGCCTCGCAACATTAAGATCCAGAGATGAACAAATCGGTCAATTCGCCACGCAACTGCGCAGATCCGGTCGTCGGTGCGGAGCCGGAAATGAAAAGCTCAGCCCCTTGGCCGGAATGTACATCACCTGTGGCAACAGGCGCGGAGCCGGAGATAAACATTTCAACGCCGTTACCCGCGTGCAAATCGCAGTTGGTTGGGGCTGAACCAGAGATGAAAAGCTCTGTCCCGTGGCCGCTGTGAAGGGATGTGGAAAGTGTCGTGGACTCAATTTCTGATTTCAAAAGTGCAGACATCGTTATTCTCCAATTTGGGTTTCGATGTCGAAAATAGTTACACTCTTAACGTGTGTTTTAAATACCCACATTTGCAATAAGTGTTTTGTTTTTAAGTTATCCACATTGGCTTTTAGCGTTAAGCGCCTGAAAATCTGATGTCATAAAAGTTATCCAGAATTTGGAAAAAATTTGTCAAACCAATCGTAGGCTGGGTTATTAGACCGAAGAAACACAACACGCATGCCACGAGTTTGGTTGTAATTTTCAACGAAGGGGCGAATCATTCTTAACCCGATACCACTTGGTAAAACGCTTAGATTTCATTTTTCGCCGTCAGTTGTGACCGGCATCTCATCCGAAGTTTCATTTTTTGGCGCTTCCTCTTGGGCGGGGGCTGGCTAGGCCAAAGCTTCATCAGGAAGCTGCTCGGGCGCGGTCAAGGAAATCGTGCGAGATGCGGAATCAATGCTAACTTCAGGCATCTCGGTGAGCTCGGACAAAACCGCATTCAATTTAGCTTCTGCGGCCTCAAAGCGTTGACGCATAGTTAGTAGCTTGGTTTCGCCTGTATTGGATTTAAAAAAATTCAAAATTTTCAACATATCGCCCTCTATCAATTGTTGGGGCCTTGAATAATTAGGAAGCCACATGAACGCACCGGGGAAAAACTCTGAATAAAATCAATCATGATCTTCGCTTCGCGCGCGGCCTTTGCTTGCACCTCCTCGCACTAAAGGAATATCAAGTTCCAAGCAGCGGGAGCTTGAGCCATGAAAATCGCAACCTTCAATATCAACGGTATCAAAGCGCGGATCGCCGCCCTACCCGAGTGGCTAAAAGACGCGCAACCTGATGTGGCTTTGCTGCAAGAGATCAAATCCGTCGACGAAGGCTTCCCGCGCGAGCTGTTTGAAGACATGGGATATAACGTCGAAACACATGGGCAAAAATCATTTAATGGCGTCGCCATCCTGTCCAAACTTCCGCTGGAAGACGTGCGGCGCGGTCTGCCAGGCGACGACAGCGACGAACAAGCCCGCTGGATCGAAGCCACAGTGGTTGGCAAACAAGCGATCCGTGTTTGTGGCTTGTACTTGCCGAACGGCAATCCCGCGCCTGGTCCGAAATATGACTATAAACTTGCTTGGATGGCACGTTTGCAAGCCCGCGCAGAAGCGCTTTTGGCAGAGGAAACCCCTTTTTTGATGGCGGGTGATTACAACATTATCCCACAAGATGAAGATGCACGCCATCCCGAAGTATGGCAAGAGGATGCTTTGGCACGACCAGAAAGCCGTGCGGCCTATCGGCGCTTAGTAAACCTTGGTCTGACGGAAGCCTTTCGCGCACGCGTGCACGGGCCAGAACATTATAGCTTCTGGGATTATCAGGCCGGTGCATGGAACAAGGACGATGGCATTCGCATTGACCATTTCCTACTTAGCCCTGCGGTGGCGGATATTCTTGTAGACTGCCAGATCGACAAGCACGTGCGCGCGGGTGAAAAACCATCCGATCATGTGCCTGTTTGGGTCGAGCTGGGTAATTAAGAAAAGGGTTGGGGCCAGCCCGCAATCCCCCGAGTATTTAGAGACCAAAGCAGGGGTTAGCGGCGCGTGGCCATAAAGCTTTGTAAGCGCAACAGACCTTCTTTGATGTCATCAGTGCTGCGGGCATAGGACAGGCGGAGCGTTTGATGACCGCGTTTGCTATCAAAATCGAGGCCTGGCGTGACAGCGACCCCCGCTTTCTCCAAGATTTCGGCAGCAAAGGCGCGACTGTCATTTGTGTAATCGCTCACATCCACATAGGCGTAAAACCCACCATCCGGGGGCGCGAATTTGTCAAAGCCTGCTGTAGGCAAGCCGTCCAAGATTAGCCTACGGTTATCGCGATAAACCGACATATTTGCGTCGAGTTCTTCATGGCACTCCATCGCCGCAAGCGCTGTCACTTGCGAGATATGGGGCGCACAGATGAACATGTTTTGCGCAAGGCGTTCGATCACCCGCACATGATCTTCGGGAACAACCATCCAGCCAACGCGCCACCCAGTCATCGAAAAATATTTCGAGAAGGAGTTGATGACATAAGCGTCGTCTGTGAGTTCCAAGGCGGTGACGGCCTTCGCCTCATATTCGATCCCGTGATAGATTTCGTCTGAAACAAAAGCGGTTCCGGATTCATGTGCGGCACCAATCAGATCCGACATTGCAGATTTACTCAGCATAGTGCCAGTTGGATTCGCAGGCGATGCCACCATTAATCCCTGTGCGTTCAGGTTTTCCAGGTCTCGCGCGACTGGTTGCAGACGATTTTCGGGACGGGCTTCAATCAAGACCGGCTCGAGGCTCAGAGCTTTGAGAATTTGACGGTAACTTGGATAGCCCGGCGCGCCGATGGCGACGCGATCCCCCGCCTCAAACAGCGCCGTGAAGGCGAGCAAGAACGCAGAGGAAGAGCCAGATGTGACGATCACGCGCTCTGGGTTCAGATCAACATTATACCACTCGCCATAAAGCTGCGCGATGCGTTTACGCAGCGCAGGCAGACCTAAAGCAACCGTATATCCAAGCGCGTCTTCTTCCATAGCTTTTGCCGCAGCTTGCCGCGCACCCAGTGGTGCAGCAGTGCCTGGTTGCCCCACCTCCATATGAATGATGTGACGCCCCGCCGCTTCAGCCGCGCGGGCCGCTTCCATGACGTCCATCACAATAAAGGGATCAACCACTCCACGGCTTGAGTTTCGCATCTACCTCTCCCATTCTAAAATATGATGTGCTTTCACCGTGAAATCAAAGGACAGTCAATGCGTTTGCTTGCCAGTTTTGTTGTCATGTTTGCCCTGTTGGCGCTGCCCGTGCGTGCACAAAGCCTTATTCGTGACGCGGATATCGAACATGCGTTGGCACAATTGGCGCGTCCGATCTTGCAAGCGGCGGGACTAAGCCCTGCGCAAGTGAAGATCTTGTTGATCGATAGTCGTATTCCAAATGCGTTTGTGATCGATTCTCGGGCAATCTTTATTCACACGGGCATGATCACCCGCCTTAAAAGCGCCGAAGCCCTGCAATCCGTGATCGCGCATGAGGCAGCGCATATCGCCAACGGTCATATCTCACGACGCTTGTCGCAGCTTGGCACGCGCAACAATATCACAGGTCTTGGCATTGCTTTGGCCGCAGCGGTGGCCGCGAGTGGCGCTAAAGGATCAGGAGCGATCGCGCTTGGGGTCGCGTCATCTGCGCAGCGCAATTTGCTCAGCCATAGCCGCGCCGAGGAAAGCTCTGCCGATCAATCCGCGGTGCGCTATCTGGCCGCCTCGGGCATTTCGACGCGCGGCGCGATTGAGGTGCACGATATTTTCAAAGGCCAAGATGTGTTGTCACAGTCGCGTCAGGATCCTTATGCACGCTCCCATCCCTTCACCCGCAATCGCGTGCGCGCGATGGAGGCTTATGTGAACGCTTACGGCGGCGACATCCCGTTTAGCGACACCAGCCGATACTGGTTTGAACGCGCGAAAGGTAAGATCTGGGGCTTTCAGCAGGCTCCGAAAAGCACATTGCGCCGCGTTAAACAAATGCCCACGGGTGATATCAAATTGATGATGGAAGCCATCGCATATCACCGGCGCGCCCAGACCTCAAAGGCTGCGGGTGTGCTGCAGAAGTTGCTGAAATCTCGCCCGAATGATGCCTATTACCATGAGCTAATGGGGCAAGTTCTTTTGGAAGGTCGCCAGTACAAAGCCGCTGTTAATGCCTACGGTCGCGCTGCAAAACTGGCCCCGAAGAACACGTTGATCTTGGCTGGCTATGGTCGTGCACTGCTGGCTGCGGGCCAAGCTAAATCCGCAGTGGAGGTTCTAGAGCGCGCACGCTCACGCGATTTTCGCGATCCTGCCGCGTTGCGCGATCTGGGAAATGCCTACGCAAAAACCGGACGCCCTGCGATGGCCTCGCTCCTAGTCGCGGAACGGTATGCGTTACGCGGACGATTTCAGGATGCGGCACTCCATGCAGAACGTGCAGCGGGGCGTTTGCCACGTGGGTCTGGTCCTTGGCAAAGGGCGCAAGATGTGCTCAGTGCTGCACAAAGACAAAAATAGCATTTTGGGAGAGCTTTGAAATGAAACGACTTCTTGCCTCAACAAGCCTGTGCCTTGCAGTGTTCTCAGCACCTGTCGCGGCCTTTGATATAACCGCAATGTCAGACGCAGAACGAGCCGCGTTCCAAGAGGAGCTGCGCGCTTATTTGATGGCGAACCCGCAGGTCATTCTCGACTCCGTCAATCAAATGGAAGCGCAACAGGCAGAGCAGCAAGCGCAAGACGATCTATCCTTGGTCGCAACCAACGCCGAAGCGCTGTTTGAGGATGGCTTTTCTTGGATCGGAGGCAATCCTGAGGGCGATCTCACGGTTGTTGAATTCCTTGACTACCGCTGTGGCTATTGCCGCAAGGCCCATGAGGAGGTCGCACAGCTTTTGGAAGCAGACGGAAATATCCGATTGATTATAAAGGAATTTCCCATCCTCGGTGAAGCCTCAGCCATCTCTTCCCGCTTCGCAATTGCCGCCAAACAAATCGGTGGCAACGAGGCGTATAAAGCCGTTCATGACGCGATGATGTCGTTTGGCGGTGAGCCCTCTGCCGCGGCTTTAGGGCGTTTGGCGGAAGGTCTCGGCCTTAACGCGAAGGCCATCGTTGCACGTATGGACAGCCAAGAAGTGGAGAAGGAAATTTCCGAAACGCGTGCCCTTGCGCAGCGTTTGCAGATCCGTGGTACGCCGACATTTGTGATGGGTGGCCAACTGGTGCGTGGCTACGTCCCGCTTGATGCAATGCAGCAAATTGTCAAAGAAGAGCGCAACTAGCGTTTACAAAAACGTCTTGTGATACCGCACAAGTCGCTCGAAATGTGCATCCAAAGCGCGCTTCAAGTGAGGCGCGCTTTTTACTGTCTGGATATAATCCACCAAAATCCCGTACTGACGAATTTGGCGTTCCAGACGCTGATCGGGACGCAGACGGCGCTGGCGCTCTCCCTCTTCAATCACTTGAATTTGCTGTCTTTCAGGCTCATTCACAGCGTTCATCTTCAGCGGCAAGACCTTGCCGTTCATTAAGGATTTTTCCGCGTCAAAACGTTGAAACAGCGCCGCTTCCAAAGGTTCGATGTCCAACTTTTCCGCCACCGGCCACGCCCAGACATAGGCAATTTCCCATACATCAATCTGACGATTGGCGATGATGTCAGAGCGCGCAGAAGTCAGGTGGCGCCGCACACGCGAGCGGATGCCATCAACAGATTGCCCCACATACATCGGCACGCCGTCGAGATCACAAAGCGCATAAACACCGATCTCATCACTCAAATCGGACAGTGCAGATTTGCGAAACTCTTGAGCGCGACTCATGCAGGGACCTTGGCGCGCGCTTTACGTAACATCGGCTGAAACAGCATTTCATCAAGGTAGCTGACGATTGGAACGACCACACCGTCGCCAGCCACTTTGTAAGCGCTGTTGTAATGTGTGGGCATTCTGTAGCTCTCGGGGAGCCCCATCAGACGGCTTGCCTCTTTACTCGACAGCAAGCGCGCTTTGACAGAATTGCCTTTCACAAACAGGATCGTCTGACGCGAAGAACCACCTGCGGGCGTGCGCAGACAACCCGCAATACCATCAAAACGCACCTCTGCACGTTGGCGGATTTTGCCGTTTTCATCTGGCCGCCCGCGCTTGTAGAGCAGACCAATCTCGCGCTTACCGGTCCTGCGCGCATGGGCAATTCGCGCAGCACTTGGCTCGGACATCATATCCAGCAGCACGTCGACTTTCGCTTCTGACTGCCATGAGGTGTCGGGTTTGCGATCAACAACATCCGCGATTGAGGTCGTGCTCAACGTGGGCGGTTGATGCGCCCACCATGTGAAATCCGTCTTCAAATCAGCGTTAGCAGCGTTCACATAGCGGCGCAGTTTATCGGTATGAAACAGACCTGTAGGCGCGGCGAGCATGAGATCCTCACCAGCAATATCTTTGCGCAAAGCAATCACAAACAAACGCGGGCGGCTTTGCGGCACGAAATGCCGCGCATCAATCTCTAAGGCCCCAACGCGATATCCAAGGGCCGCTAGCGAATTGAGAACATGGGTGAAATCTTGCCCGCCTGCCCTGCTCATCAAACCCGTAACGTTCTCAAATGCGATGATGCTTGGCACAAATCCCGCCTTCACGCCCTGCGAGAGCAAGCGCATCCAGTGATAAAACACCCCACTGCGCAGTCCCTTTAGCCCGCGACCCTTGCCTGCCAAACTGAAATCCTGACAAGGGCTCGACGCCCAAATCAGATCAAGCGGTTGGTGCAAGGTGCCCTCGGGCAGCTCAGCAACATCCCCCTCCAGCAAATGCGCGCCTCCCCAATTCTGGCGATACGTTTCGCATTTCATCGGGTCGATATCATTGGCCAGCACACAGTCCCACTGCGCGCCTAAAGCGGCATGCACCATGCCCCCACCAGAAAAGAATTCAGCGAATTTAGGTTTGCTTACAGTCGTTTGCACCATCACATTGCGCTATTCAGCGGCCTGCACTTCAGCCGCCATCTCCGCGTCAATCACCGCGGCACGCGCTTCGACCTGCTCTACAATATGTTCAACCATTTGATCATTGCTAAGCTTGTGACTTTGCTTTCCTGCGAGGTAAACCATACCCGCTCCGGCACCGCCGCCTGTGAAACCAACGTCGGTCATAAGGGCTTCACCAGGGCCATTCACAACGCAGCCAATAATCGAAAGGCTCATCGGGGTTTTGATATGCTCAAGGCGTTTTTCCAGCGTTTCAACGGTTTTAATCACATCAAAACCTTGCCGCGCGCAGGAGGGGCAGGAAATAATATTCACACCACGATGGCGCAACCCGAGAGATTTGAGAATTTCAAATCCGACTTTAACCTCTTCCACCGGATCCGCCGATAGCGACACACGAATGGTGTCACCAATACCCATCCACAAAAGATTGCCCAAACCAATTGCCGATTTGATCGTGCCGCTGACAAGCCCACCCGCTTCGGTGATGCCGAGATGGATCGGCGCGTCTGTAGCTTCGGCAAGCTGTTGATAGGCGGCCGCTGACATGAAGACGTCAGACGCCTTACAGCTAATTTTGAACTCGTGAAAATCGTTGTCTTGCAGAATGCGGATATGTTCTAGGCCACTTTCAACCATCGCATCTGGACAAGGTTCGCCATATTTTTCAAGGAGATGCTTTTCGAGCGACCCTGCATTCACGCCAATACGGATCGAACAACCATGATCTTTCGCCGCTTGGATCACTTCTTTGACGCGCTTCTCATCACCAATGTTACCAGGGTTAATCCGCAGGCACGCTGCGCCCGCTTCAGCCGCTTCAATCGCGCGTTTGTAGTGGAAATGGATGTCTGCGACGATGGGCACAGTGCTTTCGCGCACAATCTCTTTCAACGCTTTAGTCGACGCTTCATCCGGCGTTGAAACGCGCACGATGTCTGCGCCGGCTTCAGCGGCGGCTTGCACTTGCGCGACCGTGGCGGCCACATCAGATGTATCGGTGTTGGTCATCGTTTGCACCGCGATTGGAGCATCGCCCCCAACTGGCACATTGCCCACCATAATTTGGCGCGATGTGCGTCGATAGATATTTTTCCAAGGGCGGACGTGGTTCAGCGACATTGGGATTCCCTTTACGCACCTGCGAGCAGTTTCGCCCAACATAGGACGCAGTGTGGGATCAAGCAATGGAGAGTAGCGGGATTAAGTCAGCTTATTCGGTTGGGATTTGCAGCCCCTGGACCTCTGCCACAACACGTGCAAGGTCTTGGTCGGCACTGATATCCGCAACCGTATATTTCTCAGTCAAAGCATCCGCAGAAAGCGCAACTTTAGACGTCACCTGCCCACGAGGGCCCGCTGGACCAAAATGCTGGCCGTTTACTGCAAAGTAAATTGCACCGGATGCACCCACACGCAGTGTTGCGGGATCTTCCGTCATTGGAATTGGATAGGTATCGCCCGCATCCAGAATGCCTTCAAAAACAGACGTTCCGTCCGCCGCGCTCACGCGCACCCAAGCGGGGCGCACCGCGACAAGCTGAACCTGATCCGGAATTTGTTCAACAACTTGTGGTACAGTGGCTTCGATAGGCGCAATCAACACAGTTCCATCTGCGAACAGCACTGGTTCGTTTTGAGCGGCGGCATCCGCTTGCTCGGCAGCAAATGCCCCAAAGTTTTTTGGGTTAATCATAGAGATTGGAGCATCACGCGCTACAAGCACGGGGGTGTCCAACGCTTTCGGGCGATACAGACGATCAAGACCATCGACAACTGGTACAACGTCGCCTGTGATTGCGGCAACAGTTTCGTTTTCTTCAAACGGCACAGTCGCGCGCGCAACTGGGTCAAGGTCTGTCAGCACAATCGGCGTTTCATCGACTGGTGCGACACGCACTTGCTGAACTTCATTCAAAACAGTCCAACCACCAAATCCGATGGCCCCTAGCAAAGTTACCAAAACCAGCGTTGATCCAATTGCGCCCGGCTCTACCCGAGACATGAAGGCGTCGTTGATTGGCACGAAAGGCGTGCTTGGCTGAGCAAAAGGATCACGGCCCGCGGAAGACGACGCAATAATCTCAGCGGCACGGGATTTCTTGATAGAAGAGGCTTCATCCGACATGCCATGTGCCGTCGAGAACCCGCTTTCCTCACAGAACACATCAAACGCGCCCTCTGGATCCATGCCAAGGTAGCGTGCGTAAGACCGCACGTAGCCTGCAATGAAACCCGGCGTTTCAAACACGCTAGGATCAGCGTTCTCAATCGCAGAAATATAGGAGGCTTTTATCTTCAACTCTCGCTGCACATCGAGCAAGGATTTGCCGAGCGTCGCACGCTCGCCGCGCATCACATCACCGAGCTGCAAGTCGTAGTCGTCGAACCCTTTGGGGGCGACGTCCACGTCTTCTAGCTTGCGCGATTTTTTGCGCCCGATCATCTGCCCCGCCTCATACTCTTAGACAACGCCTTACCCGCAACTTATCCACAGGTTCGGCTCGTCTCATCGCCTTATTGGCGCATCAGTAGCACGACGCAACTGATTCTGCACTATTTTCGGGCTAACCCGTTAAATCGGCACGATTCAGCGCACAGTGCGACCAGAGCGCGTCCATCGCTTGAACTAAGGTATTCATCTCTTGAGGTCCATGCACAGGCGAAGGCGTAAACCGCAGCCTTTCTGTCCCTCTTGGAACAGTTGGGAAATTGATCGGTTGTGCATAGATGCCAAAGTCTTCGAGCAACATATCCGACAGTTTTTGCGTATGAACCGGATCACCCACCATCACGGGAACAATGTGACTGCCATGATCAATGATCGGTAAGCCCATCGCTTTCAGACGTGTTTTCAATATCTTAGCTTGGGTCTGATGTTGCTCCCGCAACTCAGGTGCTCGTTTGAGATATGCTACAGATGCCGCCGCCCCGGCCGCAACTGCGGGCGGGATGGAGGTCGTGAAAATGAAGCCCGGCGCATAGGAGCGGATCGCATCACACATCTTGTTGGACGCGGCGATATAGCCGCCCATGACGCCGTAAGCCTTCGCCAGTGTTCCGTTAATGATATCAAGGCGATGCATCAAACGGTCACGTTCGGCGACACCCGCGCCGCGCGGGCCGTACAAGCCGACAGCGTGCACTTCGTCGATATAGGTCAAGGCTTCGAACTCATCCGCGAGGTCACAGAGCGCTTCAATCGGGCCAAAATCACCGTCCATTGAGTATATTGATTCGAAGGCGATGAGCTTAGGGACTTTGGGGTCATCTGCTTCCAAAAGTTCGCGCAGATGTGCCACGTCATTGTGCCGGAAAATTCGCTTCGCGCCCCCATTGCGGCGCACACCTTCAATCATCGACGCATGGTTCAAGGCGTCGGAGTAAATGATTAGGCCTGGGAACAATTTTGGTAACGTCGAGAGCGTCGCATCATTCGCGATATAAGCCGACGTAAACAAAAGAGCCGCTTCTTTACCGTGCAAATCCGCAAGCTCCACCTCTAGCCGCTTGTGATAGACAGTCGTGCCAGAAATATTGCGAGTCCCACCAGAACCAGCACCTGTCGCATCAATCGCCTCATGCATGGCGTTCAAAACAACGGGATGTTGCCCCATGCCGAGATAATCATTGCCGCACCAAACAGTGATCGCCTGATCCGTGCCATCAGGCTTTCGCCACATCGCATGTGGAAAATTACCGTTTCGGCGTTCAATATCAATGAACGTGCGATAGCGCCCCTCAGAATGGAGGTTCTGCAAACTCACGTCGAGCTGTGCTGTGTAATCCAAAGAGCCACTCCCCCAAAACATATTCGTTGACGGGTTAAAAAAGAAGCATCGGCAGCAACTTACATCAACATTCGTTGAGCGAAGATTTAGCGCGCGCCCACTCCCATGGCAATGCTCTAGCATGGCGCGACATGTCGCAGCCTTGATCTATGTCATGAAAGCTTCGCAAGATCGCGCGTTTGGAAACACAGCGTCTTCTGGACAGTCCCGACGAGCATGATAGCGTCAACACAACGAACCCTCACAAACGGAAATTTCTCATGTCTCTTGATGCTGTTCTCGCTAAGATTGATGAAAACCTACCGGACGCAACAGAGCGTTTGCTGAACCTTCTGCGCATCCCTTCCATTTCAACCGATCCCGCCTTCAAACGTGATTGCGATGACGCAGCAGATTGGCTGGTCGCAGATTTACGAAATCTTGGTGCCGATGCTTCTAAACGTGTCACAACCGGTCATCCCATGGTGGTGGGTCATGTTGATGGCGACGGGCCACACTTACTGTTTTATGGTCACTATGACGTGCAACCTGTTGATCCCCTTGATCTTTGGGACACCCCACCGTTTGAACCTGCGATTGAGGACACCGACAAAGGACAAGTTATTCGCGGTCGCGGCTCCTCTGATGACAAAGGCCAGTTGATGACCTTTATCGAGGCGTGTCGCGCGTGGAAAGAAGTGCACGGATCACTCCCGTGCAAGATCACGTTTTTCTTTGAAGGCGAAGAAGAAAGCGGTTCACCGTCTTTGGTGCCTTTTATGGTAGAGAACGCGAAAGAGCTGACAACAGACATCGCCCTGATCTGCGACACGGGTCTGTTTGAATGCACGATCCCGTCGATCATCACTATGTTGCGTGGCCTCGTGGCAGAGGAAATCATCATCAAAGGACCAGACCGCGACTTGCATTCCGGCATGTATGGCGGTGTGGCGATGAACCCGATCCGCGTGTTAAGCAAAATCATCACGGGACTGCACGATACAACTGGGCGCATTACGCTGCCAGGTTTTTATGACGCAGTGCCAGAGCTAGAGGATGAAATTCGCGCGCAGTGGCAAGGACTTGGTTTTGATCACGCGAAATTCTTGGGCGATGTCGGCCTTAGCGTGCCTGCGGGAGAACAAGACCGCACCCCACTTGAAATGATCTGGTCGCGCCCAACCTGTGATGTCAATGGCATTTGGGGCGGCTATGCAGGCGATGGTTTCAAAACCGTCCTGCCCGCCGAAGCGGGTGCCAAGATCAGTTTCCGGCTCGTCGGTCAACAAGACCCCGATGCGATCCACGCAGCATTCGAGACATATGTGCGCAGCTGCTTGCCCGAGGACTACACCGTTGAATTCCCACTCGGCAAAGGCTCTAAAGCGAGCCAAATGTCGATCGACGATCCCGCTTTTGAGAAAGCGCGCAAAGCTCTAAGCGACGAATGGCCAAACCCTGCGGCCTACGTGGGTTGTGGTGGATCCATCCCGATTGCGGGGCACTTCAAAGATATTCTCGGCGTCGACGCGATGCTGATCGGGTTTGGTAAAGACGATGACCAGATCCATTCACCAAACGAGAAATACGATATGGAAAGCTTCCACAAGGGCACTCGGTCTTGGGCGCGTATTCTTGAGGCCTTATCAACGTGATAGAGGGGTTTCGCAACGAAACGCTCGTGGGCTCGAAAGGGCCCATCGCCTACTCTATCGCTGGCTCTGGTCCAGCCCTGATATTGCTGCATGGCTTTCCTCAAAACCGGTTTATGTGGCACCAAATCGCGCCAGAATTGGCGAAAACCTATCGCGTCATCTGTCCTGATTTGCGTGGATATGGTGGCTCTGCCAAACCCCTAGGCGTTGAAAACTACAGTTTTCGCGAGATGGGTGCGGACATTTTACATCTGATGGATCATCTTGATCTAGGGCGGGCACATCTCATCGGCCATGATCGCGGCGCGCGCGTTTCTCACAGGCTAGCTTTGGATGCGCCCGAACGTCTCAAGACATTGACGCTCATGGATATTGTCCCAACACATACACTATTTTCGAATCTCTCCCGTGAGGTAGCGCTTGGCTATTACCATTGGTTCTTCCTCGCCCTGCCCGCGCCGTTGCCCGACAATATGATTGGCCATGATCCTGATACTTATTTCAACTCCTGCTTAACCGGGTTGGGCACAGGCAAAGAACCCGCCTTTAATGACACAGCACTTGCCGCCTACCGCACCGCATGGCGCGATCCTGAAACCATACGCGCGATGTGTGATGACTACCGCGCCGGCGCAACTTTGGATTTTGAACAAGACGCAAAGGATCTAGATCAACGCGTGACGCTTCCCTCTTTGGTGCTCTATGCGAAAGACGGGATGATGGATAAAACCTATAAAATGCACTCTGTTTGGTCTGACAAGCTCAGCAATTTCGCGGTAAAACCAATGCGAGGCGGGCACTTTTTTCCGGATCATTATCCGCAAGATACGCTAACTGAACTGCGCAACTTTTTAGAACAAAATTCTTAGAAAAAGTGGCGCGGTTGACGGGAACAAAAATTTTGGCTAAGTATTTGTTATTAAATAAAAAATGATAGTTACTTAACGCGAAAACCCGCCCGTAAACCTTCTCGTAATACGCCCAATAGGGAGTTGGACCCTCCCCTTCTAGAGACCTGATTTGGATACCATCACCACGCTCACGGTTTAGCTTATCAACAGCGCCTTGTTGCTTACCAAGAGGTGTCTCGTTGGCTTTGTTTTGACCTTACACTTCCTTGATGGTCTCTTTGAACTCATCTGACAGGTAGGAAGTCTTGGCTTTCACCGCGTCATCTAACCTTTGACGCCCTGCGACCTGCCTGCAAAACGCCATTTCCATCTTCGCTCGCGGCCAAAGTAACGCCCGCTATCAGGACCGACCTTAAGTAGGCTCCCAACTTTGTTTGAAAAATCTCAAGGGAAGTCTCCCTGTTTTCTCCTACCTCACCTTTCAGTGGATTGATAAAGGTTACCCCCCCTCTTATCAAAACTCCCATGAAATGCGCAGGCCACCACCGATTTCATCGCCATAGCTGTTTTTTGTGTACACAATTCCAGCAGACACATTGGCAGAACCGCCGGGCGCGCTTCTGAGACCAAGACCAATCGAAACAGAGTCTGAGCCACGGTGCGTTCCAACAAAGGATTGTGAGATACCCGGTGAAGGTGCAAATCCGGCATTTATCTCGTGCACACTATCTCGCTTTGCAATGAAGTCGTGTTCATAGCGAACAAAAGCAAGCTGTTCGAGACCACCACCGAACGCGGGGCCTGTCAGATTTAGACCAATGCTTCCAATAAGGCTCTCTGCCACTGCATTCTGGATTGTAAACGCGGAACTATTCGGGCCACTTTCAGTGAAGGATCCTTGTTCGTAACGCGCGTACCCAAGGCCAACTTCTGGTGATACACTCCAAGACCAAATAGTTGGAAAATTGGTATATTCAGCACGAACCGCCACTTGAAGAGTGCCACTGTCGTAATCGGCATCATGGATATTTGACCCGGCACCCGTAACGGCTTCGCGTGCGGCTTTTGTTTTGGCCCAAGAATACCCGGCCATGCCTTTGAGGGACCAGTTGGGAACATCGTAGCTGCCATAAGCACCAACATGATAGGCTTTCGACGAAAAAACCAGCGAGTTGGTAGAAGACCAATGCCCATCCATCGAGTACTGTCCGTAGCCGACAAATGCTCCAATATTAACGGGTTCACTTAACCAGAGATCAGCACCAAAAACGACCTGGCCAAGGTTATACGCGAACCCTGCCAAATCATTGTTTCTATCGACGGAGCCCTCCATCAATGCAGAATCCATCCAGAACCTGCGGCCATCATCGGTGAATCTTTCGTTTCGGTTCCCACCTGAGGCGGTGCCCATGGCATTCCCTAGAACCATGTTGCGTATTTGGTCACTTTGCTCCAAGGCGACGGTCATGTTCGAGGCGTAGGCCTCGGGATGAAGAGTTTCAACATTCTGCAAATCGGCATGCGTCAAGTTACGGTTACTTTTCACAACCAGTTTTCCGTAGTTCTTTGTGTTTGTCGTGCCCGTGGAAACCAGTGGGTGGTTCAGCAACCCAATATTTACAAACGAAATGTCCACTCGGTCATCTGCGACCGGATTGTTCACTATAGTATAGACGAGGTTTGCAGGTAGATCAG
>OCVR010000980.1_pt1 | contig 23292 bp, 18 predicted proteins | sample 1539091 | NCBI WGS metagenome assembly OCVR01 (sample SAMEA3355530, study PRJEB22509) | marine metagenome | biome: marine; feature: coastal ocean; material: water | place: USA | collected 2010-08-07 | depth 16 m | reverse complement strand
GATAAATAGATGGAGTTTCAAGATAAAGTGGTTTTTTTAACCGGCTCAGGTGGCGGCATCGGGCTGGCGATCGCACAGGCTTTGATCCGGCAAAATGCTTCTGTTGCGATGATTGACGTAAAGGCTCAACCAGATGATCTTCCTGAGGGACCCGGGCAGTTTCTCTATCTCAAATGCGATCTCACCAATGATGAAATGGTAAAGGCTGCGGTTCAGACAACGATTGAGCATTTCGGCGCGATCCATCATCTTGTAAATGGGGCAGGCGTACTCTGGTTTGAGAAAGATAAATCAGGTTTGGAGATCGATCTCTCAGTGTGGGATCAGGTCTTTGATATCAATCTTAAATCGATGGTCCATACAACGCGCCATGTCGTGCCGCATATGCGGGTTGCAGGTGGCGGTGCTATGGTTCACTTTTCGACCATTCAGTGCCTGCGCGGTGATGCCGCGCCGCAAGATGCCTATCAAGCCTCAAAGGCCGGTGTCGTAGCCTATTCAAAATCACTGGCGATCCAACTTGGGAGCGCGGGAATTCGTTCAAATGTAATTTTACCGGGGCCTGTTGTCTCCCCCATGCAGGCTCGGTGGGAGCGTGACCCGAGCGCAGCCAAAGCCGTGGCCGATGTCATCCCGCTTGGCCGGCTTGGCCGCGTTGAGGATATGGCAGAAGCCTGCCTGTTTTTACTGTCTGACAGGGCGGCATTTATTTCCGGAACTGAACTGATTGTGGATGGGGGATTGATGGCTCTGCCTTAACAAGATGCGACTGCCCTTTTAACTTATAAAACGCCTTTGCGCCCAATCTAGAAACAGCGTATGTTAAGCCTTAGACCCAGCGTATGTATGCGAGCTTGCGTTACTGAAAGACAGAAAGTTGCTCGGTTCATGCTTTTTTAAAAGCGGGCTGATCAAGCTCTCGTGACGACTGCAAGGATATCTCCAATGCAAGACCGCACCGTGACGGATCCACTTTTGCAGCCATTCCAGTTGAAGCACCTGCTATTGAAAAATCGGATCATGACGACCAGCCATGAACCTGCCTATCCGGAAGACGGGATGCCTAAAAGTCGCTACTGTGCTTATCATACAGAGCGCGCGCGCGGTGGTGTGGCTCTGACTATGACTGCCGGATCCGCTGCAGTCAGCCGTGATAGCCCACCGGTTTTTAATAATATTCTGGCCTACAAAGATGAAGTCGTGCCATGGATTCAAGACCTGACAGACGCCTGTCATGAACACGGCTGTGCCGTGATGATTCAACTTACCCATCTGGGGCGACGTACCAGTTGGAATAAGGGTGACTGGTTGCCGTCTGTTAGCCCAGGACCACATCGCGAACCTGCTCATCGGGCCTTCCCGAAAGTGCTAGAAGATTGGGACATAGCCCGGATCATCACCGACTATGCTGATGCTGCTGAACGTATGCAAGCGGGTGGTATGGATGGTATCGAGTTGTATGCGGGCGGGCATCTTCTGGACCAATTTTGGTCGCCATTAACCAACACATTGGATGGCCCTTATGGCGCGGATACGCTCGAAAACCGCATGCGGTTTAGCCTCGACGTGCTTGGTGCTATTCGTAAACGGACTGGACCTGATTTTATTATTGGTGTGCGCGGGACGGTGGATGAGATGCAAAAAGGCGGCATTACTGCCAACGAAGGGATCGAGATTGCAGCACAGTTGCGCGACAGCGGCATGATTGATTTTTTTAACGTTAATCGTGGTCGCATCCATACAGATCCGGCAATGACTGAAATGATCCCGGTTGCGGGAATGCCCAGTGCGCCGCATTTGGACATTGCAGGCGAAATTCGCCGGGCAACCGGATTGCCGACCTTCCACGCGTCGCGCATCCAAGACGTGGCAACCGCGCGATATGCCATTGCGGCCGGTCATTTGGACATGGTCGGCATGACCCGAGCACATATGGCGGATCCGCATATCGTGCGCAAAATCCAGCAGGGACGCGAAGAAACGATCCGGCCTTGCACAGGGGCGAATTATTGCCTCGACCGTATTTATCAGGGCGGTATGGCCTTGTGTATCCACAATGCCGCGACTGGTCGCGAAGAAACAATGCCGCATGTGATCTCGCGCGCGGCAATTTCCCGTCGTGTTGTCATTGTTGGCGCAGGTCCCGCAGGGCTAGAGGCGGCGCGCGTTGCTGCCTCGCGCGGTCATGACGTGACTGTGTTCGAAGCGGCCGATGCCCCAGGCGGGCAAATCCGCCTAACCGCGCGGACACCGCGCCGGAAAGAAATGATGGGTGTCATCGACTGGCGTATGATGCAGTGCGAAGACATGTCTGTTGTCTTTCATTTTAATACGCTGGTTGAGCCAAACGACGTTTTAAAACTGTCGCCTGATCTGGTGATCATTGCTACGGGCGGCGTTGCGCAGAACCAACTCTACGAGACGCAGGAACATCAGCCTCATCTGGTAACCGCCTGGGACATTTTGTCCGGTGACATTGTGCCATCAGGGAACGTGTTGATCTATGACGAGGCAGGAGACCATGCAGGGCTTCAAGCTGCAGAGGTTGCTCTTCAAGCTGGTGCCCACGTCGAGATCATGACACCCGACCGCACCTTTGCGCCGGAGGTTATGGCCATGAACCTCGTCCCGTACATGAAAACATTGCAGCATGATAATGTTACTTTTACGGTGACCAAACGGCTATTGGGGGTCGAACGCGCAGGCAACCGATTGCGTGCTGCGATCGGGACGGATTACTCTGATCGTGTAAAGCATTCAGAATATGACCAGATTGTGTTGAACTATGGGACGGTGCCGCTTTGTGATGTGTATTTAGACCTGCGCAAATATGCATCGAACGGTGGCGCGGTTGATTACCAAGCCTTGATTGATGGTAAACCTCAGAGTATCCGCAGCAATCCGAACGGTAAATTCCAATTATTCCGTATCGGTGACGCCGTGTCAGCGCGCAATACACACGCGGCGATCTATGACGCGTTAAGGCTGATGAAAGATACTTAAATATCGAGCGACCAAGCTATTGAAATAGGTATCCTCCCCTTGTTTTACAAAGCTGTTTGGTCTTTAAGCATGTTTCTGCAAATACAGGATCCCTGATGCGTGATATTCCTCAGCTTTTCCGCCCGCTGGTCCTACGCGGCATCCAGACCCGCAACCGTGTCGTGATCTCGCCCATGTGTCAGTATTCCGCGCATGAGGGCCATATGGACGACTGGCATTTGGTCCATTTAGGTCGGTTTGCCATAGGAGGGGCTGGCATCGTCTTTACGGAAGCAACAGCGGTACAGAAAGCCGGACGTATTACTCATGGATGTCCTGGCCTTTGGTGCGATAGTCAAATCCCGTCTCATGCCAAGGTGGCACAGTTTGCTTTGCGTAATGGCGCCATTCCCGCGATACAGCTGGGTCATGCGGGTCGCAAGGGCGGCATGCAGCGGCCATGGCACGGCAATGGTCCGCTGAACACGGCGGATTTTGAACGTGGCGATATGCCGTGGACCCCGGTCGGACCTTCGGAAATCCCTGTGGCAGAAGGTTGGCCGCTCCCGCATGCCCTGACAACCTCAGAAATTAAAAATCTGATTAAAGATTATGTTGCTGCGGCACAGCGGGCACTGGCTGCTGGATATAAAATCGCTGAGATCCACGGGGCTCATGGTTATTTGGTGCACAGTTTTCTGTCACCGCTGTCTAATAAGCGCAACGATGACTATGGTGGCAACCTTGAGGGCCGGATGCGTTTGGCGCTTGAAATAACGCAAGCCGTCCGCGCTGTTTGGCCTGAAAATCTGCCACTGTTTTTTCGCACTTCAGCCGTTGACGGCGTGCCGGAAGGGTGGTCGCTTGAAGATACAGTTATTTTAGCACATGCCTTGAAGGCCTCTGGTGTAGACGTCATGGATTGTTCTTCAGGCGGGATTGCCGGTTCAGCAACTGCCGCCAATGGGCAAAAACGCCAACCCGGCTTTCAAGTGGGATATTCCCAAAGGGTGCGCCAAGACGTCGAAATAGCCACTATGGCTGTTGGGTTGATCACCCACCCAAAACAGGCTGAGGATATTTTGGTGCAGGAGGGTGCAGACTTGATTGCAATTGGTCGAGAAGCTTTAGTCGATCCAATGTGGGCCTCTCATGCAGCGCTAGCGCTGGGGTTTGATGTCGACTTCGATACATGGCCTAACCAGTCAGGTTGGTGGCTTGCGAGCCGGCAGAAAACTTCTGATTTCTATGTGGCGATGGACAGTTGATGCAAGATCTGAAATAACTTTGCCTTTTGAAAAACGAAACCGCATTCGTTTTGTTATTTTATATCTATGAAGCTCCAAAGTCTGGTTTTGAGAGTTTTTTCAGTCTGGCATTAGGTGGGTCGGATTTAAGAGCAATCGTTTAGGTTCAGTCGATGCATGGTCAATCGCACCCATCCCACGACCAAAGGCCTTAACCCATACACCACGCCCATTGACGCAACCAATTATTTTAAGGGGTCAATTAAGTTTAGAAGATTACCTTTTGAACGCATCAACATAAAAATCAACCATTTGACTAACCATCTCGTCACCACGCCCTTGCTTGATCGCGGCAGTAAGAGCTGTGAGAGCCCCTTGAGACATAAAGCTCTCAACACCGGCGTCCTGCGCCATCCGGGTATAATATCCAACGTCTTTAGCCGCATTTTTGATCGCAAAAGCCAGTTGATTTGGGTCATCATCCACCGCATAGGCTTTGACAAAGTCCATCATGCCCGAATGCAACGGACCTGCGGCCATTACACTGTGCATTTGCGCGCGATCAACACCGGCAATATCCGCAATGGCGAAGGCTTCTGCCATCGCATTGGCAACAGTCATTCCAAAAAAGTTATTGATCAATTTAATGGTATGGCCAGAGCCAAGTGCCCCAAGATGAAAAACGTTTTCGCCCAAGTCTTGCAAAACGTCAAAGACTGCGTCAAAGGCCAACTTGTCGCCCGAGGCCATAATATTCAGTTTTCCTTCTAAGGCATGCGTTGGGGTACGCCCTAGGGGTGCGTCCAGATAAAACCCACCAGATGCTGTGACCTCAGACCCAAGAGTACGGGTGCTGTTAGGTAGGGATGTGCCAAAATCGATGACCACAGCTTGAGGTTTCAGCCCAGAGATGAGGCCATCAGAACCGCGCACACGCGCTTCTACGCTGGCACTGGTATCCATGCACAGCATGATAATATCACTTTGTTCAGCGACGTTGCGGGCTGTCATAACTTCAATCGCCCCACGTGCAACTGCAGCGTCTATTTTAGGCCGTGATTTATTTGCGCATACGGTCACTGAATATTGAAGGTCTTGCAGGCGGCTTACTATAGCGGCACCCATAAGACCCAATCCAATAAATCCGATTTTAGGTTTGGTCATTTTTACGTCCTTATTTTAACGGCCGGGTTTCAAAGCCCAACAATAACTTTGTTTGAGACCTTGATCTAGCCTGACCCCTTTAAGAGCATCACGAAGTCTGCAAGCCATCTCAACATAGCACGGGTGTCTATAGCGACACTTTTCATGCTCAGAATATATATAATAACGGGATAGATTGCGAGGCGATAAGCATTCGGTTAATCCGTAATTAAATCGCCTGACACCCCCCGTAAGCCCAACGCAAAGACGAGGGCTGCCGTTTAGTAACTGGAAACTTCAGCTCGCGCTAATCGCTTTGCAATCCGGGCTGCTGAGGCGGGCCTTACAGGTTATTTAGGTGCGCTTTTTGGGCCGTGCGCCTTTTTGCCAGGTGGATGAGTGTCTAAGTCTCGCTTAGTTTCTGCATATGGTTTTTGACGCTCTCAAACGCTGCAAGCACTGCGTCATGCCCACCATTGGCGCGAAACTGCTCTACAACATGCTGGTTAAGACCGTTCGGCGTGGAATGGCCTTGTCGCAATTGTGCAAATCCAAGCTCGGTTTGTGTGGTGGCCGTCTGCGCAAGACCATTGTTGAGGGCGCTGAGATAGGTTCTTGCGTCCTTGTAGTCTGCCCCTTTGGTGCAGAGCCATTGGGCCATGGTTTCGAGCGTATCAAAATAAAGCCCCATTGTTGCACTCGCGACCACAAATGCATCAAAAGTCTCTATCGTCTCGATAGGCACAACATTTCCAAGATGGCCAAACAGCTCCTGAACAGTCTGAGAGGGGGGGAATACTGTGGTAATTCCGTTGTGATTTGCAACGATCGGTAATGGTACCGCGCGCGACAGAGGTGCTGTGGGTGATGTCCACTCGCGCAGTTTTTCAATTGGAATTGTAGCGATTAAGCTGACGATTTGCGCCAGATCACCAAAGGTGAGTGGGGTTAAAACCTCTTTGGCTTGCTGAGGCAGAACCGCAAGAAAAATCATGTCGGACTGATCTACAATCGCTTGATTGGCGTCTAGCACGTGGATCTTCGAACTCATCATTGCGAGGCGCTTTGAAACCTTGTGGTTGCGCAGCGATATAAAGATATCTGACACTGGATAGTCAGATTTCACCAACCCAGTGATGATGGCCTCTGTGATAACTCCCGTTCCAATAAATCCTAATTTCATCACCGCCCTCTTTGCTTTGCGCCGTTTAAGAGCATCCCATGTATGGTGCGCGGTTTCAACGCTCGGACAAGCGGCCGATCTGTAAATGCGTATAAAAACGAACATTATAGATTTCGTTGTTTTTCAGGTCATAACAGTATTGTCTGTAATATTTCCGCATTGGGGCACCTCGGCGCGGACGACACGGATAAAGACATATCTTTGCGACTGATCAGATTTTGATAATACTTTGCATATGGTTGGCGCAAAACATCCTGCTTGCAGTGCCCCAAGGGTTGCCAGTTAGGTATGCCCACTGTGTCCGCTGGTGTGAAAGGCAAGCAAGGGTTGGATGAAGCGCTGTCTATTCTTCAATAAGTACTGACGTCCCAGAGGCCATCATCATCATCATACTGATCTGACCGATAGAAATGGTAGACAAATCTAAGTGTACTCCAACGACAGCATTCGCACCAACGTCAAATGCTTTGCGCCTCAGCCCGCGCAAAGACTCGGCGCGCAGCTCTTCGAGCTGCTTGTCTAATTTATTTGAACTTCCTTTCAATGGCTTAAGTGCGCCAGCGGTCAAGTCTTTAAAATTTGTAATGTTAAAGACGCTCTGGGCCGTCAGTATCTCTATGCGCTTTGTTATACGAAGCTTAGGATCAGTTTCAGTGGTGAGCATTACATCTTCTATAAGACGTTCCCGCATTGCTAAAATACGCTCATCGACCGGAGAAAGAGGGACACCCTCTGCAACTTCTCTATCGATCGTGGCGGCCATTTTTGCAATGGTTTGACGGTTTTCATCCGGTGTCAGAGGTGAGGTGGTATCATCTTTGTTATGCATTTTTAACTACCTCCAATTTTATTTGTGCTGGTTTTTTGGGGAAACTCAACGAATTACGAGAGTTGTAGTCGCGCGCTGGTCTTTGTTGAAGTAATTTTTTTCTAGTTCTGACTCTAGGATGTTTTAGAAATGCGACTTTAAGGATATTAAAAATTTTGCCAAAAGAAAAAGCATATTTTCAAGCTAAAAAGCCATTTTAAAATGGAATATTAAATTATGTCGGAGTTTTATACCGTGTTTTAGGTGTAAAACTAATCAATTTTTTAAAACATCTAGATCGACTGGAATTCAAAATCGCTTCTCTTAAATACTAAAATGCCAGTCTTTTCTGACTGATTGTTCTTTTCCGCAGATGCTTAAATAGCCTTTGATCTGTTCCCCCCCCCATATCTTTCTCGCTTATTGCGAGAGTTTTCGGGTTGTATTGCAGCTTTGCCTGTGAACGTGGTCGTGGCGCTCCCATGATGAACTTGTCCATATTGTTTTCTTCCATTCCTGAATAAGGATCAAACTATCAAATTATCAAACCCTCAGATCAAAAACCTGTGTTGATGAGCTGCCTTTCAACTTGTCAGAAAACGCAGCCAACCTTGGATGTGATACCGCGCGCAGGTTGTTCTATCCCAAGTTTCTGGACTGGGTTGGTGTACGCTGACCTGACATTTGGTTTTGGATGTTATCGAACAGGTATGTAAGCAGAATATACTTACAGGCTAAGATGTTGACCACGTGACACGGGGCAAAAACCGCCGTCGGAAGGTGAATTTTGGGTGGCGCTATTTCAGCTTTGAAACCTTCGCCTTGAGAATGGCGATGATCTTCTGATGGAGATTATCAATTGCCATGTCCAAATCTGTAGACGCAACGACAAAAAATTCTTCAATATGCGTTGCAGCGTTTTTGTTGCTATCGTTTGGGGTCACATATCCCAGGCAGTCGCCAAATTCATAAAATTCGATACAATTCAACATGAGAACCTTCACGTCTGCTGGGTAATTGTCGAAATGCTCAATCTTAGATTTCAGAGTTTTTAAAGAAGGCGAGGCTTCTAAACGCGTCAGAATTTTGGCTATTTGACTAGGGTAATCCGGCGCTGGCAGCCATTTTGTAAATTTTTCCAGATCCATACCCGCTCTTACGTACCAGCGTTTCACGTTTGGGTCCCATTGTCCCCCGATGGATTTGCAATCTTCACCGTCTTCAAATGGGCAATCAAGGTAGATCAATTTTTGGCTCATAAATTTCATCCGTAATAATTTTGGTTATTTTGAATACAATCTCTCGAACCCCAATCACATGATCCCAGTAAAAAGTTAAAATACTACTGGTTTGCGCCGCAGTCTGGAAGACGCTCCCATTAGGGTATCATTATACAAGGGCTGAGGCGAGTCTGTAAGTAACAAGCCATTTCCCCGCACGAAGAAACCGCCGGTGTGACTTAGACGAAAAAGAACGGTGATACTTGGGTGCGCTTCAGTGTTCAATATATCCCCTTTAGGATTACAGATCAGATAAAGCCTGCTTGGGCCCGATATACACATATAAAGCGGCCTAGATTGTACTGTGAACCAGTCTATTCACGCCGTTAAAGTGTCTTAAAAGGCAGGGCCTCTTATACATTAATCGAAGTTTCCGCTTGCCAAAATTACGCTCTCTTTTCTCAGGGTAACGCCGTTTTGCCTGTGGGGTGTTTGGGGCGTCGATGGGCTATTGATGGGTACGGCTCAAGGCCATTCTTGCGCTTTGGGCGGGGCTCTTATGGCGGGGGCTGCACGCAGGCGTCACAAAGTCGGCCAGAGTAAAGGCAAGGGGCTTTGCCTAGCTTCCACTGGTACTAGCGTCTCATTTACAATTGGCAGCGCGCCGCACTATTTGTTAAATTATGATCTGATCGAGGCACTTAGGGTGATCAGTTAAAGGCTCAAACCCGTCCTGCGTAATAATAACACTGTCGCCGATTTGCGCACGGAAACTTTTAGTGCTGACAGAGCCGTCTACCGCCAGCACCATACCTGGCTGCAGAATAGTGGTGTCGCCGGTCACCAGCTGTGGCGTCTCCAGATAGCTAAAGCCGGTCGCCCGCCCGCAACGAAACGGGTATTCATATCCTGCTCCTTGAATAACGTCTGCATAGGCGGCATGCACAGATTCGGCCGTCACACCGGGTCGCAAGGCAGAAAGTGCCGCGTTTTGACTGGCAAGCGCAACGGCATAGACGTCGGCCTGCGACGTGTCTGCAATTTCGCCAATCCAGAACGTCCGGTCAAATCCAAGCTTAAAGCGGTGAAAATTGGTCATGCCGCAAAAACACAGAAACACCGGCTCGCCGCGCCGCATAATTCGGGTCGTGGCGCGATGATGGGTTTTCGTTATGGTGTCACCGGACGCCATAATCTGCAGAAAATGCGTATTTGGCGACATGTCGCTGTCGTCGTAATGCGCCTCTAACAGCATAGCGGCCTTGCGTGTACCGGCCTGAGACGTCGCGATCGCAACCTCAAACTCTGGCACCCCATCGCTGATTGCAGCACGGCCCGCTGTCATCATTGCGTTCGCAACCTGACCGGCGTGGCGCGCAAGCTGCAGTTCTTCGGTCGATTTGATCATCCGCATTTGATTTAAAACCGGTGTCACATTGGTCAGCCTATCTGGGGCGATCAGGTCACATATATATCTGCGAACGACAGAGGGTATGTGGTCGGGCTCGATTGCCACGCGTTGAGTGGCGTTTATCAATGCGGGCAATTCTGCGCGCCACTCTGCCCCCATGCCATCGTTCCACGGCGCGATGCGGTCAACGCGCGCGGCAGCTTTGGCAGTATTGAAATCAATTGTGGGAGTGATCAACACGCTTGGCCCATCGCGATGCACGACCAAAATCGTCGGTCTGCCAAACTCCATATGAAGATAGTCGTAATAGCCCGTCAGATAATAGATATTATCGTCATCTGTGATCAGCGCAACATCTATGCAATTTTTGTCAAGCCGGTGCCGCAAGGCCGTCATGCGGGTATCAAACATTGTCACCCTGCTCGCCTGCGGGTTTTGCAAGACGGTCTCGAACCAGCTGTGCCCAAAACGCTGCGCCTATGGGCAAAAGCGCGTCGTTAAAATCATAGTTCGACGCATGCAATGGCTGGCCGTAAGGGCCTTCTTGGCCATTTCCTATCAGTAACAGACAGCCCGGAACGGCTTGACAAAAATGAGCAAAATCCTCTGAGAAACTCATTGGTTCACGATTTGGGATGGTTTCAAGACCCTGCGCGCCTGCGGCCTCTACCACAGCCTCGGTCGGCCCGCTGGCGTTTATCGTCTCAATAAATTCGGTATTGAAGGCAACCGAAATTGAGACACCATGCGCTGCAGCGATCCCCTCAGATATCTGTTTCATCAATTTTGCAACCGCTTCGCGGTCCTGTGGCATCCTTGCGCGTACGTCGCCCTTGAGTGTTGCCTGCCCGGGCAAGACATTGCGTTGACCATTGGTAATGAATTCGGTCACCGAAACAACCACACCGGCACCGGGCGCAAGTTTGCGCGATACGATTGTTTGCAAGGCTTGAACGATCTCAGCGCCGATGGTGATCGCATCACGCCCCATTTGTGGCATGGATGCATGGCCGCCTTGACCTTCAATAATAATCTCAAACAGGCTTTCGCTTGAGCATATTTGCCCTGTGCGGGTAGAGACCTGCCCCAATGGCGCGCCAGGCAAATTGTGTATGGCATAGACCTCTTGGATCGGAAAACGCTCCAATATGCCCTCATCTAACATGGCCTGTGCGCCTAGTCCGTGTTCTTCATTGGGTTGAAATAGAAAGACAACTGTGCCGTCAAAGTCCGGGTCTTTGGCCAATATTGCGGCTGCGCCCAAAAGCATCGTCATATGTCCATCATGACCACAGGCATGCATGGCGCCAGGATTTTGTGACACATAGTCATGCGTGCTGGTTTCAAAAATTGGCAGGGCGTCCATATCTGCGCGCAGACCGATCGCACGATTGCCAGATCCCTGCTTCAAAAGACCGACAACACCGACGCCCTCAAACACCTCTAGCCCGAGTTCCGTTAATATTGCGGCAATACGGGCTTTTGTTAGATTTTCTGCAAACCCAAGCTCTGGAGCGCGATGAAAGTCACGCCGGAGTGTTATAAGATCAATGGTTTTCATTCCGACATCTTTCGCAATAATAGGTGGTAATGCAATTCTAATTTCATGCTCTTGAGACAAAGAACGACAATAAAGCCCGCATTGTGACAAATTGTGTTTTATTCCATATGTCTGCAGTAAATTCCGCGACGCCGCACAAAGAAAAATTTCTGCAAAGTTAGTAAGAATCTCAGTCGAGCGAGGTGTGGTTTTACCCAAGATCATCATTAAGTCGCTATATGAGCGCAGATTGCGCACCTTGTAAGGGCGAAGCTGGCGATGTAATCCACGGTTTCTGAATTTACATGCCTGTATCGAGTGCGGATCTCTTTTCTGTAAATATCATGGTCAGCGTAAAGCCACTTTACAAAGAGCCAAAGTAGGGAAATTTGGTTTGTCGAGTGGCGCAGCAAACGGTCATACCGGCTGTTTGAAACGTCTCAAAACGCGGGTAAATATACCATGGCAAGAGTTTGGGGTTGATATGATCCTCTGTGGCAGCATGATGGATAAACCTGCGCCTGTTGTGGATTGCATTTTGATCAGCCAAGGCCGATATCTTTGTAAAGATGCTGGATACGTGCAGTCCCTATTTTGCATCACTCATGAAGCGGTGGCTCGTCTAGATTTGTAAAAACCACAATCACAATCTTACCTGCGGTCTACAAATGCGAACTGTAAACCGATGCTGTGTATTAGGTTTATCTGAGTATTGCCAAGCGGTAAAATAAAACGTGTTCAACCTCTTACGACAAGAAGATTTCAATAGGTCTGAACTGTCAATAAATCTTGAAATTTAAATTTAAAATACTATTTTTCGTCCAACAGGAGGGATGCATGGGCGGCTTATTCAGTTGGTTATTAGGCGGTAGAGGCAACTCTCACAAAAATATGTCGTTGCGCGAATGGGAAGAGGCATTCGACGCGGCCGATAGGGTCGACGTGACCGACGGCAGCTATACGCTGGGCAATAAATTATTTGATGCGAATGGCGTTGAAATTGAAAAACCAGCGTCCGAGGTGTTCAACTTTTCCAACGATATTCCAGACCGCCGACTGTTTAAACTTGAAGATTACTTTGAGGTTGAGGAATTCCAGTCACAAGTCAAAGCCATTGCGAAACTTTGTCTATGGGCGGGTCAACAGGATCGGGATCCGATCAAAATTAACGTTCGGCTGAACCGGGATCGAAAAAATAAGTCTGCTATTCAAGTGTTGATTTCCGGAGATGGTCTAAAGGAAATATTTGTGGGGTTTCTACCCCAACAAATCGCTGCAAAATATACCAGCGATTTACCAACCGTAGAAATAACACGATTGTTCGAGGACAAAGAATTGTCAGGAAACACGCTAAAAAAGCGATAAGATTTTGTTTTCCTGATTTTGATTTGAAATTCGGAACGACGAGGACTGTTGGTTTTCAAGAGTTTTGGAAATTTGAAACTTACGCTACCAAGGTCGGATGGGTTTATCTATTGGGCATTAGTATAGCAAAGATTGAGTAGACCAGTGACACCGGCCTTGGACTGGGGCCTCATGGTCACGATTTTCTGTCTTTTAGGTTTGGGTCGGCTATTGAGCAGGATGGAAGATAAGCAGTTGCTCAGTCAAAAAGGTTTTAAATCGCTCAAATGCATTGCAGCAACTACTATGTCACTCGCTGTTAACCAATGTTCAATTTCCACGGGCAGGCTGGAACGCAAAGGGTAAATGGGCGCCTGACTTTATGATTTTAAGCCGTTTAAGGCGCAAACTTACTGACTTAGTCTCGCAATAGGCTCAGCACATTCTGCTTAGAAACGTTAGCTTGCGCTTGAACCGCCGTCGGAGCGTGTTGCAAGATTTGAGTGGTCGCAATATCTGTTGTTCGTCGGGCAAAACTAGAATCTCCACTACTGCTAAAAGCCACCTGAGATTGCATAACAACCTTACCCATACGGTTCAAAACTTCTTGCAGATACTCGTCTGCCCCCCGCACGGCATCGGTCAGGCCCTGTGCTTCAAAAGAATTTCGAATGGCCATCTTGGCGCTGCGTATATGGGCCGATAGATCAAAATCAAAGGATGCCCCGGTGGCCGCGTCCGCAGTTATTTTGGTGTGGCTGTCAAGGGGCAGCTGAGCTGTAGTGCTTTCCATATTTTTTGTATCATGGAAAGTTGATGCTGCTGCCATCACACCCACATTATATGTTGCTACTCCGACTTCCATTTTTCCTTCCATTTCCAGTTCTAGTGAAGAGAGTTTACTTTAGTTTCATTATCTTAGTTGCTTCAACTGATGCGTAAGAAAGCTCTGTCCCAAGTTTTCTTATGCACCAGCATCCACAGATTAGATCTTCGAAAAAGTAATTTGGTTCTCACTTCTTTGAAGCTTGGGTGTCCAGTCCTCACTTCGTTTGTCCTCATTTTCACTTCATAACAGAGAACGACAGCTCAGAGAGGAACTTTAGGGCAATACCATATTGCCCGCACTTGTATTGGGTATTACGTGGCCTGACAGTTCTTGTGCCATGACCATTTTTACCAAGATCAAAGAGACCTGATCATATTTCATTCACCAGGTTTTGGATGGAATTTCCTGAAATCTGGGCAGTGTTCGTAGTATTTTTCGTAGTCTAAAGGCTCGCCCTTAAGCGGTATTTTGGAGATCTAAAATCAACATTAGTAACTATCTGTCACCATTGTTTGCGATTATCGGGGTCGGGCTTTATATTCATATATTTTTTATAATGGTGGTTAATGTGGATGTTTTAGGGGCTTCATTTTCAAAGGCGTTCGCTGTGGTCACGCCGCGCTGGTTTAAGCTTGAACGACACTTGCTGTTTGACGCTTGCGCTAAGGTTTTTTGCGCTAATAGTCTTACATGGGGAATGATTTATGGGCTCTGACTTGATACATCTAACTTCCATCGTTGCACAATAGGTATGGGTTGGGCGCGGTCATCGCGATGACAGCGGGGGTGGTAACGATTGGCCAACGTGAAGAAACTCTGGGATGATCATTTCCTCATTGAATACGCTCGCCCTCACCCTCATGCCGTGGTTACTGCAAGTATGAGCAACGGCAGTATCAACATTGACATGATGGTTTGCCAGGCGAGAATATCCGCATAGAGATCAGCGTCACCGCCCATTTTCTTGGCCAGTATATATCCGTTGGATGCGGCTGGGCCCACTAGAACGATGATGCCTATTAAAACCTCTGTCTGCGCCAAACCAAATCCAGTTGCCACAGCCAGAAATATGGCTGGGCCGAACATCATTCGAAATACAACACCAAAGACCATAGCGGTTGATTGTCGCAACAACCGCTCGCCATTGACCCCTGCGCCAACGGCCAAGATGCCGACGCCAAGACCGGCCCGTCCAATCAAATCGAGCGTTTGCAGTGCAAGGTTTGGCAGGGGCACCCCCGATAGGTTGATCGCGATACCGATGGCGCAGGCTTGCACCAGAGGGTTTTTCAAAACATGGGTCGCAACAGGGGTATCCTGCTCCTGTGCAGAGCCAAAAAAGGCCAATACCAGAACATTAGCAATATTTATAAGCGGCACCAAAACAGCAATCGCCAAGGCGACCAAAGCCAGCCCTTGCGGGCCAACAATCAAGTCTACTGCGGCTAAGGTGATGAAAGCATTCCAGCGCGTAGTGGTTTGAAAAAGCGTGGTGAACACCGGGTTGGATAGTTTCTCTGGCGTCTGCCACCACCTCAAACCCAGCACCATCATCCCGGATACGCCTAACGCCAAAAGCAATGCGACCAGCATCCCCCCAAATTCAGATAGAGAAAGCTCAGACTCAGCAATCGATTTAATCAAAACAGCTGGGATCAAAAGCCGGTAAGCGAGGGTTTCGATACCGCCCCACTGAATACGCGGTAATACGCCTGTGTGAACCAGAGCATATCCGCATAAAGCGGTCATAACAATCGGAAGGATGGAAAGCGCGATAGCCAAGGGTGTACTGCCATAGTAGGAAAAAGAGCGACGGGCTGTGAGACCTCATCGGCTTCACATTAGGTCACCTTTAAATTGGTTGCTATAGTCTGTTTTATGGGCGGTGCTTGTCTGCGATCTGTGTTGCGTCGATTTTGCCGCTTTGTTGCCGTGCCTGCATAAAACCAATGTCTTTTGATCTGGCCCGTCTGGTTCACCGGGGTAAAACCGCTTCAATCGCTCTGGTGACCATCCCGACCAGATGGTCGATTTCGGCGTCCGAAATAATAAACGGGGGCGCAAGCAGGATATGATCTCCCCGGTGTCCGTCCAGTGTTCCGCCCATCGGATAGCACAACAGGCCCATATCAAAAGCCGCAGCCTTAATTTTCTTATGTATGGCCTGTGCGGGATCAAATGGGTCTTTACTGGGGCGGTCTTTCACCAGTTCGATGCCGCGAAACAACCCCCGCCCACGCAGGTCACCAACATTTTGATGACCACCCAACGCCTCTTGCAACGCGGCTTGCAACTTGTTGCCCTGCACAGGTACCTGCGCCAGAAGATCGTCATCCAGCAGCGTTTCCATCACCGCCAGACTGCCGGCTGCTGCCATTGGATGGCCCAGATAGGTATGCCCATGCTGAAAAAATCCGCTTCCGTCGCGGATTGCATTAAAGATAACCCCAGAGCACAGCATCGCCCCAATCGGCTGATACCCTGCGCCCAACCCTTTGGCGATGGTGACAATGTCGGGGACGATGCCGTCTTGCTCGCTGGCAAACAGAGTGCCGGTACGCCCCATGCCACACATCACCTCGTCGAGGATCAGTAAAATGCCGTATTGATCACAAATTTCGCGCAGACGTTTGAGATAGCCGGCAACAGGCGGCACGGCACCGGCGGTCGCGCCAACAATGGGTTCGGCGATAAACGCCATAACGCTATCTGGTCCAAGTCGGTTGATTTCTGTCTCAAGTTCGTTGGCCACGCGCTGGCCATAGTCATAGGTGGTCTCACCCTCAGCGCGGTCACGATATGCGTAACACGGGGCGATATGCGTTGTGTCAATCAGCAACGGGCTGAATTGTTTGCGGCGCCATGCGTTGCCGCCTGATGCCAGTGCCCCCAGTGTGTTGCCATGATAACTTTGCCGCCGGGCAATAATCCGGTGGCGGTTGGGCTGACCAATTTCAGTGAAATACTGGCGCGCCAGTTTCAAAGCCGCCTCAACCGCCTCAGAGCCGCTTGACACCAAATAGACTCGCTCAATCCCGTCTGGTGCATGGGCGATCAGCTTATCAGCCAGTTTTTCAGCCGGTTCTGAGCTGAAAAATGACGTATGGGCATAAGCCAGTTGATCTAACTGGGCGTGCAGTGCAGCGCGAACTTTGGCATGGCCATGACCCAGACAGGATACGGCCGCGCCACCAGACCCGTCGAAATAGCGCTTGCCACCACTGTCGATTATATAGCAGCCCTCACCTCCGGTAGCGGTTGGCAGAACGGTGGTGGCGGCGCGACCAAAGATATGACTGTTCATGGTTTTATCCTAAAAAGCGGGGACAGTTTGACGGCGGCGTTGCAGGCTGGTGATTAGCCCTAACAACAGCAGGGCGGGAATATATAAAAGCTCTTTCGGCAAACGCACAGCATCGATTTGCACCACTGTTACTGTACCAGAAGTGTTATCGTAAAAATCGAACTTTTGAAAGAGTTCGAAAAAAGCCGTGCCGGGAAACGGTTCTTCCAACTGCCCCAGTCCCTGCTTTAGTCCTTGGATTAGCAATTTGGTCTGGCCCGACAGCCCAGTGGCCTAGTCTCGAAATAGGGCTTTGAGCGGGTGTTGGGTGAAGACGCTTGCAATCATCGTCGGGGTGGCCCAATAGGCCGAAAATCAGGGTGACAAAAGGTCGAGCAAGATATTCCAAACCAGCACGAAAATTGGCTTCAGATAATCTAAACCGGTCACTGCCACATCGTTGGGACGCGGCAACACTCTGTCTCGGTCTGTGGGTCATCCTGTTCAAGGTCGCGATGGCGCGCTGCAAGTGCCCTGGGGATGCGATGGTAGGCTTGATGCAACAATTGCCCGCGCCAGCTTTTCCAACAGTGCGCCGAGCAGGGCCATGCGACGTGTGGGCACCGATCTTTATAACAGCAACAATCTTTGCCGCCGGCTGGGGTGATCCGTCATTATGGGCTTTCTTGGAAACAGAGCGCTCTCCCGGTTGCTGCCCCGGAAAAGCATTCATATACACGTCTAAATGCCCGCTTAAGATAGTTTAATTCATCCAACCGCGCTCTTTGTAAATTCTATGCGCCGGTGTCTATTATACAGGCAATTGCCAGACCTGTCCCGGCTGCAACGCGGTGAACCGATCCTCAGTGAGGGCTTGTTTGGCAAGAGCGTCGGCAAGGGCGCGTTTGGGGGCCTCGACCGCTTCATCGGTCAACTGAAAAGTGCCCCAGTGATGGCCCAAACCATAGCGCGCATTGCATAATTGCAGTCCAGCGACGGCTTCGGCGGGATTTTGGTGGGCTTCCTTCATGAACCAGCGCGGCTCGTATGCGCCGATTGGTAAGATTCCCAAATCAAACCCGCCATGTTTGGACGCCACTTTGCGGTAATTATCGCCGGTGCCAAATCCTGTATCTCCGATATGATAGATTTTGTGATGTGAGCTCTCGAGGACAAAGGCCGACCACAGCGCCATTCTGCGATCGTTTGTGCCACGGGCCGACCAGTGTTGACAGGGCTCAACGTGAATTTTCAATCCGCTTTTGTGCATGAAGACATCGCCCCAATCGCCGGTTTGAACGTCTGCTGCTTGGATTTCTTTGTGAATAATCGTGTCGTTGCCGAGTGGGGTGTAAATCTGTGGTTTGTCGCGCACAACGAGCCGCGCCAGTGTCGCGAGGTCAAGATGGTCATAATGATTGTGTGTCACCAAAACAATATCGATTTTGGGCAGCGCCTCAAACGCCACCCCGGGCGGATTATGACGCCACGGTCCGATGTACTGTAGGGGACTCACGCGCTCGGAATAGACTGGATCGGTTAGAATATTCAAACCGTGCATCTGGATAAGCAAGCTCGCATGGCCGATCATCGTCACCTTGAGCCTGTTTGATGGCAATGATGCCTCAGGCACCGCAGCGGGGTAGGGACTGACGAAATGCTTGGGCCATTTTGCTCGGTTTCCAAACAGCTTCCATTTTAACAGATCGGACATCGGTGCCGTGACTTGGTCTTTACTGTTGTAAAAGTAGGTTCCGTCGAAATGATCGGTGACGGGGCCGCTGTAATACCGATTTTGGCCTGATGTTTTGTTATTTCTACCACATCCGTAGAGGGCAAGGCCAAGCGCGCCGAGACCTGTCCATTTGAAAAAATTCCGTCGGTGCATGTGCGATCTTACCTCTGTATTGCAGTGGTCTTTGGCGTGACTGTGATATTTTGCAGAATGTGGTGGCGGGCACGGGTAAATACAACAGGAAATGGGTTTTTTTAGATATAAATTTTTTGGAGTTGCAGAAGGCGCGCGCTGAGTTATTATGCGAACGTATAATATTGTTGATTTAGGTCAGGCATGCCTCAAACACGAAAAAAACATCAACGTCAAACGCCCGGTTTCCGCCGGCAGGCGTTGATTGATGCCACTTTGAATTTGCTCGCCGAGGGTGGGCCAGAGGTGGCAACAGTGCGCGTGATTGCGAAAAAGGCTGGGGTTACGCAGGGTTTGATCCGACATTATTTTTCGACCAAAGACGATCTTATTGCTGCCGCTTATGAGCAGCATATGACCCAGATGACCGAGGCAACCAGTGCCGTTTTAGAACAACCGTTTCGCAGTCATTCAGCGCGTTTGGCAGGTTTTGTCACCGCTGCGCTGACCCCGCCCGTGGTTGATTTGCGCAATGTCGGCCTCTGGGCTGGGTTTTTGCACATGACCCAAACGGACTCGCGGATGCAAAGGGTGCATGCCAGAACTTACCGGGCTTTCCGAGACCGGCTTGAGAGGCTGATCGTGGTGGCGCTGAAAGCCGCAGATCTGCCACATGACCCCCAGATGTCCCGCCGGTTTGCGATTGCTTGCAACGGGGTGATCGATGGCTTGTGGCTTGAAGGCAGTGCTTTGCCCGACGGGTTTGAAAGAGACGAACTGTCCGAAATTGGACTGCAATCGGTTGGGGCGATTATCGGTCTCAATCTAAACAAAACAGGAATATAGCATGCGTTACGCGTCAATTACCGAACGGCTGGCTGATCTTGGTGGTGAAAAATGGCTGTTGTATTCGCTTGCGCGACAAATGGCGCAGGATGGCCGTGACATTATAGAGATGACCATCGGCGAGCCGGATGTGCCTACGCCGCCTGAATTGATCGCGGTGGCCTGCGAAGCAATGGCGCAAGGACGGACAAAATATTCGAATGGTCGTGGTGAACCAGAGGCACTGCAGGCACTGTCAAAACGGTATACTGCAAGCGCCGGGCGGCCGATTTGCGATGATCAAATCCTGTGTTTTCCAGGCACGCAGACCGCCCTTTATGCGGCGCTGATGGCGGTGACAGAAGCCGGAGATGATGTGCTGGTCGGGGACCCGATGTATGCCACATATGCTGGGCTAATTGCGGCGAGCGGTGCCCGCATGGTGCCGGTGCCGCTGCGACCAGAAAATGGCTTTCAGATGACGGCTGATGATATCGTGTCCAAGCTGACGCCGCGATCGCGAGCGATTTTATTGAACAGTCCGCATAATCCGACCGGGGCGGTGCTGTCAAAACAACGGGTGCAAGACATCGTCGATCTGGCGCAGAAACATGATTTGTGGATTTTGTCAGATGAGGTTTATGACGAGATGCTATTCGTTGGCGCGCGGTTCACCTCGCCGCTGAGTTTTCCCAACGTGGCAGACAGGGTTGTGGTGGTGTCTTCGATTTCCAAATCTCATGCCGCACCGGGGTTTCGCAGCGGTTGGTCTGTCGGCTCGGCGGAATTTACCAAACGTCTGCTGCCGCTGGCCGAAACCATGCTGTTTGGCAACCAACCATTTATTGCCGATATGACGGCTGTTGCCTTGTCGCAACCCTCACGGGTGGCGGCTGATATGCGCCAGAGATTTGCGGGCCGTGCCGGGCGTATGTTTGCCCGGTTGGATGGGGTTGCAGGTCTGCGAGTAAGCCAGCCAGAAGCGGGGATGTTCGTGTTGATTGATGTCTCTAAGACGGGTTTGAATGGCGAGGCTTATGCTTATGATTTACTGGAAAAAACGGGTGTTGCTGTTATGCCTGGTTCGGCGTTTGGTGCAGCGCTGGATGGTTGGGTGAGGGTGGCGCTAACCGTTGAAGACGACGCGTTTGACCGAGCCTGCCAGCGGATTGCGGATCACGCATTGACGTGCGCGCAAGCTTCAGTCGAGGTGCGGGCATGACAAGTATTGGCGAACGACTTGTGCAGGAACTTGCCAGTCGCGGCGTCGAGGTCGTGTTTGGCATTCCGGGAATGCACACGGTCGAGTTATATCGCGGGCTTGCGGCATCCCCGATCCGCCATGTCACCGCGCGCCACGAACAGGGAGCGGGGTTTATGGCCGATGGTTATGCCCGTGCCGGGGGGGCAGACCGCGCAATTCCCGGGGTTGCGTTCGTGATCACTGGTCCGGGGTTGACCAACGTGTTGACCGCCATGGCACAAGCCCGCGCCGACAGCAGCCCGATACTGGTGATTTCTTCGGTAAATCCGCGCGCAAGTCTGGGGCGAGGTCTGGGGTATCTGCACGAACTGCCCACCCAGCAGGCAATGATGTCCACCGTTGCGGTATCGTCTTATCACATCAACAGCGCTGAAGATCTTTTGCCAGCCTTGGATGCGGCGTTTGATCACTTTGCACATCAGCGCGGCGGGCCGATTCATATTGAATTGCCGGTGGATGTTTTGGCTTTGCCCTTTACGGCAAAGGCGCGCCCCGTAGCCGGCCGTATGGAAACATATGAATTCGATGTTGCCGCGGTTATGGCCCGGCTTGAACACGCCAAAACCCCGGTTATTCTGGCGGGCGGCGGGGCAAAGGGCTGTGATAAGGCGCTTATTGCGCTTGCTGAACGTTTGAATGCACCGGTAGTGATGACGATCAATGCTCGGGGCTTGATGCACGGTCATCCGTTGGGTGTCCCTGCCAGCCCGACACTGGGCGCAACCCGTGATCTGATCAGCGAGGCCGATTTGATACTGGCGTTGGGAACCGAATTGGGACCAACTGATTATGACCATTACGGAGATCACAGGATGCCGCCTCTGGCCCAGATGATCCGTGTTGATATTTGTCCAGACCAGTTGGCGCGCCACGCGGCGGCGGTTACCATCTGCAGCCCGTTGGAAATGGTTCTGCCTGATCTGGTGGCGGCACTGACAAGCGCGCCTGCCCTAGACAAAGGTGATGGGAGGGCGCGGGCGGCGCAGACACGTGCTGCGGCATGGGAGGAGATCGGGCCGGCGATGCGCCGACAGACCGTGCTTTTGAATGCGCTACGCGGCCTTTGCCCGAAGGCGATCTTTGTGGGCGATTCCACTCAACCGGTCTATGCGGGTAACCTGTATTATGATCACGACAGGCCCGGCGGGTGGTTTAATGCCGCCAGCGGGTTTGGTGCTTTGGGCTTTGCTATTCCCGCCGCGATCGGCGTGGCGCTGGCACAACCTGACACTCGGGTGATTTGCATTACCGGGGATGGCGGGGCGCAGTTCACGTTGCCGGAGCTCATGGTTGCTGTCGATGAGAAACTTCCGGTATTGTTTTTGATCTGGAACAATGCAGGCTACGGCGAGATCGACACCTCAATGCAAGCAGCTGGGGTAACGGTGGTTGGCTGTGATCCAACGCCCCCTGATTTTGAATATATTGCAAAGGCCTGTGGCATTCCGTTTGCACGCTGCGCCATGATCCCTGCGGCAGTCACGGCCGCGGTACGCGGCTTTCTGAGCCATGATGGTCCAGCCATAATTGAAATTGATATGTTAACCGACGCGTGATGTCGGTCAGAAGCGAGAGCTAAAACCAGATGCATAACCCTGCCTATACCTTCACCCATGCGATCTTACGTCTGCCGTCACGCAGCGTTGTTGACGGGTTGCGCGCTGCAGATATTGGCACGCCCGATTTTGCCAAAATGCGGCGTGACCATCAGCATTATAGCGCTGTCTTGCGGGAAACTGGGGCTGAGATCATTGAGTTGCCGGCGCTTGAAGCCTATCCCGATTCGGTGTTTGTCGAGGATACGGCGCTGTGCCTGCCGCAAGGGGCAATCCTGATGCGCTCTGGTGCGCCGACGCGGGCAGGCGAGGTGGCGCAGATGGCCCCGGTGCTGCGGGGGCTGTATGATGAGGTGCTGGAAATCTCTGGTCCGGGCTGTATCGAAGGCGGTGATATACTGACCACCGGACGAGAGGTTCTGGTGGGCTTGTCAGAGCGGACAAACCGGGCAGGGGTTTCAGAACTGGCGCAATTGCTTGAGCGCTGGGGGTATCGGTTGCGTTGGATTGAAATTCCGCAAGGAGTTTTGCACTTTAAAACGGATTGTTCGCTTTTGGATAATGAGACGATTTTAAGCACGCCAAGACTGGCCGCCAGCGGCTGCTTTTCGGATTATCGGGTGATCTATACTGCCGAGGGCGAAGAGGCGGGCGCCAATGCCATCCGCTTTAACAGTCTGGTCTTGATGGCTGCTGGATTTCCCAAAACAGCCCAGCGTTTGCGACAGGCGGGCTATGACGTGCGTGAGATTAACAACAGCGAATGTGCCAAGCTGGATGGCGGGATGTC
>OCVR010000973.1_pt1 | contig 23359 bp, 16 predicted proteins | sample 1539091 | NCBI WGS metagenome assembly OCVR01 (sample SAMEA3355530, study PRJEB22509) | marine metagenome | biome: marine; feature: coastal ocean; material: water | place: USA | collected 2010-08-07 | depth 16 m | reverse complement strand
TCATGCTATTTATTATTATACATTATAGGAGATATTCAACAATGTATTGAGATACCTATCATGCTAATCCTTTACTCCTCCAACAACTTCTTCATCTCATGCAACTTCATCATGCACTCAATAGGCGTCATCTGATTGAGTTGTAGATCAGAGATCATTTCTTTAAGTTGACCAGCAGTAGGATCGGCGGTTTCGAAGATGCTGAGTTGTAAGGCTTGTGTCGAGAGTGCTTTCATGGTCTCAGTGCTATCGAGAGATGATTTGCCTCCGCTTTCAATTGATTTTTGCTCTAGTGTAGTAAGTATTTCCGTAGCTCTGAGCACAATACTTTTAGGCATACCCGCCATCTGTGCTACGTGGATACCGAAACTATGGTGACATCCTCCTTCGATCAATTTACGTAAGAAGAAAACCTTGTTACTGACTTCTTTGGTGGCAACGTTGTAGTTCTTGATCCGTGGATACTTATCTGCTAGCTCATTGAGCTCATGGTAATGTGTAGCAAATAGGGTCTTAGGCTTTGATTCGTTATGATTGTGTAAGTATTCCGCGAGAGACCATGCGATAGATATACCATCATAAGTCGATGTACCTCTTCCGATCTCATCTAATAGTATCAGGCTTCGATTAGAGATGTTATTCATAATACTGGCGGTCTCATTCATCTCTAGCATGAATGTAGATTCTCCACTAGATATATTATCGGAGGCACCGACACGAGTAAATATCTTATCCAAAATACCTAAGGTCGCTGACTCTGCAGGTACATATGATCCCATCTGCGCCATGAGGCAGATCAATGCGGTCTGACGCAATACGGCAGACTTACCAGACATATTGGGTCCGGTTATCATCATGATCTGTGTATCTTCGCTGTCTAGTCTGATATCGTTAGGTACATAGGTCTCATCGAGCTTCATCTGCTGCTCTATGACAGGGTGACGACCATTCTTGATATCTATGATAAGGCTATCGTCGACTACAGGTTTACAATATTGTTGTCTGATCGCTACTTTGGCAAATGATATGATTGCATCTACAGTGGCTATGATATGAGCATTTTGCTGTAGCTCACTTACATAGGCTGCTACTCGAGTGACTAGCTCATCGAAGAGCTGTACTTCCAATGCTCCGATCTTATCTTCTGCGCCTAAGATCTTTACTTCTAGGGTTTTGAGTTCGTCGGTGATATATCGCTCGGATCCAGTGAGTGTCTGCTTTCGCACCCAATTGTCAGGGATGAGTCCAGCATTTTTATACTTATTAGTGACTTCTAGATAGTAGCCAAATACATTATTGAATCCTATTTTGAGATTGGTGATCCCAGTCTTCTCAGCCTCTTGCTGTTGGATATTGAGAAGTATCGATTTAGCATTTTTGACGATGTTGCGATATTCGTCCAACTCTTCATTGTATCCTTCTCTGATGGCTCCACCTTTGTTGATGAGGGTCGGAGGTTCTTCTGATAAAGCAATTGATATATCATCTCTGAGTACCGCACATTCATTGAGCATCTCTGATTGATCTACGAGCTCCGTAATCTTAGTCTCGAGCAGCATCTTCTTGATGTCTGGTATCTCTTTGATCGATTGGAATAGATGATGCAGCTCTCGAGGATTGATCCTTTCCATCGCTACTTTAGAGACTAGACGCTCTATATCACCCATACGTCTCCATATGCTTTCGTATGATTCTATCTGATCAGGCTGACTGTAGAAATAGTCTACCATATTGTGTCTCGCTCCGATTTTCTCCACAGATAGGAGAGGGAGGATTACCCATCTACGCAATAGCCTTCCTCCCATAGGAGTGACCGTCTTATCGAGTACATCTATTAATGGTTTGCCTGTCTCATGTACACTATGTACAAGCTCCAGATTACGGATAGTAAATCTATCTAGCCATACATATTGTTCCGATTGGATCCGTCTGATTCCTGTCAAATGCTTGAGATGATCGTTTTGAGTAGTACCTAGATAATAGAGTATCGCTCCAGCGGCAGTTTGTCCGACAGTATGTTTGTCTACACCGTAGCCTTTAAGGTTTTTGACATTGAAATGTTCAAGTAATTGTTCTCTACCATGATCTTCAGAGAATACCCATTCATCTAGATTGAAGGTATAGAATCCATCGCCTAAAGTCTTGTCAAACAATGCTTTATGCGACTTAGCATATATTATCTCTGAAGGGTTGAATCCATGAATCAGTTTTTCGATCTCAGTAGGGGTTCCTTGACTCAAGAGGAATTCTCCAGTAGATATATCTACAAATGCTATTCCCCAAATCTTCTTATCTGCTATGTGAAGGGCACAGAGGTAGTTATTGCTGTTATAATTTAGTATAGTATCATCTATCGTTACGCCTGGGGTTACTACATTGATCACACCCCGTTTTACGATTTTCTTTTCTTTTGAAGGTTTTTCTAACTGCTCGCAAATCGCCACTCGATACCCAGAACGTACTAACTTGGGCAGATATATATCTAAGGAATGGTAAGGAAATCCAGCCAATGGAATATCGGAGCCTCCATTGTTACGACACGTCAGAATGATATTAAGTATGCGAGAGGCTTTTTCAGCATCTTCACCAAAGGTTTCATAGAAGTCCCCCACTCTAAATAGAAGTATAGCATCAGGATACTGTGCTTTCATAGCAAAGTACTGCTGCATGAGTGGTGTTAATCTTCCTGCCTTCTTAGGATCTTTAGTGCTTGACTTTGCCAATGTGTATTATCCTCTGGTATAGCTTCCAAAGGTATTCTTTTGATTACGTATTAAGAAAAATAGTTTGGATGAATTTGATTATTTCGATTTTGAGTCATCGAGGTAGTCATCCAATAATGCTATATCTATTGTATTTCGAGCTTTCTTTACGATAATCATAAAACATAGATTCGTAATAGCGCACACTCACATACTTATTCTATCAAAATAAACATTTACATATGTGTTACATATGTGCTCAAAATGATTAATGCCTTGGAGTATGTAAATATTTCGGCTTTTTGAGTCTGGATTATGAACGTTCAAGATTGCGCTTGAGAATAGGTTACAAAAACAAATATTATTGACAATTACAGAACATTTTAATATACTTTTTGACGAGTAATATAAGTCGTTAAAGGATGCAATACCTTTAATTACATTCTTGATAGTATGAGTGAATGGGGATGTAAACGGTCCTCAGTGGCAATCACTGTCAGACTTAAGGAATATAAAAGCAGTTTCGATCTTAGATTGGAACTGCTTTCTTTTTATATGAATCCGCCTGAGAAACTACAGCAAAATATTCATATAAGTAGAATTTCGAATTTCTGCAGTATTTTTTCACTAGAGTAAAAGGGAAAATTTGTTAAGGAATGGCAAATCCTTGGAGCTATTTTAGTGAATTCACTTTGGTTTAGTATTGAGTAACGAACAAGTAAAACTTCTTCTAAAAGTGCATTTTATTTGGTCCGTTTTGAAGAAACAAATTAAATAAACGCCTAACTAGCTAAGTGAAGTAACGAGTATTAAAATAATGGTAGACCGTATATTCTAAAACAAACTACTCTCACAACATTACGAACGTGGTTTTTTATTTTTGCATTGTGAAAGAAGAAAGAAAAATACTAGAATACCCAATCGCTACGCCTGTTTGTTCAGCTGCCCTTTAGGACTGTCAAGCAGCTACATAAATTAACAAACTTCATGCTTCTCTACCACAGCATAATAAGCCGTGGTATAAAAATTCTTGATATAAGGAAGATTTCTAAAAGGGGAAAGAACAGTTTTTGGCTCAAGCCCAAATTTCCACTTATAAATAGGGTTGAAAAGCCAATGCTTTTCAAGAATTACGCGATGTCCAGTGTTTCGACAGATTCTATTAAATCGCTCTATAGAAATACTAGAATCGTAGATTTCCATCAGCTCATCTATTACCTCTTGCTCATTTTCTCCCATGCTGAGAATAGCTCTGTATATTGGACGAGGTAGTATATGCATCCACCCCCATTTGCGTAGCCATTTGTTTCGACAAAGCTGTTGATGTCCTCCAAATGGCATTAACCATGGTGGGAAACCAAAAAATATCTTTCCATTTGGTTTTAAGAATGAAGATAAGTAGGGAATAAATTCTTCTTGATTGGGAATATGCTCGATTACATCTTTAAGAATAATGAGATCATATAGATGTCCATCTTCTCCAGGGATAAGGTCGTATAGATTACTAGAACTAAATCTTATTTTGTTACTCTTGAATTCATCGGCTAAAAACTGCTTTGCAAGATCTATTCTTTTTTCTGATAGTTCTATACCAGTGCAATTATGTCCCTCTTCAATGAATGCTTTTAATACTCCAGCTTCAGCGCAGCCCAATTCTAAAACATCTAAAGACCTAGAAAAATCCATACAAGAAGCGACAAAAGGATAGATATAAAACTTGGAGGTTTGATACTGCATGTTGAAGTATCTCTCTTTATCTTTATGGAATTCGAGCATCTTGGATCTAATTATTTTCCTGTAAATACAGCTCTTCTCTTCTCTACGAATGCTAGTGCTCCTTCCTTACAGTCATCGCTTTCTATACATAGACCAAACTCCTGATGCTCTACTGCGTATCCATCTTGAGACTTATTGTAATAAGCATTTACCGCTTTGATCGTCTTAGCTACCGCTAAAGGTCCTTTAGTTGAGATTTTCTTTAATATAGTCGTGGCTATATCCAACGCTTCGTTTTTGTCTTCGGTTACATGATTGACCAAGCCTATATTTTTTGCTTCTTCTGCAGTAATCATATCTGCAGTGAGTAGTAATTCTAAAGCTCTAGACTTACCGATTAGTTGCGGTAACCTTTGACTTGCTCCGTACCCTGGCAGCAAACCTAGATTTACTTCTGGTTGTCCAAATTTAGCGTTCCTGCTAGCGATACGCATATGGCAGGCCATAGATAGTTCACATCCGCCACCAAGGGCAAATCCATTAACTACAGCGATAACCGGTGCATGGAAATTTTCTATAAGCCTATAAGTCTCTTGACCATACTTAGATAAAGCCGAACCAGCAGCGGCATCTAAAGAAGCAAACTCTTTTATGTCAGCTCCTGCCGCAAATGCTTTGTCTCCGGCACCTGTGATGATTATAGATTTGAGTCCTTCGATTGACTTATAGTCTAGACTAAAAAAGGAGTTGAGCTCGGTCATTACCTTCTTGTTGATGGCATTGAGCGCTTGAGGTCTATTGATCGTTATGATAGCGATCCCATCTTTATTCTCTAGGAGTAATACTTCGTAATCCATATAGCTAAATAATTATTTCTTGTATTCTTCAAAATCTAAACTTTAACACCTCAAATATATGCCGCTATAACTAAATAAATAATCTAAATCTCTGGATTAGTGATAATTTCAATAGTAAACGGTGTAATCACTAAACATTATCTTCATAAATCGTATTTTTATTAAATATGCAGACTAGTTTGATATCACCTTCTTCTTTAAATCAATGGGCTCTGATGTTCATGATGACAATGGTTGTATGCAGCTGTGGACTCACCAAAGAAATAAAAAATGGTGAGGCAGCGTACGAGCAAAAAAAGTATGCATTGGCGGTAGATATGCTCAAGGATGAACATAAAAAGCAATCTAATAAAAGGAATGCGGCTAGACTATCCTATCTGTTAGGATCGAGTTATGAGATACTCAATGAGATACAAAGATCTATAAGATGGTACGAAAAGGCAGTTAGAGCTGAATATGGTGAGCAAGCGGATCGAGGATTGGCACGAGTGCATAAGCAATCTGGTAACTATGCTGCAGCACTTGACATTTGGAAGGTACTCAGTAAAGTGCATACTCAAGATCAGATGATAAAGCGAGAAATACAAATACTTAAACTAGCTGCAGAATGGGATAGAGATCGGCAGAATACGACTAAGATTTTTGCGTTGGATGGGAATAGTCTATTCAATGATTATATTTCAGCTGTCTATGAAGGTAATTATCTAGTGTTTACAAGTGATAGGAAAGATGCAACAGGTAGTGATGACTATAAGTGGACTGGCAATAAATACTCAGATCTATTTATAATGGATAAAGAGGGTAGAGGAGTAAAGAGGTTTGATGCAGAGATCAATTCTAATTTTAATGAAGGAGCAGCTTGTTTTACGCAAGATTTTAATAAGATCATATTTACAAGGTGTAGTGGAATTGAGACGGCAGATAGCTATTGTAAACTTATGTATGCCAAAAAGAAGGACGGACTATGGACAGAGCCTCAGGTAATAAATTTTGTAGTAGATAATATCAATTACGGTCAACCTGCGTTGATAGAGAATGATAGTGTAATGGTATTCTGTACCAAAGGCCCTGATGGTCCAGGTGGTTATGATTTATACTATTCAGAACTAGTAGGTGATGATGAATGGTCTTCGCCTTATTTAATGCCACGATCGATCAATACTGTAGGGAATGAATACTTTCCCACATCATGTAGAGATACTTTATACTTTTCCTCAGATTATCATCCAGGATTAGGAGGATTAGATATATTTAAAACATATCTAAAAGATGATGGTGGCTGGGCAGCACCAGAAAATGTTCGTCAGCCAATCAATAGTAGTTACGATGATTTTGGTTTAGTAATAGATGAATATGCTAGACTAAGAAGCAAAGAAATAGAGAAAGGTTTTTTTAGTACTTCTAGAGGTAAAAATGGAAGAGATAATATTTATAGCTTCACTAGATACCAGCTCGAAGAAAGTCAAAAAGATACCGTTCCTACAGAAGACCCTAAAGACGAATTAGCGATATATCTCGCAGGAAAAGTGATTACTGATAGATATGATGACGATGAAGATCCTAATTCGGCTGTGACTGGATTAGAGACATTGTCAGATGCTAGAGTGGAGTTTAGTGGAGAACTAACACTTGATCGTAGATCTGGAAAAGATGGTTTATTTATAGAAAAACTAGAGAATGGAAAGACTTATAGAATCAAAGCATCAAAGCCTGGCTATCTCAGTAAAACTATAAAAGTAAGCACTAGAGGATTGAATCTAAATCCAGATGAAAAAAGTTACACGATCAATGTTGAAATCAAGTTAGATAAGATATTCTACGATAAAGAAATCATACTTAAAGAGATTTATTACGATTACAACAAATGGGCGATCGTAGATGCAGCTAAACCTACTTTAGATAGGCTATCGACCATTCTAAGAGATAATCCACAGATAAGAATCCAATTATCATCACACACAGATTGTAGAGGTGAAGATGATTACAATGCGGAGCTCAGTCAGAAAAGAGCGCAATCAGCAGTACTCTATTTAGTAGATCGTGGAATACTTTTCGATAGATTGCAAGCACAAGGCTATGGTGAGTCTCAATTAGCTGTCCACGATTGTGAATGTGAATCCTGCGCCGAAGCGCAACATAAAGTCAATCGTAGGACTACGTTTAAGATATTGAGGTAGTTTTGAGTTGTTATTTTTTATTACTCATTTTGTAATTGTGTCAGCCGTATCTAGTTTGTTTCTATTAAAATTACCAGCACAGAGCGTTATCAAATATGGACTTTTGAGATGTAATGAAATTAGAAATCGAAGATTTCATTTTTCTTAAAATGAAGATTAGTTGTGTTAATTTTCCAATGAGAAATAGTAAATTTTGATATTACAAAATCTTCGATTTCACATTAGATAACCATATCTATAATCTCTTCGAAGGGATACAATTAATCAAGGTTCGAGACTACAAGCATTGCGTTTCTCGGTCTTTTAGAATTTTATTTTTGGAATTTTGTGATAAGACTTTCGAGGTTTCAAAAATATCGAAAGTCTTATCGCTTTTATACCACCAAATTCACCATCCTTCCTGGTACAACTATCACTTTCTTAGGCTCTGTCCCGTCCAATAATGCTATTACATCCGGATTGCTAGTTACGAATTCGATGACTTCGTCTTTGGATAACCCTGAAGCGATGCTGAGCAGTATTTTCTTTTTTCCGTTGAAGCAAATTGGATATTCTTTACTCGCTTCTACCAAATACTTGTCTTCATGAATAGGATAGTCAGCGTGGTGAACGCTACTTGCGTTACCTAGCTTATGCCATAGTTCTTCCGCAACAAATGGCGCAAATGGTGCGATCAATCTTACTAGTGGTTCAAGTGCTGCTTTACTAGTAGTTTTAAGTTTTCGCAGTTCATTGACGCAGATCATAAATGCACTTACTCCGGTATTGAAGGAAAATCGAGCAATATCATCGTTGAGCTTTTTGATACATGTATGTACTACTTTCATTTGCTGCGGAGTAGCGTCTGTATCAGTTACAAGCCATCCATTTTGTTCCTCATCGAATAGTCCCCAAAACTTACGCAAGAACTTAAATACTCCATCGATACCATTAGTATCCCACGGCTTACTCTGCTCTATAGGTCCAAGAAACATTTCATACATGCGGAAACAATCTGCTCCGTATTTGGCTACTACATCATCAGGGTTCACTACGTTGTGATATCTCTTACTCATTTTTCCGACTTCAGAGATCGTCACGAATTTGAAATCTTCTTCAGCACATCCGGCTACTACACCATCTTTCATCACTCCATTGACTCCGTTGAAAATTGCTCCTTTATAGTCAGGGCGAAAAGCTATGAATTGTCTTATTCCTTCAGCACTGAGGTGACTATCTGAAGTACTATAATCTGATACAAAATCTACATGTGTATTGATCTTGGCATAGTCATTATCATCTTTCACTTGCTCCTCACTACAGAATTCTCCAGAATCTTTGTGAAGATATAGCGATTCTATCACACCTTGGATCATTCCTTGGTTTACAAGCTTTTTGAACGGCTCCTTGGTAGGTACTAATCCTTTGTCAAATAAAAATTTATGTACGAATCTACTATACAATAAGTGACCTACAGCATGCTCTGTTCCGCCAATGTACAGATCCACATCTTGCCAGTAATTAAGTGCTTCTGGAGAAGCAAATTGTCCAGGATTATTAGGATCCATATATCTAAGGAAGTACCAACTTGATCCTGCATATCCAGGCATAGTATTAGTCTCCATTTTATAGCCATCTCTATTGACCCATTCGGTTGCTTTACTCAATGGAGAGTTTCCATTTGTAGTCGGTTTGAAATCCGATACCATTGGAAGTTCTAATGGTAATTGGTCTGCTGTAAGAGGATGACTTACACCTTCTGCATCATACTTGATAGGGAATGGTTCACCCCAATATCTTTGTCTACTGAAGTTGGCATCTCTTAGCTTATAATTGATCTTACGAGCGCCGATCCCCATTTTTACCATCTTCGTGATGGCTTCTTTTATCGCATTTTTTACAGAAAGACCATTGAGGAAATCAGAATTGATCATCTTTCCTACTTTGTCACCTTTTCCAGAGTTAGGATATTCAGATTGATCAACTACTTGTGTTATGGTTAGATCATATTTCTTAGCAAAATTGAAATCTCTTTCATCATCACTTGGTACAGCCATGATCGCGCCTGTACCGTAATCCTTAAGTACATACTCACCGATCCATACAGGGAGTTTCTCACTAGATATTGGATTAGTAGCATAAGCACCTGTGAATGCTCCAGTCACTTCTTTTACTTCTGATATACGTTCTCTCTCGGATCTACTATTTGTATATTCTAGATATGCAGCTACTGCTTCTTTTTGAGCATCAGTAGTGATCTGCGCCACTAAGTCATGCTCTGGAGCCAATACAATATATGTTGCTCCAAAAATCGTATCGGGTCTTGTTGTAAATATTTCGATAGATTGATTGCTATCCACTAATGGGAAAAACATTTGTGCTCCTTGGGATTTTCCGATCCAGTTGGCTTGCATCGCTTTGAGTGCGTCAGACCAATCTACATCATCAAGATCCTTAAGTAGTCTCTCAGCAAATGCTGTAGTGCGGAATGACCATTGCATCATTGCGCGCTTCTCTATAGGGTGGCCACCACGCTCAGAGACACCATTTTGTATCTCATCGTTTGCTAAGACAGTTCCTAGAGCTTCACACCAATTAACATATCCGGTCTTACGGTAAGCCAATCTATAGTTCATGAGTACATCATCCTTCTGTTTAGCTGAGTATGCTGACCATTCTTTAGCAGTGAATGTTTCTTCTTGGCTACTATATGATGTAGCGTTATTGTTTCCTTTTTTTTCAAATTGATCGACTAAGCCAGTTATAGGCATTGACGTACCAGCTAGAGTATCAAAGTAATGATCAAAAAGCTGAAGGAATATCCATTGTGTCCACTTATAATATTTAGGATCAGAAGTATTTACAGCTCGATCCCAATCATAATTGAATCCTATATTATCTAATTGTGCTCTGTATTTAGCAGTATTCTCAGTGGTAGATTCTGCTGGATGTACACCTTTTTGAATAGCATATTGCTCCGCAGGTAGTCCAAATGCATCATATCCCATAGGGTGTAATACATTGAACCCATTCTGACGCTTCCATCTCGCAAATATATCAGCAGCGATATAACCCAATGGGTGTCCGACGTGTAGACCAGCACCTGAGGGATATGGGAACATAGATAATACATAGTACTTAGGTCTGCTCGTATCGTTGGTTACTTTGTAGACTTGATTGTCTGACCAATATTGCTTCCACTTACTTTCTTGATCACTTGGCTTATAGCTCATATCTGTTGCTGTATATTTTTAAACAAGACACAAAGATATGAAATTGGTTAGATGATCGAAATGGTTCCAAAAGTATTAAAGTTATTAGTATTCAGGCTCTAAGGCCTCCACTATTTCTGCAGCAAGCCCTCTGATTTGAAAGTTGTTGTCCTTTTCAAAATGGACTTATACCTTTTAGAAGTCTTATATAGTTACATCGCGAATACAATTGATTTTTATGATAGTAGTAGTACTGTTGAAAAATGCTGTAATGTCATTTATCCACCAGGTTTGGACAGCAAATTGGATAGTGTATTCTTTTCTAGATGTATCAAGAAAATAGGTTCTCAAACATCTACTTCTGTCGTAATATTGATGTTCGACTTTATCAATTTTGTCATGAAGTATATTTCCCATTTTAATCCAAAAGGGCAAATTTATTTCAATAATTTGTAGCGCTTGATAGCCGCAAATTCATTTTAAAAAATCTGGTATAATTGAATATGAACTTTCCGTTAAAATTTATTTACAAGGCGACACGTTATTTAAATTGATTTTCATTAACTCTCTATTGCCTTTATACCAGGTAGATCTTTACCTTCTAAAAATTCCAACATTGCTCCTCCACCAGTAGATACGAAACTAACTTTTTCTGCTAGTCCAGCTTTATTGATCGCTGATACACTATCTCCGCCACCGATGAGCGTATATGCACCATCAGTAGTAGCGTCTGCTACTGCTTGTGCAACTGTAAATGTCCCTTTGGAGAAAGCTTCCATTTCGAATACACCCATTGGGCCATTCCATAAAACAGTCTTAGATAATTTGATGACGTCTGAATACACTTGTATCGCTTTACTTCCGATATCTAGTCCCATCCATCCATCTGGAATATTGTCACTGGCTACTACTTTTGTATTGGCATCTGCAGCAAAATTATCTGCTATTACAGAGTCTTCAGGTAAGTAGATTTTTGTGTTTTCTTTCTTTGCTTCCGCTAAGATATCTCTAGCCATATCTAGATAGTCGTCTTCACAAAGAGAGTTACCTATTGAGCCACCCTGAGATTTAAGAAATGTATACGCCATTCCTCCACCGACTAAGATATTATCCATCACAGGGATTAGGTTTTTGAGCAATTGGATTTTGTCAGATACTTTAGCTCCACCAATGATAGCAGTGACTGGTTTCTCCGGACTTTGACTGAGTTTACGTGCATTGCTAAGTTCTGCGTTCATTAACATACCAAATCCTCTTTTGTCTTTGTCAAAAAACTGGGCAATGATGGCTGTACTTGCATGAGCTCTATGCGCTGAACCAAAAGCATCATTGATATACACATCAGCGAGCTCAGACATTGATTTTGCAAAGTCAGCATCACCTGCTTTCTCTTCATTATAAAAACGGGTGTTTTCTAATAGAAGAATCTCTCCTCCAAGCAAAGTGTTTGAAGCATCCACTACCTCTGATCCGATAGTGTCATCTACGAAATGCACTTTAGTTCCTGAAAGCTCACTAAGGTGAAATACTAAGTGACTAAGACTAAATTTTATGCGATCATCACTTTTTGGATTAAGATCTTTTGGCCGTCCAAGGTGAGAACAGAGTATAACTGCCGCACCTTCAGCTAAGGCATACTTAATAGTAGGCATTGCTTTCACCATACGAGTGTCATCAGTGATATTACGCTCAGCATTTAGTGGTACATTGAAGTCTACACGGATCAGTACTTTCTTGTCTTTTATGTTGATGTCTTGGATGTTCATATATTCCTTTCTTTAGTCTCAGGTAATTCTAAATATAATACAAATATAAAAGCCCAACATTACTGTCGGGCTTTTACTCACTTACTTAATCAATATTCTTTACTGCCAACAAATAACAGCGATGAAATATTATTCTTGTATTATTTTGCCACCAATTGAGCTAGTCTTGCTGAATAACCTGCTTCGTTATCATACCAGCTTACGATTTTTAATAAGTTGCCGTCCATTACATTGATAAGTTGGGAATCTAGTATAGAACTATGTTTGTTTCCTACTATATCACAAGATACTAGCGGATCTGTAGAATATTCTAAGATTCCTTTCATATCCGTATCAGCATGCTTTTTGAATAATGCTTTGAGTCTATCTACATCTGTAGTTTCTTCTATAAGGACATTGAGTTCTATTACAGACCCTGTTGGAATAGGTACTCTAAATGCCATAGAAGTTAATTTGTCTTTGATCGCAGGGACTACCATAGCAGTAGCAATTGCAGCTCCTGTCGTAGTAGGTACGATATTGATCGCTGCTGCTCTTGCTCTACGTAGATCACTATGCGGTGCATCTTGTATGTTTTGATCAGCAGTGTATCCATGTATAGTAGACATAGACCCTTTCACTACCGTGAAATTCTCTGTTAAAATCTTACATACTGGTGCAAGACAGTTTGTTGTACAGGATGCATTGGATAAAATATCCTCATCTCCAGTAAGTTCATTATCATTTACTCCAAGTACTACAGTTTTGATATCAGTTCCTTTTGCTGGTGCAGATAGTATTACTTTCTTCGCACCAGCAGTAATGTGCTTTGATGCTCCATTTCTGTCACGGAATATTCCAGTACACTCCAGTACAGTATCTATTTTGAGTTCTGTCCAGTTGAGGGCTTCAGGATTTCTTTCTGATGAAGCTTGTATCTCCTTTCCATTCACTACTAAGTGAGTGTCAGTAGCCGTTACAGTGCCATCAAAATTGCCATGCACACTATCAAACTTGAGAAGGTGCGCTAGGGTAGCGTTATCCGTAAGGTCATTTATAGCTACTACTTCGATGCTATCATCATTAATAAGATTTCTGAAGGTAAGTCTTCCTATTCTTCCAAAGCCGTTAATGGCCACTCTCTTTTTTGACATGTTTATTTTGTGTTTGTATTACTTAGTGTAAAAATAACAATAATTAATTAGTGTATCAAGTACACTTACATATAAATAAAAATAAAATAAACCTAATAGTTCTAGATTACTTCTTTACAGGTTGGTCTTTAACAAATCATTATAATAACATCCTTCTCATACCATTGGTCATCGGCATCGATCTTAGTAATTTGATACCTTTTAGCTGCGACCAATGGGCATTTGATATTTTCTGTATTTATAGTGAATTCTTTATATGTTAGCCTGTTGTATTGCCAATATTATTATAGTCAAATATCCCTTCTCTCAGAATTTCATCGTTAGATGTGTAGTATGCGGCTGACATTGCTTTGTTGCCTTTCTTGTATTAGATGAGTACTTAGTTGTTGAGTTACTTATCATCAGACCCATAGTATTTGGATTCATAAGGATGGGTATCATTATCTTTGTAGTGGTAATTCTCTATGTTTTAAGATTACCGCTAGAGTAGTAGCACTGTGTATTTTGGGTCTAATTATCCGTCCTGTAAGTATTCTCATAGTAGGCCAGATTATTTGGTTTGAAGTCTTCACCATATGTCTGCACAGTACAAATCTCAAGCGAGCTTATAACTTTTATGCTATACTTTTTTGTAAGAGATCATGGCTACAGAGATCAACGCTACGAATGTTGTTATTCCTATTCGCATGTTGATATTGTACTAATTGTTAATTTTTCATGTCGAACGAGCGTATAAATTCAAGTATTTTATAGTCTAACCAATTGTAATCGGATCCGAGAGTAGTAAATCCTACATGACCACCATACTTAGTTGCGATTAGATGAATGTCTTTACTGATTTCAGCTATCTTTTTCGGGATACAGTCTTTTGTAAGGAAGGGGTCATCCTCAGAAGAGATTAACAGTGTGGGCAAGGTAACGGCTTCTAAGTACTGTAATGCATTACAATTTCGATAGTAATCGTGAGCACCATCAAAGCCATGAAGTGGTCCTGTAAAGTATTCGTCAAAATCAATAAGCGTTTTCACTTTTTTGATATCATTGATATCAATATACTCTGGATGTATTGTCGCTTTAATACGCATCTTAGCATTGAGTGATTGAAGGAAATTGTATTGGTATTGATAATTGTACCAACTAGAGATCCGCTTTGATGATCCTGCCAAATCAATTGGCGCAGATACGGAAACTACAGATTTAATTTTACTATGTATAGGATATTCTCCATCTGTAGTGTATTTGAGGTTCATATTGCCACCTAGGCTATATCCAATCAGATGAATCTCTTCATAATCCTTGGCAAGCTTATTCACTACCATGTTGAGATCCATTGTGAACCCACTGTGATACATCGTCATAGTCCTATTCATTTCACCACTACAGGATCTGTAATTGAGTGCACAGATGTCATATCCTTCTAAACTTAGTAGATTGGATATAGACATTATGTATTGTGAGTCACTACCTCCCTCTAGCCCATGTGATAGTATCGCTAGTTTTTGATTGTTCCCTCTTACAAAATCTAAATCTATAAAATCATTATCCAATGTTTCCCATCGTTCTCTTTTATATGTAGCCTTTTGTTGCGTTCTACAAAAGTAAGTATAGAGCGTATTAAGATGTCCATTTCGTAGCCACCATTTGGGTATATAGTCCGATTTGATTAGTGGCATATTATCCTTTGCTTAGTTGTAATCCCTTGAATATTTCTATAGCTCTATCAGGATAATCAGAGATTATGCCATGCACACCTAGTAGCATAATACGTTCTAGGTCACTAACTTCATTTATTGTCCATGGTATGAGTTTCATTCCTTGTTTATTACAATATTGTAATAGTTCAGTGTCTACTAGTTTGTACGCTGGAGAATAGATGTCTGGGATAAATCCAAGTCTATCAATATTGTCTTCAAAGTTACTTGATGATGCTATAAGGTAAGCAAGTTTAATGTCAGGTTTTTTCTGATGGATTAACTGTAGTGTTTCTATATCGAAGCATTGTAATATTATTCTTTCATTTAGATCATATTTAGCTAAAACTTTTAGCACTTCACCGATAAATGTTTCAGCATCAGGATGGAATTGATTATCGTATTTGGCCTTTCGTTTTATCTCTATACTGTATTGCACGGTAGGCAGAATATTGGCCTTGAGGTATGCTTCAATAGTATCGAATACCATAGATAACTTGGGTTTTATGGTTGGCATTTTTCTTTGTAGAGGAAATTTAATATGCGGCTTTAGCCCCACATCATAGCTGGCGATAGTAGGGTAGTCCATCTTGAACATGTTGTGTGTATGCATGTTCTTCTCATTTATCTCAAGTCTATCTGGACCTATAGATATGTAATGATGGAAGAATGGATCATGAGAAACCACTACACTATAATCTGCAGCTATAACTACGTCCATTTCTAGAGTTGTGACTCCAAATTTTAGTGCTCGTATAAATCCTGGAATTGTGTTTTCTGGCATCAGACCTCTACAGCCTCTATGGCCTTGAATGTCAATATGGTCTGCTAACATATTTTTATTTTGACAAGAATAAACAAATGTAATTATAACCAATAAGGTTATCGTTCTAAATATATTCATAGCGTAAAGATAGTGAAACGATTAGTTGGCACTATGTTTTTGTCTATTATCCCCAAGTTATGTATCAATGATTAATTAATATATTTTCATTAGATCTCTTTGTTTACTTTTGAGCATAACAATATGAATAATTCTAAAATTAACACTTCGAAGCCAAGTTATAGATATGCAGTGATATCTATTTCTATTGTGTTGTACTTTCTTGGTATATACATTATGCTCTATCTCCAATCGGGAAAAATAGATCAGATGATCAAAGAACAAGTAAGTATAGTCGTAGAACTCAAGGACAGTCTTTTACAATCTGAAAAACAGGTCATAGAAGCGGCGATTAAACGGCAAACAGGCGTAATTGTCAACAGTATTTCTTATTATGGAAAGTCATCAGCGAGTAAAATCATGGGAGATGACGTACTCACTGGCTTTCGTAAAGGTGAGAGTCCTTTCAAAGATATGATGATATTCAGGCTTCAAGCAGAATCTTACACTAATGAGAACCTAAATTTCATCGATAAATCTTTAATGAAAGAGCGCGTTGTACATGATATTTTCTTTGAAAGTGAATCAGATATTGGGGTACACGATTTGGTTCATAATTTATCGTTGCTCTTTTTACTGTTGAGTGTAATATTCGTGGCCTTAGCATTGATTATTATTCATAACACTCTTAGTCTCAGTTTATATGCGGACAGGTGGGAGATTAAGACGATGGAGCTAGTTGGTGCTCGCAGATCGTTTATAAGAAAACCCTATGTAGCACATGGCCGTATTATAGGTCAGAGAGCATTTTTGTTAGCTGCTATTGCTTTGTTGGGCACAGTAGGTATTCTATATCTCTCAATTAGTGTATTTGGAAGTATTTTATATTGGCCTTATCTGATACTTACATTAGTAATATTGTTCGTCTTAAGTACCTTGATTACGATGGTTTCTACCTTTACTGTCGTCAATAAGTTTTTGGAGCAGAAACTCAGTGAACTGCATGGTTGATATCCTATGAGTGTCAACTAATAGTTAAGTAGAAGATAGAAAGTGGTGATTAACTAAAAATCAATACATTTGCAATAAGCATTATACATAAATATATGAGCCAAAGTAAAGAAAGTAAAAAGGTGGTAGTCAATCCATCATCAAATATTAATCTAAAAGCTACAACGAGTAGTCAAATAGAATCAACTTCAACAACAGGAGGATTTCTATTTGGTCGTAAAAACTTTACGATAATGCTTATCGGTTTAGCACTTATTGGATTGGGTATGTTACTTATGTCGGGAGGGAGTATGCCAAGCCCTGATGTATGGGATGAAGATATTATCTATAGTACTCGACGAACACTGATCGCACCTATATTAATACTGATTGGTCTGGGTCTTCAGGTATACGCTATCTTTGCTAAGAAGTAATCACTTACATTCAAATCAGTAATAAAATCAAGTCTATATGTGGGATGCGTTGCAGGCCATTATGTTAGGTATCGTACAAGGTCTTACGGAGTTTTTGCCCGTAAGTAGTAGTGGGCATTTAGAGTTGGTCAAAGTCATACTTGGAAATGATGATATTGGTTCAGCCAGTATATTGATGACAGTAGTATTGCACTTTGCTACAGCGCTGAGTACAATAGTGGTATTTCGAAAAGATGTAATGGAGATTATCACTGGCTTATTTTCTGATACACAATCTAGAAATTTTGCGATTAAGATTATTCTATCTATGATTCCAGCGGTCATCGTTGGAGTCTTATTTGAAGATCAGATCGATTCCCTTTACACTAATAATATTTTACTGGTTTGTTGTATGCTACTTGTGACTGCCTCTCTATTATTCGTAGCTGATAGAGCCAGGACTACTGATAAGGGAGTATCCTACAGCAATGCATTATTAATCGGCATTTCACAAGCGGTTGCAATCATGCCAGGAATCTCTAGATCGGGCGCCACGATATCTACTTCAGTATTATTGGGAGTGGATAGAGAAAAGGCAGCAAGATTTTCTTTTTTGATGGTAGTGCCTTTGATCTTTGGTAAGATAGCTAAGGATCTTCTTGATGGAGAATTTACCAGTTCGCAAGTCAATTTCTTAGATCTTGGATTAGGTTTCGCAGCAGCATTCTTTACTGGATTATTGGCTTGTACATGGATGATCAAACTTGTAAAAAATAGTCAACTCAAACACTTTGCTTACTACTGTTTAGTGGTAGCAATCATCGGAATAGTATATGTCTTTGCAGCAGGATAAGATCATTTCATCTTCTCATCTACCTATGGACTTTGATCTTAGATCAGGTGCGATGATCTTGATAGATAAACCTAAAGGCTGGACATCATTTGATGTTGTAAATAAGGTGAGACATGCTATACGTCATCACCTTAAAATCAAGAAATTTAAAGTAGGACATAGCGGTACTCTAGATCCAATGGCGACGGGCTTATTATTGTTGTGTATAGGCAAGTATACCAAACTGCTACATGATCTCACTTCTGTTAACAAAAGTTATTCAGGTTCGATAAAATTGGGCGCAACCACGCCAAGTTATGATGCAGAGTCTGATGAAGATCAATGCTTTCCAACGGATCATATTACTGATGAAATGTTGACTATAGCGGCTCAATCTTTTGCCGGAGGATATGCACAGATTCCACCAATATTTTCTGCTATCAAAGTAGATGGCCAGGCACTCTACAAACTAGCTCGAAGAGGTGAAACTATTGAACTCAAACCGAGAGATGTAATGATTCACATTTTTGATCTGCACCCAATGGAAAATAATAATGTAGATTTTTTCTGTGCATGTGGGAAAGGAACTTACATTAGGTCGTTAGCTTTTGATTTAGGTAAAAGAGTAGACTCTGGAGGATATCTTACTGCATTACGCAGAGAGACTGTCGAAGAGTATAATGTTTCTGATGCGCTTACTGTTGATGAAGCAGTAGAGTGGGTGAGGAGTGTCGACTTAGAAGCTCAAATCATTCCTCAATAATTAAAGCTTAATCCAAGATTTATTAGCTTCGTGACCATCATTATTCTTAATGTTTATTCTATAGATTCCGTTAATTAGATGCTTTACATTTATAGTCAATTTATTATCTCCGAGGTTATAATTTAAATTGTTTTTATAGATAACCGTTCTTCCCATTGCATCTAATACTGTTACATCGAATTGACTATTTATCGATGCATTTACTACTATGTTTAATTGATCAGAAGCCGGGTTAGGGAATATGGAAATTGATTCAATATATTCCATGTCAACACTATTAGTTTCTAATACATTTCTTCTTCCAGGACTACCATTGATGTTGATGCCTTCATAGTTTTCTGGAAGGGTGTTATTTAGTATGGGATTGAGTAATTCTAGAGTATAACCATTGCCATTAGCCGCATTTGGCCATGGAGCCATGGAGGAGTAAGATACACTATCTATCAACTCATCAGCTGCATTGAATATTCTCAGTTGATCATTGCCTCCTAGTCCAAAACCTAAATTTTCGATTGTTTCTACGTCGCTGTTTACATTAGTGAATTTCTCTTGGTTCTCTACGATTACTAAAAAGCCTCCAGACGTCAATGTCATATCCGGAATTATAAATTCATGTTCGTCATTATCATCTTTAATAATCCAATTCGAAAGGTCAATGTCCATAGTGCTAGGATTGTGTAATTCCAACCAATCTCCAGCATCCGATTCGTCAGATGATTTGTAATTGATTTCATTGATGACTATATGGGGTTCATTGATTTCTATAGCTTTGAAGTGGGGGATCAACATCATGTTATTTGACATGTCTAGTTCCAATGCATCAGAACTAGAATTGACACTTCCAGACCAATGGCTAAACTCATAGCCAGGTAATGCAATTGCTTTTATAGGATAAGGGTTGTCTTCAAAGTAATCGCCACTCCAGTTGTTGTTTTTGATAGTGAGGGTACTTACTTCCACAAAGCCTTTATCTATTTCATTATTTACTATGTTGAGAGTATAAGTGTTAGGAAGATCAAATTCACTACGTATGTGACCTTTCATGAGATTAGGTCTTTGTAATGCAAAGTTTTTCATTCTATTGATATGCTGATTCCAGGTTCCTATATTGCCTGACCATCTTGTATAATGTCTACTTATTTCTGGTTGGAGTACATCCATTTTGGTGTCAATAGTTTCTACTATATTCTCTGGAAGGAATCTAGAATTCATAAAGTCAGCTAATCTATTGACAAGATCAATTCTGAAATTTCTATTTTGAAATAGACCTCGAAACAATTGTGTTGCCCAAGGAGGGTTGGGCCAGTTAGGACCATTCGCTTCTAGCACAAAAGCTATATTATTTCTATACTGTCCAAATTCTTCGAACAGATTAAAACTAAAATCCGTATCATATAATATCCATCTCCATTTTCCATTTTTGTGGCGCCAATATTTATTGTTGTTGCCAGGCCAATCTGTGTTGTTGATGTATATCTGTACTGCGTAATAATCTATGAAGTTGTCTATATCTATTTGGTCAGTTATCGAAACGTAGATATCAGGACTAGATACGTCTGCATTAGAGACTAGGTTGAGCAGTGATAAGTAATCGGTATTACTTCCTTGTATTATCTCAGCGTTAAATTCTAATAGGTCTATACTGTCAGGGTCAACGTCGAATCTTCTTGCCAAAAAATGTTCATTTACTTTTTCTCTCAAGTGATACATTCCCCAATATTCTTTATTGATGTATGTAACTACACTTTGGTATGCTTGCGATTCTAAATCTAAGTCTTTGATCAATTCGTGAGTTATGATATCACGCATATTAGAGGTTAGATTGTCATTGCCTGCGTTACGGAGTACTATCGCTCCATATGACTGGTAACTTCTTTCTTCAAATATTGGATATTTGATATCACTGGGACCATATTTTTTTCTGGCAAATAGTGACAAAGATCGCTGATCATATGCACGACTCCATCCACCAAATATTTTCACTCCACCGTTAAGTGCTACTTTTAATTCATTATCCATACCATAGTAGCTTATATGAATAGGTTTCTCCTCATCCTTCCAAAAGTTGGCGCCAAAGAATGGGAATTCATTAGTGAAATTGTTGCCATAGGCATAAATACCATCTTCTTCATCAAATAGATTTTTTGGATCGGTAATCAAACTTACTACTGGTAGCAAATGATCTTCATCTATTATATAATTACGGCTGGCGACTTTGGAAGGAAGGTATCCATCACGAAATAGTCTAGCTCTGATAGTTATATTAGAGTAGATATTGATAGGTGTGGTGTAAAGAGTAGAGGTAGCATCAGGAATAGTGGAGTCTGTAGTATATCGAATAGAAGTAAAAGGTTCAGAAGTACTCAACGCTAACGTGAGTGCATCGACTTGTCCACCGTCATTAGAAAATAGTATTTCACCATTTAATACTCCTTGGTAACCTACGCTCGAATTGATCTCATCAGGAGTAGTTATATTAAAATATCTTAAATTCCCGGAAGGTGTGTACCCATACGATATCTCAGTAGGAAGGTTGGCAATGACTATACTATCGTGAATATTTCCATTGGGTTCTATGACATATATCGTTTCTGATTCTGAAGATACCTTAAAGTCTGTATGTAATCTGGAGGTACGATAGTTAAGTAAGGGATGTACCTCTGATCCGTCTTGAGTAGTAGTATTGTATCTTGCCGTAAGAAATGGTCTCAAGGTCAAGTCCGAAGAGCTAGGCACATTATTATGCACTTGTATGGCTAGTACATTTTCCCCCTCTCGTAACAGATCTAGGAAGTCCATTAGGTCATAGTGGTCCGGATCACCTCCGGTGTAAATTTTAGCTTCTTTATCAGTATTGGCCAATGAGAGATAGTTAGGAGCAGCTCCGTCTATATTGTCTCTAGTGATTTCTACACCATTGATAAATGCCACAAAAGCATCATCGAAGTCTATATCTAGATAGAGGTTAGTGATGGCGTTTACATTCTCTATATTGAATGTTTTTCTTACAAAAACAGATCTAGTTCCAAATGATACATTCGTAACATCATCACCATCACCATAACCAAATCCACCTTGCCCCTGATCCCAATTGCTATCATCGTAACCAGTGTTTTTCCAGCCGTTTCCTTGATTTTGAGTAGGTACGATGAAACGAAATATATCATCTTCTCTCACCAATGATCTAGCTGCTCCAGCACTTATTCTATTCTTGCCTGAGGCCCATATATATTCATATACGCCACTATTTATAATCTTATTGTTGAATGTCCAATACGGCTCATTATCTATCTTATCTGTCAAAGACCATCCTTCTAGATTGATGGCTTCAGTAGATAGATTATGGAGTTCTATCCAATCTGGGGAATCACCATCTTCGTCTTGGTACACGGTATTGGATGCCTGTACTTCGTTAATTCGGATGCTTTGGCCATATGAAACAGAACAGCACCATAAGTAACAAATAGCTAAACTTAATAGTCGAATAGACATGGAAGTATATTAATTTAGTTCCTAAAGGTAATATAATCAAGTATTTGCAACAGTGAAAAATATACAGAAATGAATAGAAAGGGTATTCTAAATACAGTAGTCTACTCTGCTATCTTCCATCATGATCAATGTATATAATAAAAGAATAAGAAAAAGTATTATATTTGCGGCCGCTAACGACGTATCCATGAGATCGTCCATTTGGTAACTTTATAAATAATAACTCATTATGCCTACTTACAAGACAGAAGGAAAGTTGGATGAAATTTTTGCTGAGTACGGTGGAAGTGCTAAAAATACTGGATCTACAGAAGGTCAAGCAGCATTATTCACATTCAGAATTAAAGAACTTTCAGCACACTTACACAAAAACCACAAAGATCACTCTTCAAGAAGAGCGCTACTTACATTAGTGGGTAAAAGAAAGAGATTGTTAGACTATCTAGCAAAGAAAGACATTACAAAATATAGAGACCTCATCGTTAAGCTTGGTATTAGAAAGTAAGCTTTGAATTAAATTAAGAGTTTATAGAGGTATCTTCATTTTTGGAGATGCCTCTTCTTCTTTAGCTAATTACATAATATTCAGCGCTACAATTACATTACATATTAATATAATCTGCGATATATAATGTTATTTTTGTGATTTAAGGCTTTTCGAAGCTTTAATTTATTTGGTAAGTCTGTTTTTATACTTATTCTCTCCGGAGATACGTTATTAGACTTTCCAATCGAAAATGCCACTTTTCCAAG
>OCVR010000967.1_pt1 | contig 23412 bp, 39 predicted proteins | sample 1539091 | NCBI WGS metagenome assembly OCVR01 (sample SAMEA3355530, study PRJEB22509) | marine metagenome | biome: marine; feature: coastal ocean; material: water | place: USA | collected 2010-08-07 | depth 16 m | reverse complement strand
AAACAAGCCAGTGCCTGAGTTTGGTAGAGGTGTACCCATTTGTCCTTCTGGCATCTCAGTTAAGCCAGGAGGTTTAACTACCCCTGCCATCTCTAGTCCAGTCAACAAACCACTGGCTATTTCCATAGGTGATAATTTAACACCTGCCGCAGTTTTTGCAACAGACATAGCTAAAGGAGCGCCAGGAATAAAACTAGCCGCTAGGCCAATAATAGGATCTTTAAGAACACTAGCCGCTAGACTATCATCTTTAACAAAAACTGAAGAGTACGTACCTACTGGCCCTTGAGCAATTAAATCTCCACCTGAGAACTGGTCGGGCATTAGACGAAAACTAGCGTTCTGGTCTCCCGTTGTTAAGTACATAGTTTTACCGTCTACTTCTTTAGTAAGCGGTATTTCATTCTTAGAAATGTAGTCTGCTAAAGACTCTCCAGATGCTTTACCAATATAAGCTGACGGCCCAGAAATACCTTCTCTACCGAAGTCACCAGGATCAAACTGATTGTAATTTACTACCTGTGAAGCAGACTCACGTTGACCTTGTATGTTAGAAAAGTAATCTCCGTAGCCACTCAAGGCTTCTTCAGGGTTATCGTACTGTGTCCCAACACCGAAGTCTAACTCAGGAATACCTTGGTATGTGTTTAAGTTTAAAGAAGGTGCTGTTCCTGCTCGTATAGCATCTACTTCTCTTCTTTCAGCCATAGTCATATCTGAATAAAACTTAGCTTCTCTAGGAACAGTGGTAGGGAAAGGATCTGCATTTAAAGAAACAACTTCTTCAACAGGCTGACGAGCATTTGCCTTAGCAGCTACTGCCGCATTGACGCGATTGTTTGTACTATACGCTCCACCGCCCATTGCTACTTCCTCATGTTCATTAGTTTGTCTACGCCTTTAATACCAAAGCTGGCACTGATGGCTATAAACAACAGGTATTGATACCACTCTGGGAGACTACCTAACGCTACGAATGCTTCTTGAACTCTATCAACTACTGTCATATCACCAACAACAATAGCGTAACCAACCATGAAGATAGGCACTGACAACACTAAAGTCCAGAACTCATCTTTCCAGCTTGACGCAGAAGCCTCAGCCATCTTAGCTTCCCAGTCAGCATCATTTTGGATAACATTCATCTTAGCTTCATGCTTTGCTTTAGCTTGTTCAGCTTTGTTAGATAAATAATTCTTTGCTAAACCAGCTAGAGGAGATATTAAAGTAGTTAAAATACTCATATATTATACACTATTTAGTCTTGTTTGTCAAGCTGTTTCTTACCATGCACTATTCTCTGCACAGTATCTGATTCATATATTCTAATACCTAGCCACACAATAGTCAGCAAAGATGCTGCTGGTGGCAACCAGGCCGCCATAGTTAATACTGCTGTAGAGCCTGCGGCTACGTCTAGTATATCTTTAGTTGGTTCATCCATTTCCCTGTCCTATGATCAAAGAGATTGTAAAGTAAAGACCAGCGGCTAATGCTAAAATGCTTGCGATCTGTATAGTGTTCCAGAATACTGCCTTGCGTTTGCGTTCCTGTGCGTATATAGTCTTCTCTCGTTGTTCTTTAATCTTCCTACGTAAAGCTACTAACTCAGTGTAGCCGTTAGTACCGTAGGTGTACATCAAGAGTTCTCTGAGTTCTTTCTCTTGTTGTTGTACTTTCTTTTGATGAGCATATACCTGCATTGCTTCTTGCTCAACAGACTGTGATGACACAATCTTCTTAAACAATGGTGGGTTCTCTGCTCTACGTTGACATTCATTTAAATCACTTACAGCGCCATACCAACGCCCTATTTGTCCTAGTGTATCCTCTACTTCACGACCAGCCGCTATCATTCGTTTGATTGTACCAAAGGCGTTAGTGGCTATGCTGATGGCCGTGACTGGATCAATCACCCTTCATCTCCTTAATTAAATCGTAGGTGTCTAACGATGTCTGTATAGTGGCCTGTATCTCTTCTTCTGTTTGTCCGGCTACTGTAGGTACTTCAAAGTATGTGCCTTCTCTTGTGAACGTAGCAAAGGTAACATCACCATCTTGTCTTGTCTCATAGTTTATCATGTGAAGACCACCTGTTTAGTTACGCCTGCTGTAGTTCCAAAAGGATTAGTCTGTGGTCTAGGAGCGTCAGCCCATACCCAATTAGTTATTCCTGAAGTTTGCGAATGGAAAGAAATATCAGCGCGATCAAAAGCTACACCGTTAATTGTCATTGTTGTCCATCCAGAGTTAGGATGTGTGCCATTTATGCCTAACTGAACAATCCAGCCTTGTCCGTTTGAAATATCAGCTAGAGTATCTATTTGTACATAAGCCGCGCCACTATACATGTTACTAGTGCCGTCACTAATCGAGCCTCCAGGTGTAGGGCCAAAGCCGTACCCACGGATATTACCAGAACTGTACTCACCTACAGTAACTGTCTGCGTGTCTAAAGACCTGTCCCATACTTTATTAGCGCCTACGTACACACTATTAATAGCAGTGCTACCTATCTGTATGTCAGTTATTTCAGTACCGCCTATAAAGATACTCACGATTAAGTCCTAAAGTAGATAGTGTTCGCGTCTGTTCCTGAAGAAGCTGTAGAGACTGTGTAGCCTCCCCACTTAGCACCTAGTTCAACAATAGCGGCACTAGCGTTCTCTGTGTATAACTTACCGTCAGTTACATTAACAGCTAGTTCACCCTGCACAAGATCACTGGCAGTTGGTACTGCTGAAGCTGTGGAACTATTCTTTGTTACAATTTTTGTAGCCATGTTTATGTCCTAGTAAGGTTTGTCTGCGTTTAGAATTGCTAGAGTATCTGCGTCTATACTCCAAGGTTGCCCTGACGTTTTAAGAAAGTGATACCTTGCTCTTAGTATTTTTACAACTCTGTAAACAGTGCCTGCGTTTTCGCCAGTACGAGCCGCGTTTAATTGTTGCTCTAACGGTGCGTAGTGATAAATAGCTTCTCTACAATCTGTTTTTAAACTCATACGTTAACACTCCTTCCTTCTCCAACGCCTAAGTTTGATAACGTGGCGGCAACTATCCAATTGGTATTGTCTGTCGATTTTGAAATAACAACTTGTGAGCAGTCTTGTCCTGGCCTATTTCTATAGTAGATGCTTGCTACTGCGGTTGGCGCACCTAAGTCATAAGTCACTGCGTCAGTTAATATTTGACTAGCAAAGCGATTATATAAAAACCACCCGCCATAAATGCCAGCATCAAATAAATCGGTCGGGGCATAGCCAGTATAAAAAGTTGGGCCAGAAATGTTGGACGTAGTACCCAACGCACCTGTTCCAGCGTTATCCGTTGCACCATTTCCGTTGGGTATTGAGTAGACATTAAATCTATTTACCTGAACATATGGATAATTCCCTGAATATGTTGACCGCACCATACCGCTGAGTTTCCAGTAGCGGTAAGCGGGCAAAACAAGCTGGACGCTTATAGACGCAGATGCAAATAATTTACCAGCACCTGATTCGGCAACGGTTACAGTTAATGTTGCAGTTTCTGCGACAGTCACGTTTGTAATTGTAAGAACACCTGCAACTTGTGTAAAAGTTCTTGCTGTGTTGCCCTGCTTAACAGTATACGTTGGATTATTATACACGCTGTGGTTTGTAACAGTAATCGTTGAGCCAGTTGATGCGCTAGACGCTGTAGTTAAAGTAGGCGTAGCAGAAATATACTCCGTGCCTACACCACCACCAATAGAACCCCACTCTGTCGTGTAGCCTTCAAACTCACTTGTCGTTGAGTTGTAACGTAACTTACCTGCTACGGCTGTAGGTCTTTGTGCTGTTGTTCCTACAGGCAGTAATATTGAGCCTGTGCTTGTGATACTTAAATCACCAGTAACTGTACCACCAGCTTTAGGTAAAGCGTTATCAGCCGTAGTTCCTTGCGCTGAAGTAGCATAGGCTGTAGATTCTGTAGTAGCTGCTGTACCTAAACCTAAGTTAGTCCTTGCTGTGCCTGCGTTAGCTAAATCAGAAAGATTGTTAGCTTTTAATGCCGCAGAGGATAATGCCGATGATGCGTTAGACGCGCTAGTGGCTGATGCTGTAGCACTAGCAGCGGAGGCAGTTGCGCTAGTAGCCGCATTAGTTGCTGATGTAGCCGCTTCAGATGCTTTGGTCGTTGCTGTAGATGCTGACGTAGATGCACTAGTAGCAGAAGTAGTAGCTTCAGATGCTTTAGTGGTTGCTGTTGTAGCACTAGTAGATGCACTACTTGCACTGGTACTTGCCTCACTAGCCTTGGTTGTGGCTGTAGAAGCACTCGTAGACGCACTGGTTGCGCTTGTAGCGGCTTCTGCGGCTTTAGTAGTAGCAGTGGTAGCAGATGTGCTTGCGTTGCTCTCAGCAGTCTCTGCGTTCGTCTCAGCGGTTTCTGCATTAGTCTCTGCTGTAGCGGAGGCAGTAGCACTGTTGGCGGCCGCTGTTGCTGAGTTAGCCGCTGCTGTTGCAGAAGAAGAAACACCTGAAGCAGAAGATGCTGCGGCTGTGGCGCTACTAGCTGATGCTGTTGCACTGGTAGCGGCATTGGTTTCAGAGGTAGATGCCGCTGATGCACTAGTGGCGGCATCGCTTGCTTTCGTAGTAGCTATGACAGCTTGTTCTGTGACTTCCAGAAGCGTAGCGTCCGTATTGGAATCACCCGCGCCTCCAGCACCTCTATATATAGCCATTAATAACTCCTACGAAAATAAACGAATAAAAGAATAAAAGAAAGGGGGACTCCGAAGAATCCCCCAAATACTGCGGTTTACTTAATAGCTAAGGTGAAGCCTGCTTCTGGACGCATGACTTGAACGCCATACAGAGTGTCAGCAGTGTACAAAGTTCCAAGGAACTCCTGCTTGTACTGAGTCTGTGAACGTACAGCTTGTTGCTCTGCAAGAACGTTAGTGTCCTTGTGGATCAACTGAGCGCCACGGATAGAAGCACCACCAGTAGTGTCAATAACAGGTACGTTGCTAGAGACAAAAATGTCAACACCGTACAGGTTACCAATCTTACCAGTCTCTACGCTCTTGCCGTTTACGAAATCAGTAGAGGTATAACGATCAATACCCATGATAGCGTTACGTAGTGAAGGTGGTACGATAAAGCTACGACCGTCCATAGGAACGTCTGCATCATCCATTTTCTGAATCAATGCACGAAACACATCATCAGAGAAGTTACCAACGTCAGCAGCGCCGTCAGCATCAAATGCTTCCAAAAGGCCGCTAGTGGTGTTGATCTGGAAAGAAGCAGAGTTTACATAGCTAGAACCATCACCGTTACCGAAAGACTTAGCCAGAGCAAACAGATCGTTGTCAACCTGCTTTGCTAGACCGTAGCCAGCATCACCAGTGTAGAACTGACGCAATGAAGCGAGAGCCTGTACTTCGGTAATGTCTTCGATAAGACGAGAGAATTCAAAGTGCTTGTTAATGTTAATCAGAACTTCTGACTCAACAGAGTTCTGGATAGTTACGGCAGTCTCTGCAACTTTAGCGTTAGCTGAACCACGAGTAGGCTTAGGAACGTGAATGGTGTCACCTTTCTTACCAGTCATGCTCATTTTCTTAACGAGGTTAGCCATTACAAGATTGCTCTTGTATGCAGCAATTACTTCGTCACTCCAGATTTCTGGGATAAACTTAGCTGCGCTAGTGTTGTCTACTGCTCCGCCCATATTGGGATATACTGATGTAGCCATGATAATACTTCCTATAAGAGATTAGTTTCGGACTCTCCCCTCTTGGTACGCTTGCATGATCTCGTCAGACAAAGACAAATACCTATCAGGGTCGGTCTGCATTAGTTTAATAATGTCTGAGCGTCTATAGACTTTGCGAGTTGCTGCTTCACCACTTCCTTTTGCACCGCCTGTTGAGGCAGTCTTAACAGCTTCTTTCCTACTTGCTTTCTCGTTAGCCGCAGTCTGAGCCACTGTGCCTTGACGTTCCTTCCAGTTAGTGAAAAGTTCATCAGCCGCTTCATAGTCATACTGCGTATCCGCTTGTGCAAAAAGCTGAGTACGAATCTTTGAGCCTTTAATCCAGTCAACAAACTTACTATCTTGTAGAATCTCTTGCATGTCAGGATGACGTTTCTGCAATTGAGTCTGCGCTGTCTGTTGTCTGTACTGCTGTGTTTGTGCTTCAGCAGCTTTGATTGAAGGATGATTCTTAATCGCTCTTTCGACAGCCTTGTCGGGATCAGAGAAAAAGTCTATATCTTCTTCAGGTTCTTGGGTTGCTTGTGGTGTTGTGTCGAGTTGTGTCTGAATGTAGTTATCAACAACAGACCGTAGTTCCCCCACTTCACTGCTCTGTCGGCCTAATAACTTCTCAGCCTCCTGGTGCATCCGTACAATCTCAGCCGTTGACTTTCCTTTGTACTTGTTAGGGATGTCATCTTCTTGAGGAGTTTCCTCTACTTGAGGTTCTTCATTAATCTGACTTACTACTTCTTCTTCGTTGGTTTCTACTTCGTCTTCTTGACGCTCGTCTATTAGTGTTGCCATTATTAAACTCCGTGAGTATTCTCATTATGGAGGTGTATTATGCAGGGCTTCGGTTAGGAGTTGGCCTTGCGCTCTTGTTGTAGCTTCTGTGCCCTATTCCTTTCCCATTTAGCAGTAGCACCCATGAAATCTCCGCTAAGAGGGTCTAGTTTAGAACGCACAGCACTTACAATTTTTCTTGCTATCTTGGCACAGTCTGGACAGGTTATAGACCTACATTCTGAATCAATGTACTTTTCAGTAGTGTGTCCGTCTTCGCATTGGAATTCAAAGATAGCTCTCATTCTTCACTAGCTTCTGCTTCTGTTGCTTCAATCTGTGCCTGAAGATTAAGTAGACTAGCTATGACATTAAGTTGTCCTTTGCGGAAGCACAGGTCATCGTTGTCTTTAGTTAGTTCTACTGAGTTAATTGTTCTAGCATTGTTCTGTAAGTCTTCTAGTAGCTGTTTCCAGCCATCAGAGCCAAACATGCTATGCATATTGCGATAATATAGCTCAAGTTCTTTGTCAATCATTCTGTTTCTCCAATAAGGACAGATGAATTAATAGTGGTGTACCTAGCCAGTATAACATAAAAGCATAAGAAAGTCAAGCGTTATTTCTTATTTTTACTTGACTTCTCTGCTGGTTTGTTGTATATAGCATCCCAATTACTAGCAAACTTCTTTGAGTCTGTCTTACGTTGGGTACTACCCTTGCCACCGTGGGTCTGACCTTTCATTTCTTAACTGGCTTCTTCTTAGGTGCTGTTTTCTTTTTAGGTGGTCTACCTACTTTACTACCGTATGTACCTTTACCGTATGGCATAGTATTCTCCTGTTCTTACCATTTAGATTTATCAGCCCAGTAAGCCGCTGACATTTTACCTTTCGCTATGTTCTTACCGTGTCGTGCTTTGAAAGACTTACGTTTAGCTTTCATACGCTCAGATTCACCCGCTTTGGGTTTACCTGCTGTGCTTGCCCCCTGTTCTCCATACCTAATGGTCTTGATTTTGTCACCTTCCTTCGCCACAACAACATGGCTTTTCTTTGGATGGTTGGGGGTACGCTTCGGCTTATTATATCCACTGACTCCAGCCCTAGCTAGTCTTGGGTCTTTTTTTACTGGCATTCTTTTCTCCTGTATTATCAGCTAATTGTTTCTTTAGCTGTACAATTTCATTGGTTAGTTGCTCAAACTTTACATTTATCTGAGCCACTACGTTTTCTAAATCTCTTGTGCTAACCATTACTGTAGTCCTTGTGGGTTTGGAGGAGTTGCCTGACTAGCAACATTGCCCTCTTTTACTGCTACTTCTCTTTCCTTTAACAACTGCTCTGAAATCTTTAGACGCTTCTGGAACTCTTTGTCATCTGCATCGCCAGCTTGGAGATTATTAGTAGCCGCTTTGATTCGATCAATCTCAAGTTCCTGCGGAATAGCTTGTGCTTCCACTCCCAGCTTCTGCGCTCTAGCTTGTGACTCTTGCGCCTGTCCGTTGAGTGCGGCAGTCTGTGATGCTTGGAACTGCAACTGTGCTTGCTGTGCCGCCTGTGCTGCTTGCTGTGCTTCTGGATTAGGCTGGTTAGCTTGTTCCAAAGTAGCAATCAACTCTTCACGGTTAGACAAGTTCATGTTGTCAATGATAGACGTTACCAGCTTAGGATACATAGGCTGATCAGGTGACATGGTTTGTAGCAACTGAACAAGCTGTGTTACTTCATACTCACGAGCAATGATGCCTAAAGAACTAGAAGTATGAAACTTGTAGTCGGCTACTGGGTACAGTTCAGGCTCAAACTGCATGTAGCGATAAGCGGCTTTCTGTACAAAAGGAATCAAGAAAGAATCTTGGAAGTTGATCAAGGTGCGCTTGTGTCGCTTAATGATAGCACCTAGTGACATAGAAACACCAGCGGCAGTAGCTTCACCGTTGATAGACCCTGCAATACCTGCGCTATCTATAGCACCTGTAGCTGTCTGTACCATAGTCTGTAGCGATTGCGCTTGTGCAAAGGTAATCTGATTGACTTGACCAAAGTTAAATGGCTGTAGAATCTCAGCAGGGTTGCCGTTGGTAAGTATGGTTTTCCCTGGTTGTATGCTAGGTTTAGCACCTCTAGGCATACGAGATGCATCCATTGCCATCATTGGGTGTATGGTTAGTGCAAGAGCATCAATTCTAGCGCGTAGTTCTGTGTCTAACGCCTTCTGACTGTTATACCCTTTCTCACATACTCCTCTGCCCCAGAAGCGGCTAGGAACGACATCCCAAGGGAATGCAACAACAGGACGATCCTGCATCATGTATGGGTTCTTCTCAGCCTTTAGTAGAACACCACCGTTACCAATAACAACCATTGCTTCTGTGTAGTAGCTGTCTTCTTCTTCTTCATCAAACTCTACTACTTCTTCATCTTCTGAATCTTCTTGCGCTTGTTTCAGCAAGTGCGTAGGAACAAGGCCGTAGTATTTAGTAAGTCTAACCTTATCTTCTGGAAAGCTAGTTAGGTCTTGATCAGGCTCTAGGTCAAAGTCACTAGAGGCAATAGATAGGGCTTCATCACGATAAACACCCTTCTCTTGTAACTGCTCTACTAAGTGGCTAGACACATATTCATCAACTGCACAGCCTAAAGCGTTGTCAATGTCTGTCGCTACAGGGTCAATAAGGAAGTTCTGTGGCATAACAGGACGTAGCTTAACACAAGTACGGTCTTTGATATTAACGCCTACAGCTTGTAACTCACCACCCATGACAGGCTGAGAAGCAGGAGCCATCTCTTTTTCTTCTTCTAATACTACTTCACCAATACCTGTACCAAACACAGCAGCATTGATTAAGCACTCAGCCACGTTCTTACGAACTTTGTTCTTTGCAAAGTCTTCTTCTAAGTAACCACGTAAGGCGGCTATGTCTTGTGGGTTCTGATCTCTGACATCATCTTTAATGTCAAACCAAGAACCACGACCAAAGGTAGCCTCCTCTAGTTCAGCTACAGATGACTCAACAGCCTGCTGTAGCGCAGGAGAAATAATCTTAGATCGTTCTGACTGACGAGTCTGGTCTTCTGCTGACCACTGACCACGCCAGAGGCGGTAGTATTCGTCAAAGCGTTGTGAGTAGTTGGCTTCGTAATGATCACGCCATCCATCACACTTCTCCATTACCCAACCTTCTAGGCTTTGCTCAAGAGAAAAGTTGTCTGCGCCTTCTAGTTCCATAGTTAGTAACCTGCGTATTTATCTAAGAATTCGTAGTCCTCTTCTTCATAGTCATAAGCATAGGAGACTTTGGCTAACTGGTCTATGTATGCTAAACAATCTATCAAGTCATCATGGACTAAAGGATTAGGAAACTGGAACAGTTCATCTAAGAACTCTGTATTCCACTTCCCCTTGTTTAATGTAATGTTACCGTGTTCAAAGCGTCCTTGTAACGCCCACACGATTCTGTCTGTCTTCTTTTTGTTACCGTGGGTTAACTCTTCCACTCTAAAGAAGCGTTGGTTCTTCTTCATCTGGTCGTTGAGGTACGGACTAACAGCGTTCTTTAACGCTCCTTTTTCGATTCCGACTGCAACGGGCTTGTACTTGTTGACTGCTCCGAAGATACGTCTGGCGGTCTCTTCAACGCCCCATCGCCCATATATGATATCAGCAACCCACCAGCCTTCCACACCCGCTTTAACCACTGCAATGCCTGTCTGGTCAAGTCTTGCAGTTTTGGTAGTTGCTTTTTGTACGTCTGCAAAGCCAGCCAAATCGACAGCAATATAGTACTCGCCATCTGTCGGCTCTTCTTCGCTAAACAATACATCTTCTTCTTTAAATAGTTCACTGCCGTGTGCCTCAAAGGATGCCATGAATTCCTGTCTAAAACTAAAGGCTGACATACTCTTCTCAGCCGCTTTAATCTCATCAGGATCTAGTAAGGGGTTGTCAAAGCTAGTGAAGTGATAACCACCCCAGTCTTCGTCTTTAGATACACTGGCGTAGGTAAACAGTTCATAGAAGTGGTTACGTCCCATTGGCGTACCAATGAACATAGCATCACCCTTCTGATCCGCAAGAGCAGGGCGTAGGATTTGCTCCCACACCTCTGGCTTCATGTCAGCATACTCATCCATAACCAGGTACTTCAAGCTAACACCACGCATAGTCTCAGGTCTATCAGCACCCTTCAGCGTCAACAACGCACCGTTGATAAACTTAATCTGTAGGTTGTTGACATGGCTTGACGCTATAACGCTATGACCTAGTTCCAGCAACATCTGCCACATAATGTCTCTAGCCTGACCCTGTGTAGGGGCAACATAGAACACCTGACCTTTCTTAGATGACAAGCAGTTTAGTATTAGCGACCATGCGGCTAACCTACTCTTACCTGTACGTCTACCTGCCGCTATAACTTTAAAGCGTGTAGGGTCTTCGTAGACCTCTTGTTGCCACGGGAGCAACTCAACCTTTAAATCAGTCAATGGTTACTTCCGCTTCAGTCTTGATAACAACTCTAGCACCACAGGACAACACAGGCTTGTCGTTGCCACCGTAGATAACTGTGCTAGGCCCATGTATCTGTACTGAGTGACCATAAGTATTCTTCTTACCTTCCTTAACAGTCAACACAGGCTCGTTAGCGTTGTTCTTCTTGTTAGAGCGTATGATGTGTTGATTGACATGAATGTACTTAATAGTCAAGGGATTCCTTAAACGTCTTAGCTGTCTTGGCTCTTTCTTCTTTTTTTATTACATCGTCAAAGTCTTCTGTCATGAATTTTTTAAACATGTTATTCATTGGAAATTTTGTCTTATCTAAATTTCGGCCATAAAGATTCTCTAGCCACCATTTATAGTCGGTGCTTATGAAATCTCTCAAACGCTTCTTATCTTCTGAGGTGGGGTTATTTTTTAGATTTTTAGATATTAAATCTTGTATGTCGTTCCAGTTTTTATTAACCTCTGCCCTATCTTCAGATGTGGAAGCGGCCCGAACTTTATAACGCGCAACCTTGAAAGCATCGTCCTCTATAAATTTTAAAGCCTCGTTCCAATCTTTTTTGTTCATAGAGGTTGCTAGATCAATAATTCTGTTTCCTACCTCAGCCTTTGCATCTGTTCTTTCGTGATGTCTATACTCATGCGCCCATGTTCTAGGAGATGCGCCATCGCCTATAGCGTTTACAGTGTTAAATTCTTTAGGTATTTCGACAACTTCACCGCTATCCGTTTCGTATGTATAAGGCGGTAGTTCTCTGCCTCCTAAGTTTGGTTTTACTTGGAAACCTTTTAACTTTAAACCCTTGTCAGATCGTTGTTCTGGGGTAAGTCCGTGAAACCTTGCAACACTAGGATCAATCTCGCCTTTATAGCCCATATAAGGAGCGACAGCCATTTGGAAGTCTATGTCGCCCATTTGCATTCCCTGCAAGACATTTTCATAGTCTAGCCCGTTTTCTTGGGCTATACGCATTGCTTTTTGCTCTAGGGTTTCTCTAGCCATATCAGTACGTCCACATCACAGGAGATTCATTACCGTCAAGGTTGCGGATGTCAACATGCACAAAGCTACTAGCAACTCCAATTCCTGAAAAGCCCATCTTGATAGCCTCCTCAACAATTCTAAACCGCTGTACACCGTCTGTGACTTTGATATCTGCTGCAATACCTTGGGCATGAGTTCCTGCTTTCTCCTTCTTAGCTTCTATGGGGTGGTCTTCAGAACGATAACCACTTGTAATAACGAAAGGAAACCCACATCTAGCCCTTAACAAATCTAACTTCAGTAGCAGTCTGTCACTAATCTCATTCTCACCTGTATATTGACAGGCAAACTCTTCTCTAGTGAAGTAATCTAAATCGTTGTTAATGTTATGCATCTGTGTATTCCCCGTCAATGGGTTCTTCATTACCGCTTATGATGGTAGTCTCGCCACCAACGCCAGTAATGGAAATGTTAATAGCACTCTTACCGCCAGTTTCTCTGTCTTTCTCGAAATAACTAACGGGTAACAATCTATCCATGCAGAGCTTCCAAGCCGCTGCTTGATTCTTATGGTCATCATCTAACGCGGCATTGAGAATGCTGTCTAACACCTTCCTACTCTTAGGAGATGCTAACATTCTAGCCTTATATTCGTTAATGATGGAAGCGTCACCTTTAGGACGACCTACGCTGTTGCGCTTGCCCTTAGTAACCTTGTCTACAGCAGACTTTTTAGGTCTACCTACTCTTTTGTTAACACTCACAGAATTACCTCTATTGAGATTCTTGTCTATATAGTCTATAGAGACTCTTTTCCACCGCTAAAGCTCTTTAACATTCATTAAAAAGAACTACTAGTAGTAATTACTTTTACAATGGAAAAGATGGAAAAGCATTAAAGGGTGGAAAAGCGTGTTGTTCAAACTATATAGTCTATACTAGCACACTTTTAAGCAAAAGTCAAGCTATTTGTTAAACTTATTTGTTATTTAACCTATTTTGTTACCTACACAGCCTCTAATTGCCCTGTTCAGGCTGTGCCTTCTACAGCGGATCTCAGCAGTACAATGTCTCCGCAGTCGCTCCGCTATTCTTTATAGTTATCAAAGGCTTAGTCTTAATAGCTTTTAGCAATACCCTTGGTTAATTAAGTCCTATTTTGACCCTATTTTGTATCTGGGCGGGTACAGTAACAATCCTGCGCCATCAGCCCCCTCCCCCGTCCCCTAAAAAGTTATCCACAGGTTATTAACAGCTTCTCCACAGGCTCTAGAGTTATCCACAGGTTATCCACAAAGTTATACATAGGCTGGGGCGTGACTGTATAGGCTACATTGGTCATATAGATTTTGTACAGTTGGTGGGTGAGTATGCTAGCGGGTACTCTACAGACACTATGCAACCACCATGCCACAATGCCATAGCCTACAGTGATAGCACCTGGCTTTGCATCATTAAAAGCTATATAGCCATAACAGCCCCAGAATTGCCGTCTAAGCGCATTAATGACTAGGCTATGCCATAGCATTGGTATAGGTGCTAATCGCTGGCATTTGCTACAGCCCAGTAATGGCGCGGCTTACAGCGCAACTCTCTATACCTATATATAGTAGGCATAGTGTTATAACTATGGTGAATGCTTTGCTGTTTCATTATATAAAATAAATATGGCTCTAGCGGGAACCAATGGCGAACCCTACTGACTAAGTAATACAACAAACAACAACACACTAAGGAATACAATGACAAACGAAATAAAAGCAGGTGATGTGGTGACAATGATTGGCGACACTATGGGTGGCCTAGAGAAAGTCTGGGCATTCACTGTTAAAACTGTTAGCTATGAGGGCTTTGATGAAATGGAATGTACTGGCCCTGAAATGACCTTCACTAGTGGCCATAGATTCTGCGGTGATAGCTTACAAACCCAGCGCAACAATAACGTAGGCCGCAACTTCACAGATATTTTTGTAAAATAAATTGAACTAATGAGCAGGGACGCTCTCTAACTAACTACTACTACTAAATAGGTGATAACAATGACTACTAAAATAAACTTTAAAGATGACGATACTATTGACCTTTTACGCTCTTCAATCTATGCAAAAAAGAAAGAGATACGTAAAAAGCGCAGATCGCAGGAAAATAGAACAGAGTTAGATAATGCTCGCTATGATTATGAGTTAGCCCGTCTAGATGTATTAGAGGCGCAATTACACTTAGAATGGCGATTATCTTACAATAAAAAATACAACGAATTTTTGGATAAAATCGATGTTAAACAGAATAGGCTTAAAATTGAAATGTGCAAACTGGAAATAGAGAAGGCCGAACAGACGCTGGCTTCTGCCGATGCGGATTATGGTCGAGCCATTACAAACAGCTAGTTTATCAGGTAGCATTGGCAACAGTGCTATCGAGTAAACTTACTACTACTACTAAATAGGTGATAACAATGGCAACTATCGCATCCTTGTACGATCAGGTAAACTATATGCTTATTGACATGGCTAAGGCCAGCAGTAAAAAACAATGTCATGGTATATATCTAAATTACATGAACCTGTACCGAAACGAGTACCCGAAAGCGTATAGAAACTTTACAATGGCTTATTCTTTTTATGCTAGCATACAAGACTGGGACTCTAGACTTACTACTACTAAACAGGTGATTAAATGAACAGCGCAATGATACGCAAACAAAAACGAGAGGCCAGGCTAGACTTTGTAGCCTCATTACTAGGGTGGTCTATTGTGGCCTCTATCAGTTACCTGACATTTATAACGTTTTTTTGGTTACTATCTACCACTGGGAGTTTTTAAGATGTATATAACAAAATATCAAATTGCTGTTAGCGATCTAATAAATGACAATGCTAAGCAATGGGCGCTAGACCATATCGACTATCTTAATAAACCCATGCAATTTTTCGGTAGCAGTACCAAGCTAGAGAAAGGCAACGATAAATATGATAGTTATGTTATCTACCTGCAACCTGCCGATAAAATAGCAGTTAAAACGCTTTGCTCGTTTGCCGCTAAAGCAGGATGTAAAGAACCATGCTTAATTGATAGTGGTCAATTGGGTATGACTACAGGCCAGAATGCAGCCACAAAGCGCACCATATTAATGCTATTGAGGCCAGACTACTTCAAGGCGCAAATATTGTCTGAAATAGATAAAGCAGAGCGCAAAGCATCAAAGCCTAATCAATTACCCGCGTTATTTCGGTTAAACGGTACTAGTGATCTAGACTTCAGCGATATATACAAAGCAAGACCAGCTAGTCAATTCTATGACTATAGTAAAGAATTATCACGCGTTCGCAAAAATACGCTTGCTAACTATGATTTAACATTCTCTGGTAGTATGTACAGTAAGCAAAGCAGATCGGCATTGCGTAAAGCGGTTATAGCAGGCCATCGAATAGCAATGGCGTTTAATACAAAGCTAATTGCAAGCGATGCTTTGACAATACCAGATAATCTAGCTAATTTTGATAAGACTGATTTGCGACACCTTGACGGTAAAGTTATTGGCGCTTTAACGCGAAAAGGTAGCAATAAAAAGCAACGCGCCTATGATGATGCACAAAGCAATAGTTTTTTTGTTACTAGTGCAAATTTAAAGCAGTTTAAAGACATAATAGCGATAGGAGGCTAAAACATGTATACAATGACTAATGATGATATAAAAGCATATTATGACGGTAGCAATATCACACTGGCAGAGTTATCAGTAATGACTGGCAAAACTGTAAAGCAACTAAAAACAATTTTGATAGGAGCATAGACAATGATCATACTTAATTATAAGAGTAAAAAAGAGCTTAAAGAGCATATTGGCCAGCGATTGGACTATATAGAAACCAGTCTCTTTGGCGCTGAGTTTGTGCGTGATGGTGCTATGGTAGGCGCTAATAGACCACATATAACAGGTAAAGGTAGAGAATTCTTTGCAGAAGTCATAATGGCTAATGGATTAATAAAGGCGGTTAAATAGCATCCAATAATTCCCTAGTAGTAATCCCCCATTTGCCCAGTGTAATAGCTGGGCTTTTTTTTGCCTGCTATATAATACAAGCCTATTTAAGCCTGTTTAAGCCTACCCAGTACCCTAGGTCATATTAGACGTTAAACGCGCTTAAACGGCTAACCAGGCGCTTTTATGGCTATGTTGTTGCAGCTTGGTGGCTATTGTTTGATGCTATAGTGGTTTTTAATTAGGTACGGGTAATATAGAGAGAGAGGCGAGAGAGAGAGAGAAAAAGGCATAGCCCTATGGATACCATTCTTGCGAGAGAGAGAGAGCAGATACTAAAGAGTGACCAGAACCGGGATTTGGGTCACATTATAGCACTGGGAGATTGAACCATTGGGTAGAATGTTGTCAAATGTTGTGGACTTATTTAACTAAGAGAGAGAGAGAGAGACCATGAGAGAGGGCTTAAATTTTGCCGACATAGAGAGTAACAGCGCCAGGACAGACGCTATAAACGAGTTTGTTGACATTGTGCAAGGATTGCCCTATCGTGCTGGGGCTGATGTATTGGCAATGATTCGAGAGAGAGTAATAATTAACCATTTAGGAGAAGATGACAATGGCTATTAAAATCTGGGGTACTAAACCTCATTCTGAGGACACATGTATAACTATTAAGGCGAAAGATATAAAAGAGCTTAGAACAGATATTAAACTAGAGCGAACATACGCAGACAGCTTGAGTTTTTCAACACATGCCTATTATGTCGAGATAAACGGCAACGCTTTGCATGATATTTTTTTAGACAGTTTAAGAGACAATGTTAAATTTAGAAAAGCAGTAGCAGGATACATTAACGGATTAGAGAGAGATGACAATGATAATGCCATGTAGAGTTAACGACCAGTGGGATAAAGAACCAGACGGAACAGAAGATGATCAACCTGTTTCCCGTAATAGAGTAATTGAAGACTGCGACATGCTGCTGAGGGATATCCTGGTTAACTGGGACTATTGCAAACAGAAAATAGACTTTGTACCAGATCAGGACGATATAGACTTAATAGAGGCGCTACATACTGAAATGGAATACCACCTACAAAGATACTTTAAAGTCGCTAAAGAGTAATAAAGGATAACTACTAGTTGTTGTTTGAAAAGGGGCTTTAAAGAGTCGCTAACAAACTATACAGTTATTTATAGCATAATTTTAGGAGATACGCAATATGGGACGTAAAATTAGATACGTTAAAAACGAAAGTAATCACCCTTTGCTAGTGAAAGGTAAGTTTTATACAATTAATGGCATGGCTAGGGAGGTTAAAATACCGCAAATGACCCTGCGGAACAGATTAGGGTTATTGGACGTAGTAACAGACGAACATTTTATAGATAAAAAGCGCAAAAGGGTTTTGTGGCCTCAGTTTGAGAATAAAGCAGGGGTTGCATCCGCTAAATGGTTAAAGAGGGCGTTATAATGTTTAAAGAGTATATGATGGGTACTACTGACCCAGTGGTTCAAGCAGTAGTCAGGGCTGCCTCAGATATTAGTAATGGGGTTTTTAGTTTAAAAGAGGCTTCAAACTTCTATAAAGTGTCTAGCGATGTTATAGTGCGCTTTATGTCAGAGAGTGCAGAGTATGACGTTGTTTTTAACAAGAGAGAGAGCGAATGAAAATATTTAATAAAACACTATCTATTGAGTTGATTAATGCCGCAGGGTTTTGGTTTGAAATAGCTGATTCTAGGGCGGTGTGGGTTCTTAATCAAGATACTGACGATGTATACGCTATGCCCTTCGAGGGTTACTTACTGGGGCTACCGTTTATACTAATTAGCTATGGTAGGGTATATGAGGAGGTGGAATTATGAGTGGTTTAATACACCAGCCATGCTCCGATTGCGGTAGCAGTGACGCATTGCAGATAAACACTAACAGTACATTCTGCCATAGTTGCCATAAATACACGCCTACCAGCGATGACTACGCACCTGTATCAGTGCCAGAGTCTACAACACCAAAGGCTAAACCAGACTTTAGCGCAGTAGAGAGAACACTCACTACAGGCAACTATCAAGCCATTATGACTAGAGGACTGACCACAGCCACAGCTAAGACCTATGGGATACTAGAGAAGCCCGACAAAACCTATTTTGCCTACCACGATCCAGAAGATGCCAACACCCCTGTAGCCGCTAAGATAAGGCTACCAGATAAACAATTCTACAACGTAGGCAACTGGTCAGCCTCTGGACTATTTGGACAGCATTTGTTTAACGGTGGAGGCAAGTACATAACGCTATGTGAGGGTGAATTCGATGCGGCTGCGGCTTACCAGATGCAGAATAGTAAGTATGCTTGCGTCAGTGTCAGGAATGGTGCTGGCGGTGCGCTTAAAGACTGTAAGGCATCATACGAGTATTTAGACAGCTTTGAAGCTATTATTATATGTTTTGACGCAGACGAACCTGGAAATAAGGCGGCCAGAGAGGTTGCAGAATTGTTCAGCGGTAAGGCCGCTATAGTCAAACACACTGGCGGTCATAAAGACGCTTGCGACTACCTTATAAATAATGATGTGAAAGGCTTTACAGCGGCATTCTGGGCGGCAGAGAAGTTTGTACCGGACGGTATCATCAACGGTGCTAGTCTCTGGGATGAGGTGAACAGACCTGTAGAGAAGTCTGCTGTGATGTATCCGTGGCAGAACCTAAACAAACTAACCTATGGCATCAGAGAGGCTGAATTGGTCACTATCACCGCTGGTTCTGGGCTAGGTAAGTCACAGTTTGTTAGAGAGATTGTCTACCACATCTTGCAGAACTCTGAGCAGAACATTGGCCTATTGTTCCTAGAAGAAAACGCCAGAAAGACAGCGTTGTCGCTAATGTCTCTATCAGCTAACAAGCCTCTACACCTACCAGACGTAGAAAGCACAGAGGAGGAACGCTGGGAGGCTTTCGAGGATACAATGGGTACTCAGAGGCTGTTTCTGTTTGACCACTTCGGTAGCACCAGTATTGACAACATTGTCGCACGTTGTCGCTACATGGCTAAGGCGCTAGACACTAAGTTTTTGTTTCTAGACCACGTTAGCATTGTCGTTTCAGCACAGAGCAACGGTGATGAGAGGAAGGCGCTGGATGAAATCTGCACCAAGTTGCGAATGCTAGTGCAAGAGACAGGCATAACATTGTTTATGGTTAGTCACCTGAAGCGACCAGACGGTAAAGGTCATGAGGAGGGTGCTGCTAGTAGCCTGTCACAACTCAGAGGATCTGCGTCCATTGCACAGCTATCAGACATGGTGATAGGGCTAGAGAGGAACGGTCAAGCGGCAGACCCAGTAGAGCGTAACACCACCAATGTCAGGGTTCTAAAGAATCGCTTTTGCGGAACTACTGGCCCTGCTGGTGGCTTGTTGTTTGACGCTAAAACTGGTAGAATGTTAGAAATTAAAGAGGAGGCGTTATAACGTGAACGACACTAAAACACCTGTTTTTAAAAAATTAGAGATTAAACAAATATCTTATGATGAAACAAAAGATTTAATTTTAAACGTGCATTATGCAAAACGAATGCCCTCTATTTCTTTCGCTTATGGTTTATTTAAAGATAATGAAATGATTGGGATTGTTACTTACGGCTCACCTGCTTCACCTTTTTTATGCAAAGGTATTTGTGGAGAGAAGCATAAACAGAATGTCATTGAGCTAAACAGATTAGTTTTAGTAAACAATGAAAAAAACGAAGCAAGTTACTTAATAGCTAATTCTTTAAAGATGTTACCAAAGCCTAAAATAGTAGTCAGCTATGCCGACACTGCTCACAACCATTCTGGCGTAGTTTACCAGGCTACAAACTTTTTATTCACAGGAACAACCAAAGGCAGGACAGACCAAGCGTCTGCAAACGGGAAGCATAGCAGACATAGTTTAGGAGATAGGCAAAACAGAGTTTACAGAAGCCCTAAACACAGGTATGTTATTTTCGTTTGTAGTAAAAAACAAAAGAAAATTTATATGGAAGCGTTAAACTATGCAATTCAACCTTATCCGAAAGCATATTCAGTTTTAAATGAGAGGGTGCTATAATGAGATGTATATCATGTGATAAACTATTGACAGACTTTGAATCTACTAGGAGGTCACTCCAAAGCAATGACTTTATTGAACTGTGTAATGATTGTTTCTACTACGCATCAGATGACATTGCAACGCTTTCTAGAGAAGACTTGAGAAGTGAACACGATAATTTCATAGGAGAACAGGAGTATGAGCAAGATTGGCAACTGGGTCTTAGAGACTGAAGAAAGAAAAGCAGAATTACGACACACTAACCCTTATGACAGACACAGCAACACAGGCAACACAACGAGGCAATACTATGTTGATTACGCTGGATATAGAAACAAACACCAGCCACGACAAAATCTGGGTAGTGGTGACGCAGGACGTAGACACTGGCGAGGTGCTAGAGCATTATAGTGGGACAACACTAGCCCCTCTAGTAAGCAAGGCTACAGGCGTTATAGGACACAATCTCATAGGCTTTGATGCGCCAGTGCTTTACAACGTGTGGAATCTAACCATACCCACAGGAAAGCAACGCGACACTCTTGCAATGTCTAGACTCTGGAATCCTTCGTTAGAGGGTGGTCATAGCCTGGACTCGTGGGGACAACGCTTTGGCGATCCTAAGATAGACTTCCACGATTATGACGGTGGACTGTCTGACGAGATGGTAGAGTATTGTAAGCAAGATGTAGCACTAACAACCAAGCTATTCAAACATTTAACCGACACACTAAAGCGTGAGGAGTTTTCACAACAATGCGTAGATTTAGAAGAGAAGGTCGCTATCATTACGGCTCAACAGGAACAGAACGGATTTCAGCTAGACGTAGAACAAGCAACCTTGCTCTGGGTAGACCTGTGTCACAAGATGAAACAGATAACAGAGAGTCTACAGAAAGTGTTTCCACCAATAGTGGAGGAGCGTTGGAGCGAGAAGACAGGGAAGCAACTGAAGGACAAGGTGACTGAGTTTAACGTAGGCTCTCGTAAGCAAATAGCAGAGCGTCTACAAGGCGTGGGCGTGAAGTTTAAACAGAAGACAGAGAAGGGTTCTATAATTGTCAATGAGAAAGTCTTAGAAGGTATCGACATACCAGAAGCTAAGATGATCCATGAGTACCTGCTACTACAGAAGCGTACAGCACAAATAGATTCCTGGTTGGGCTTTGTTAAGGACGGTAGGGTTCACGGTAGAGTGATTACCAACGGTGCTGTAACAGGCCGTATGACGCACCATAGCCCTAACATGGCTCAAGTACCAAGCGTAGGCGCACCGTATGGAACAGAGTGTAGATCGTTCTGGTGTGTGCCAGAGGGTCACAAGCTAGTCGGTATAGATGCCAGTGGCTTAGAACTACGTATGCTCGCACACTACATGCGTGATGATAACTACACCAACGAGATACTTAGTGGTGACATCCACACTGCTAACATGAAAGCGGCAGGGCTTACTGACCGTAGTCAGGCTAAGACATTCATATACGCCTTCTTGTATGGTGCTGGTGCGGCTAAGATAGGTCAGATAGTAGGCGGTGGATACAAAGAAGGCCAACAACTAATTGACTCGTTCCTACGCAATACACCAGCGTTAGCTAGGTTACGAGAGCGTGTAGCTAAGTTCTCTGCTGGTGGTACGCTACCTAGCTTAGACGGCAGACGATTGCGCGTCAGAAGCGAACATGCAGCACTTAACACACTGCTACAAGGTGCTGGCGCTGTTGTGATGAAGCAGGCACTGGTGTTGCTTATACAGCGTCTATCGACATACGACATACCACACAAACTTGTAGCAAATGTACACGATGAATTTCAGATAGAAGTACCAGAGAATTTTGCCAGTGTTGTAGGCAAAGCGGCAGTAAGAGCCATTAGAGATGCAGGAACGGAACTAAACCTGCGTTGCCCTCTCGATGGTGAATATAAAATAGGAAATAACTGGGCAGAAACACATTAATGTGCTATACTAATCGTAGATCAGTTGTGATCTAAAACAACCAAAAGGTAATTATTATGACAGAAGCAAAACCAGTAACAATCAATGCAGACATCATGTGGGCAAGCCTGAACGAGCCTAACCGCATGTCTGGTAAGTTCCAAGTAGACCTGACTCAGCTATCTAAAGCGGCTATGGAAGCTCTTGAGATGATGGGACTCAGTGTGCGCAACAAGGACGGACAAGGTGACTTTATCACTGCTAAGTCTAACAATCCTATCCGCGCCTATGACACTGACGGTAACGAGATCAAAGGTATACTAATTGGCAACGGCTCTAAAGCCAAAGCTGTGATAGGCTACTACGACTGGAAGTCACCCGCTGGTCAAGCTGGCCGTAGCCCTTCTCTAATGAAGCTAGTAGTCACTGACCTCATTGCCTATAACGGTGGTGCTGAAGTAACTGAAGTGGCTCTGGACGAAGCATTGTGATTTTAATTGATGCAGACATTCTAGTCTATCGCATAGGTTGGTCATGTAACAACGAATCAGAGAAAACTGCCGTCAGCACTATTGACGGCTTTATCTCTGACATCCTGTTGCAACTCAACGTAGACAAAGAAACAGACTATTATGTTCTGTATCTCACCGGCAAAGGAAACTTCCGCAAGGAATATGCCGTCACTGCTGAGTACAAAGGAAACCGCAAGGATAAGGAAAAGCCAGTACACATCCAAGCACTGCGCCAACACCTTATCGACAAGTGGGCTGCTGTAGTTACTGAAGGAGAAGAGGCAGACGATGCCATAGCTATAGCAGGAACTACACACGGTGATAAAGCCATCATGGTCTCTTTAGACAAGGACTTTGACCAGATCCCAGGTTGGCATTATAACTTTGTTAAACAACGCAAGTATTATGTTAAGCCAGAGGAAGGCTTACGCTTTTTCTACCGCCAGATACTAATGGGTGACAGAATTGACAACATCATAGGCATCCACGGTATTGGCGAGAAGAAGTCAGAGAAGATTCTAAAGGACTGCGTTACTGAGCAGGAACTCTACGACAAGTGTGTAGAGATGTACGAAGGTGACGAAGACAGAGTGATAGAGAATGGTAGGATGCTCTGGCTACGTAGGTACGAAGGTGAGATATGGAGCTTCAATGAAACCACGGAATAACGGAAGATGGACAGAAGCACGGTTTCGTTCCTTTATCGTTTCTGCACTCCGACAGGCACATGCCAAATGGGGTGTTAAACACGATGTTAAATCAGCGGCTAGGGTAGCCAGAGGGTTGTATAAGTGTGCCAAGTGTGGCAAAGGCTCTTCAGCTACCCTACCACCGCTAGAAGGAAAGAAGCGTAGACGTAACAACGCAGCAGTAGACCACATAGATCCAGTAGTAGA
>OCVR010000966.1_pt1 | contig 23416 bp, 17 predicted proteins | sample 1539091 | NCBI WGS metagenome assembly OCVR01 (sample SAMEA3355530, study PRJEB22509) | marine metagenome | biome: marine; feature: coastal ocean; material: water | place: USA | collected 2010-08-07 | depth 16 m | reverse complement strand
GGTTAATCGGTTAGGAGCGGGTATGCTGTAAAGCGTGGGGCGACTTAACACTTTTATTAATAGGAAATACATGAAATACGATAACAAGAATAGACCAAAAAAAGACTTCAAAAATACTGAAGTTCCCTTCGATATTATGCTCAGACAATTTAAAAAATATTGTGAGAGGAAAGGTATTGTAGAAGAGGTAAGAGAAAGAAGGTATTTCTTGAAACCATCATTCATTAAGAATGAGAAGAACCAAAAACAAAAACGTAGAAACGAGTTAAATAGAATTCGTGCATCTAAGTCTGTTAGAAGACCAACAGGATTGCAACGATAGAATAGGAATTAGACATGAAAAAGACAAGTACCCCTCAAAGACCGAAGTCTCGGTTTGGTAATGTCTTATTTGCTAAGGACTCACCATTCAAACATCAAGTCGTAAAAGACCGAACCAAGTACACTAGGAAAGAAAAGTTCAAAGAACCTCTTCCAGTTAGTTACTAAAACACTCCTATTATTCTTGGGATATTTACGGATGATTGACCACCACCATTATTCAATATAGTATTTTGTGTTGTAGATGCGATTTGTGAAATATTACTAGCACCCGTTACACCCATAGCCTTTATTAATGCTTCGATTTGGTCTATACTATTATCTTCTAGATTTTTCTCTTTTACCATGGACACAATGTCTTCCATAGTCAATGGGGTATCGGGTGTAGGGTCTACAAATCCCTCTCCGAGTTTCCCACCCTTTAAGGCACCCAAACGTAGACTATCCATTTCTTCCATTGAGTCTTTTTGGTCACCAACTGCATTAAGACCTGTATCTCTTCCAGTTATTTCGGCTAGTTGATTCTCTTCATCACCCATTGCAACATCAGCTATCCCACCTGCGGCATATGAACCTGCCGTTCCAGCAGCAGCCAACATAGCAAGGCCTGTGGCCCAACCGACTGGATTAGACACTATAAACGCTCCAGCAGCTGCTGTGGCTAATGACGCACCTACAGCTTTCCAAAATGGTATCATGTAATCTTCTTTTTCTTTGGCTGCAATGTACTCTAAACCTTTATCATATTCTTCATCTTCAATGATTTTGTCATTATGGAGTTGCTCTAAAGTTGCACGTTGTAGATTTGTATCATCCACATTACCAAGATATTCCATATACCCCAAACCCGCGGAGGCTGCTGGGCCTAAGCCCTTGGCCACAGTTTTTAGACTACTCTTTGCAACCACCTTAGCAGTAGTGACTAATTTATTTGGTGGTGCGTCAACTGGTTTGGGCATGAATTGACCACCATTCGGTTTACCTGCAGCGTCAACTGAACCTGCAGGGTATCTTCCCTGTCCCTGTGATGCAATTGCATCGGGTAGTGCAGTAGATGTTATTGGTAACGAGTTGGCAGTACCTTTTACTACCCCTACCGCTGCACCCGACCCAACAATTACTGCTTGGTCAACTTTCTTTTCGTCTAATCTATCCTCTGCTGTTATCTTAAGTGCATCAGCTTGTTTGGTATAATCCTCAAAAGTCATCTTAGAGTCTTTATTAGAGTAATTCTTATTGAGGTCTTTTTGTTGTTGAAGGGTATCGGAGGCTGAACGGTTTCCTAAAAGGAACTTGTTTATGAAGTCTGAGAATCCTTCAAATCTTGCCATCAATGTGAGAACAGCAGCAACAAATGCACCTAGTATTAATGCACCTATTCCTAGTTTACCGATAAATGGAGTCATTGCTTTAGCATTCTTTTTACTAATAAGACTGGTTTCGAAAACATTTGCTTCGACCATCCCAAAGATTTTATTTTGAGACTCTTCTTGTTGCTCGTTACCTAGTACTACACCTTTTATGGAGTCTGTAAGATTATCGGATGCATCTTTTTGTTGCAACATACCACCAGTCATAAAGTTTGCAGCTTTACCAAGACCACCGAATACATTTTGAACTGCATTAAACTTCTTGGTTGCATCATCTAAGAACCCACCAATGTCTAACATACCACCACTTAGTTCTTTAAGACCATCAGTAAAGTCACTGTAACCTTTGCTATCCGTTGATTTTTCGAGGTCAGTCTGTATTGCAGTTCTTATTCTTGTTTCATTTTTTTGTAGGTTTTCTAAATCCCTTTCGAATGCATCTTTTACTTTCTTAGATTCTGCATCAATAATTTTTTGTTCTTCGTCAATCTTTTCCTGAAGGTCAAGTCTCTTTACAGCATTTGTGGTCTTAGACTGTTCATTCATTAATGCTTCCATCTCAGTCTTAGCTCTAAAGACTTTAATATTTTCTTCTATCTCTTTTGTTTGTTGTTTTTGTTTAGCAACAAGTGCGTCTGTGGCATCTTTTAATTCTTTATTATTTGCGGCATCTGCCATTCCTTTAGCTAGTTTTCTACTAGTAAGGAACCCCTCAAAACTGTCTTTAGACCCTGTTCTTATGTTTGCAGCTGAGATTGCAAGGTCACCATTAACTTCTGCTAACTTGTTGGTGAGTCCTTTAAACTTTGTATTTAAGTCCTTGGTTGCTTTTGCATATTCTTCTTGTGACTTGACAGATTTATCTTGAGCTGCTGTCATTGCCCTTTGAGATGCAATCTCTGCCTTAAGTTTAATGTCGGGGGTTTTATCTGCCATTTAGATTTCTCTTATTTATTTTCCACCAAAAGCTTTACCAGCTTCTGATATTCCGAATGCACCTAGTGTCACAACAACGAATGATGTGTAGATGGTCTCAGAGACTTTCAAATCCATGTCCCATGCAAGTGCGGTTACTAAGTCAGTTAATCCAAAGACGACCATTAAGAAGAAGGATATGAATCCTATAATTGACTTCTCATTGACATCATTGTCGTCTAGGAATAAATCCCCAAACTTTCTTACTGGTGGTTCGAGTTGATTCTTCGCTTTTATGGCTTCTTCTTTCATCTCTTTGATTGCATCTTCTTGTTCATCAAGTTTCTCAATCATCGCCATATACTTGTCTAAATCAATTTCGACTTCGTTTCTGCTGTTATCTGTATTTTCAGCCATTGTTAACTCCATATTATCTCACGATATTCATAATATAGGTTAATTTAATTAATTACGGTTCTTCCGTTTTTCGTTCTCTTCCTCAATATGATGTTCAAGGAGTTTAATGTATATCTCTCTTTCCCATGGTATCATATTCTCAAGTTCCGTTAATGAGTATTTATGATGTTGCATCAGCTGAAAGTTGGTATTATAATAATTAAATACCGACTCATGAGAAAGAGCTATTAAAAAAAACTTTGTAACCCCGATATTGTTCTACTTTGTTCAGTTTGACATGCATTGCACTTAAAGATTGTATCCAATTTAATTGCAGGTAAGTCTTCAAAGAATTTACTTACATCTTCAAGTTGTTTAAGTGTTAAACTTTCCAAGAATTCTCTAAGGTCTTCACTAGAGATATCATCAGACTCATATCTGTCTTCAGCATCATAGACGTAATCAACACCTGATGCAAGTAGAGCTAAGAGTTTTTCTTGTCTGTCTTTTATATCTTCTGAACGACCAGTGTCTACTATACTTGGATACTTCAATCCAATACCCACTTCATCATTGATACTAATGACCTTAGACTTTTCAGAATCTATACCTCTAACTTCTGCATCCTCTATATTGACACTAACTTTCCCTGTTCCACCACAACCCGTTTCACCACATCGTAGATTCAACTCTATAGTTTCACCTATGGATTTGGCACGGATTTGTAGGAATAGGTATTCGATATCGAACATTGGTAAGTCATCAACATCAAGTTTATTGAAAGTAACTGCAGTTATCATATCTCTGATTGCATTTACAACGTCTTCAGCTGTAGATGAGTCCTGAAGTAGTAGTAGGTACTTCTGTTCCTTTACTAAAAAAGGTCTGAACTTAACTTCTTGACCATTACTTGGCAACTTAGTTGTATAAGTTGGTGCCTTTTGGATTGGTAATCCCATAATTTACTCCATAATTTTATTTTAGCCACCAGTCAATGTTTGTACTTTGGCTAGTTTATCGTCTAAACTTCTTAGACGTTTGAATACTGATTGTCCTGCATTAGTGTATTTACCAGTTTGCTGTCCAATACCAATAAGTGCATCCAATATTCTCCTACCTCTATTTAGACCACCACCACCTGAATCATCAGGAGTGTACTTGGTTTTGAAATAAGTGTATGCCATGGTTACAGTGAACGACATTATCTCAGTATTGGAACTATAATCCAAGTCCTGTTGTTCGTATTTGATTGGGTATGCATCTATAAGTTCATAAGTAAGTGTGTCTTTACCACGACCATTCATTACAGAGATTTCAACTGTTCCTTTATACTCGTCTTTAAATGAAAACCGAGGTCTTGTTGGGTCTCCACCATATATTGAATCCTGCCATCCTTCAATTGCAGCTCTATCTAAAAAGTTTTGGTCACAATAGAATGAGAAAGATGCTTCTCCACCGTCATTGGTTTGAAATGGCATATGTCGTTCTGCACCTGATTCGGAAAAAGTATATGCTTTCAACTCTCTGCCAGGCAGAGTTGCTTTATGACAACGAATACCCTCTATACCCAATTTAACACCAGCTTTAGCTTCTGTTTCATCAGTTGCATCGGATTGGAACAGGGTAGGGCCCAAGATGGTGACGTTAAATCTATTAGGTCTTGCACCTGCATCGAAATTTGCTTTGAACTTATCTATTCTTAAATCGCTTCTTGACATTAAATTTTCCTTCTACTTTCTGCATACACCGTGTTTGCATTTATTGTAAATTGTTGGGATGGTAGCATTGCAACCAAGTCCCAGTATTTTGGGTCTACTCTCATTATGTTACCAACGGTATGTGAGAATAGATACTTCTTTAAACATGGTTTTGCTAACTTTAACTTACTGATACTTTTGATATCGTTATATGAGAAGTCAAACCTTAAATCCTTCTCAACTGTTTCCTTGACGGTCATTGCATACAACCCATCCAGTAACTTTACTCTATCCCTAGGTGACAGGTAGTGTAAGTTCAATCCCTGAAATCCATTCTTAGTTAAATCCGTTACTATCACGAGTGGAAATCTATCCCAGTATGGTAGAGTGTCTTGATACTTTGCATCATAGACAAACATATACATACCACCCATAAGTTGGTCACCAGTCAAGGTGTCTGTGGCTGTTCCTGATTCTAAAAAAGTTCCAGTATTAGACCTCACATCTCTAACTCTGTTTCGGAACCACTCTAACCCCTCAACACTTCTTTTCTTTAGGTCGCTGGGAGATAAACCATCTAGTCGTTCAAACAAAGTTGCCATATAATCTATTTATGACTTTATGTAAGGTGGTCTTCAGTTAAAATCCTAAATTTCAGTTTTCTATCTTTGCAGTACTGTTCTGCAGCCTTGAACTTAGTCATGTTGACTGCATAGGTCTGACACTCTTCTAGATATCTTTTTGTTTTTCGTTTAGGTTCTTTCGGGGGTTTGGTTTGTTTCTTTGGTTTTACTTCGATAATTTCATGAATTGTTTTCCCTTGTGCATTCTCATACTTAATACTAAAGTCAGGGAAGTAACGATGTACCTTATTATCTAGAGGTGAGATGTATGGAATGATGATTTCTTCGGAGGCCCATTCTAATACCTTGGTATTGTTGTCACAATATACCATGAATCTACGTTCCCAAAGACTACGATAGAAGATTTTAGTAGGGTCTCCTTTGTATTTTTTGTAGTTCTTTGGTTTAAACTTTCCGCTATATGATTTTCTCGACATAAATAACTATATATTATAATCTACAGGTATTTATGTATGTCCAAAATCGATAAATTACTGGGTAAAATCAGTAAGGCAAAATCATCATTCAAGTCTTTAAAGGGAAGTCTCAGTGACCTCAGTAGTGCATTAGGTGTTGTTGACACTGATACACTTGGCCAACGGTCAGAACAACTACGAGGTGATTTAGAAAGTCGAAGGAAAGACTTACAAAGTAAAGCAGATGAGATGCGTGGCAAGACCAAAGAGAATAGACAGAATGGTTTGACGATAAATGAACTAACCTTTCCATTCTCTAATGATGATGAAATAGATAATTGGATTGTATTTAGAATACTTCCAAGAGTTGCATTTAAAATAACTGATGCCGAAGAAAAGCTGAGTCAACAAAATGATGAGACTCTTAATGCAACAGAAATTCGACTATATGTTCCCGATGGTTTAAAATCTGACAGTGCAGTTGCCTATGGTAAAGATAATTTTGGAGTATTAAAACGAGAATTACAAAAAATCTTTTCAGGTGGTGAGATAGATGCAGGGGCCATATTGTCTAAAGCGGGGTCTTCAATCAAACGACAACTAATGGGTGGTAAGATTAATGATATGATACAAGGTCGTGCAGTTAATCCCATGGATGAAGTTCTTTTAGATGGGTTAGACTTTAGAGAGTTTACCTTTAACTATGACTTCAATCCTACATCAAAGGAGGAAGCTATAGAAGTTGGTAAAATTATAAACACCTTTAGACGTGCTACACTACCGAACACTAGGGACTTTAATGTTGACACAAAAAATGTTGCTGAGGGGAAGAACCTGCACTTTTATAACTATCCAAACAAATTTCAAGTCTCCTTCGAGGGGCCGATACAGAATCATGTCGATGGGTTCCTCACAATGGTTTGTAAAAATGTCGAAGTTAACCATGATGGTGGACAAAAACTTTCTACATTCTATACTGGTCAACCAGTAAGAACAACAGTAACATTAACTTTTCAAGAAATTGTTGTACTTACTCAACAGAATTACGACAATATATCTGCAATTAACAACAGTGCAAGAACATATAATGACGAAGAATTTGGTGTCAGAAACACTGATTATGACCCACCAGCTGGTACACCTGAAAGTGGAGGGAACGGATAATGTCTAATAAAATGTTTAGTAATTTTTCGGAAGTTCAATACACACTTGGTACAGGTAAGATTGTTACCATTAAGGATTTCTTTAAGAAAGCCTCTGTTGAACAGGAATCACTTTGGGGAGTTGTTGACTATACCTTCTATCAATTAGAAGATGGGGAGAGACCCGATATAGTTGCAAATAAACTTTATGGTGATTCAGATTTACATTGGACACTATTTCTTGTAAATGATTTTGCAACTTACGGTGATTGGCACAAGGACAGTGTAACATTAGAAAACCATATGTTAAATAAATATAAAGGACAATGGTTGAATGCAGATTTAGTATCAGACTTGATGACATCATCTACAAATAAGTTCTTAATTGGTGAAGAGATATACGAGACATCAAATACAAATGTCACTGGTAATATCACGGATGTGGATTTAACTCGGAAGAGAATTTCCGTTGTTGGGGATGTGTTCTCTGCAAATTCAATTACTAGTAAAACTAGTGGTACTGAGATTAATAACATCTTTACCAACAGAACTTTTACACCTTCATCTGTAGTAAATAAACGAGATGGTGTTCATCATTGGGTAGTGACAGACAGTACAGGACTTGAATACAAAGTTCATAACGAACCTACGGCCGAACTTACATCCAATCCACCTACAGCTGTAGCAGTTACTTACCAAGACCATGAGTATAATCTAAACGAAGAGAAGAGAAGTATTAAGATTATCAGACCTTCAGTAATCAACCAAGTTGTTACCGAATTTGAAGAATTGATGAGAAACTAATGAGTCAACAAACAGAAACCGCAGGTAAAATTTGGTTTGAAGCCATAGACCTTATAAATCAAGAAGGTCAAGTCGTTGATATTCAAGAACTGGTTGTGCAATTTGATTTGTATGAGAGTATATACAATAAATTTGTAACAGCAAGAATGGTTATTGCCGATGGTGTTAATCTACTTAAGAACTATAGAGTTAATGGTCAAGAGTTTATTCGCATTTCCTGTAAGATGGATGATGGTGAAAGAGTTTCGGATGCAGACTACTCAATAGACAAGACATTTCAGATTCATAAAATACATAATGTTAAAAGGAAGGGTGTACTAGAAGCCTACGAAATAGAGTTAGTCTCTCCAAGACAGTTTTACACACTAAGGTCAAGAATAAGTAGAAATTATCGTGGAACTTATAATGATATCCTTGTGCATCTACTAACAAAGGAGGGGTCTTTCAAAGTAGATGAATTTGATTATGCACTTCCCACATCTCCTGAAGTACAATTCATTGTTCCAAACTGGACAATAGACAAGACAATAGATTTTATATGTCAACAGGCAGACTCAACATCTGCAGAGGGTGATGGAGCTCCTGCATTTCATAGAGGGTTCTTCTTCTTCCAATCACTTAATGGTGGTTTTAGATTTATGGACATAGATGGGATGATGAAATTAGAACAACCTGCAACATTTACTTATGGTATTACACAAGACAAAGAAAATCCTCAAGATAAAAACTTTCAGATTATAGATTTTCACAACCCACAACTATTTGATACACTTGAGGGAACCAAGTCGGGGATATATTCAGGAAGACAGATGACTTATGACCCAATTCTAAAACTAGAGATGGAGACACATCACGATATAGGGGAAGTGTATAATAGAAAGAATCATTTAGGTCAGGCCCCGATGATTAGAACTACTACAAATACAAATGGATTCTTTGAAACTACAAAAACAACTGGTTCAGTTGGTGACTCAATTGAATTGCAAACTACAGATGCAAACTATTCCCCCAATAGGTCTATTGGAAGTGCATTAAAGGTATCTACTAAGATGGTTCATGCACATAGTAATGCAAGTGAGTACACATCGGATGAAAATATTGCATCTTATGATAGTGGAGCAGATACACCAGCTGGATTTGAACGAAATGCAATGCATCACATACTTGCACAACATAGACTTGAAGTCACTGTTCCATTCAGAACAGATTTGACTGTAGGAACAGTAGTAAATCTAATCATACCATCAAGTGGTTCAGGACTCAACTCGGTTGATGATGGTTTGAATGACCATAGATACCTTATAACAGATTTAAGAGTTGCAGGTGACCCGATATCTCAAGAAGGTATTACTGTTATGGGTGTTTGTAAAGAATCTTATGCAAAACGGATTGAAGATGTTAATCCACTCTTGTTAAGAAAAATAGAGGGAAGAGAATAATGGAAACATTTTATGGTGTAGTTGAAGACAGACACGACCCTATGATGGTTGGAAGAGTACGAGTTCGTATTCACGGCCTGCATTCAGAAGAGAAGACTCAGATTTCAACACCCGACCTTCCATGGTCTACTGTAATTCTTCCTACAACCTCTGCAGGGTTAACAGGATTCGGAACACAACATGGTCTTGTGGAAGGTTCGAGTGTTTATGGATTCTTTAGAGATGGTAAGAGTCAACAAGACCCTGTAATCACAGGAGTTGTTGCAGGTATTCCTGTTCAAGGATACAAGAAAGATGCAAATGGAAACCTTATAAAACGAAAGGTTACTATAGGATTCAGTGACCCAAGACGATTGACAACGAGTGAGTATACAGGAACCCCCGATGGTACCACACCCTCACACAACCCAAGAAGAACATATGGTCTCACTGCATCTTTAGAAGATGCACCTCAAATTCCTGATGAAAGAAAGACCCCGTTGAATTACGGGCCATGGGTTGTCCGAACAGGGAACGTCATCACAGAGCCTACAAAGACTCAGGAAGACGATAAACCATATTACCCATATTATACTGATGCTCCTGATTATTCTCCTTACGCACGAGGTGAGGGAGACTACACCGATAGGGATTTTGGATTCAAGGGGTCGAACATATCATATGTTTCTAAAGCAGACCCAAAATACCCGTACAACAAAACTGTGTTCACCGAATCAGGACACTTACTAGAGTTAGATGATACACTAGGTGCAGAAAGAGTTTCCGTTGCACATAGGTCAGGAACCTTTCATTCAATAGAACCCGATGGGTCTGAGATGACACGAATCGTCAATGACCGTTACACTGTAGTGTGCAAAAATGACGAAGTCTATATCGGTGGAAATGTTAATGTAAAAATAATGGGTAATGCCGATATCAAAGCCTTTGGTGATGTGAATCTAAAAGGTTACGGAAAAGGAACACTAGACTTTACAAATGATGTAGAAATTAAAGCTGGTGGAAACATGACACTGTCATCAGCAAAAAAACTTAAACTCTCAGCACAAGTAATCGAATCATAATGTCTGTTAACCCATATCTTGGAGTAAAGGTTACGGCAGGAATGGTAGTGGCCGAGACAGCAAAGGCACTCACAATAGAACTACCTACTTCTCTACCATGTCCAACCGATGACATATTTTCAATACCAAAACTAGAAGACCTCTTAAAACCTCTACAAGAGATTGCACAACTTCCCGAGAAACTCGATGCCAAACTTGCATTGATGAAGAAGGAAAAGGAAGACGAGATAGTTGTCCTAGTGGAAAGGTTAAAGAACCCCGAATTAACCCAAGAAGAACGAACTGCAATTATAGAAGAGATAGAAATTGCAGAAGCCTATGTTGAGAATGTCTTGGGTGGTGAGTTGCTTGAACAAATTCGAGACATCCAAAAACAGATTGAAAAATATTTTGAAGGTTTGGAAAAACTCTTAAGTCCATTTTGGAAAAAGACTGAAGGTAAAAGAAACTGGCAACAAGAACTTGAAGATGCATTAGGGGACTTACTTGCAGAGTTTCATATCTACATCCCAGTTAAAGTTTCTGAAATAATACAAAAACTCATTCCACTGAGTCTAACTATTCCTATTTTAGGATTAGAGATTGACATCATCAAATTAATAACCGACCCCAACTATAAGAAAGAATTGGAGGACATGATTGCAGGAAAGAACTTTGTAACTCAGATAATTGCAAAGAAGAAACGACTTGCAGAAGTTAACGAAAGGTTATCAAAAGAAATATATGTTCTGAATACAGAAGAGATTGAAAAATTAGAGAAAGAGAAGACACAACTTGAGAAAGATATAACTGAACTTGGAGATTTGAGAACTGCATGGGTTGATAAATTTCTCCTATTGGTTCCTAAAAATGAAAGAGGGTTTGACGGAGAGTTATCAGAACTTGATAACGACCAAAAGGCAAAACTTATATGGAAGTATATTAAGAAAGAGATAAAGGAGTGGATACTAAACCTACACATGAAGGCTTTTGAAAAACTTATTGGTATGTTTCAGGAAATATGGGATGCACTTGGATTACCAAGTTTACCATTATCTGAAATTGCAGAACTTCTGAAGATGGATGTCCCTGCATTGTTGGAGAAATTGAAAAAAACTCTGAAAGATAAGTTCATGACTACATCAATGAAAATTAAAGAAAGACTTGAGGATATTGAGGGAGAGTTGGCAGTTGCAGAACTTGATGGTAATGTCGAAGAAATTGAAAAGTTGAATATAGAGAAACGGGAACTAGAAGCCAAGTTACTTTTAGAGAAAGGAAAGTATCTAAGAGGATTAGAAGACCTTATATTAGGATTCGAGATACCAATTATAGGAATGACAATTGAGGAGATAATGGGTGGAGAAAATATCTCTACAAATAGTTCTATAGAAGACCGACTGAAGAAATTTGAAGGAATGTTAGAAGATTTCGTAGCGAACTGGACACAAAAACTTCTCTTTGCATGGGTCAAGTTAATTAAGAAATTTATACAAGCAATTGGACTGGGTGCAATAATAGATTTAATCCTATTGACCTTCTGTGATTTCTTAAAACTTATTGGTAATCCGTTTGCAATCATGATTACAATACCTAGTCTTGAGGGTATACTAGAATCGTCTACATACAAACCCAAGGTTCGGGTACCAAGTATACTAGATGCAGAGTTGGACTCAAACCTATCAACTTCAGATGGAACTGAAGAGACCAATCTATTTGCCATCGAAGGGACGACTGGTGATTTAAAAGTGTTTATCAATGGTGTCAAACAAGTAGATAACTACACAGTGGTCGGAACTAACGTGATTATGGATACCATATTGGAAAAAGGTTTAGTAGTATGTGCAATCAAAGTGCCAACACCCTAACGAAGTTGTATAAATAGAACTATGGAATACACAAAATCAAAGACAGTTGTACAGACAGAGTATGCAGATATCGACTTGTTCTTTAAACCACATCCAATTACAGGAGATGTGAGTTTAAAGTATGATGATGCAGCTGTAAAAAGAAGTGTAAGAAATATAGTGCAAACTAATTTCAATGAAAGACCTTTTAAGCCAGGTCTTGGTTCAGGTGTAAGAGAGATGCTCTTTGAACTGAATACAGACAGACAAGTAAGACGACTTGCAGATTTTATTAAAGACAGTATAGAGACATTTGAACCAAGAGTCAATAATGTATTTGTACGATTACAATCTAAAAACAACTACTTAAATGTAGATGTAAATTATAGTATCATTCATGGACAGACGACAAACGCTGTGAAAGTAAAAATAACTAGGACACGATAATGGCAGAAATTAAAAGTTCATCAATTAATGTTACCGACTTAGACTTCGATAACATTGCAGATAATCTCAAGAACTATCTTAAAGGTCAGGATAAATTAAAAGACTACAACTTTGAAGGTTCCACACTTTCTATGTTGATTGACCTTATGAGTTATACTGCTCATATTAGTGCAGTGAACACAAACATTGCAGCGTCAGAATTGTTCTTAGACTCAGCACAAATGAGAAAGAACGTAGTGTCCCGTGCAAAAGATTTGGGTTTTACTCCTGCATCAGAAACAGCTGCTTCAGCACTATTAGACCTAACAATTAATAATGCAGTTAAAGCTGATGGTACTACTCCACCAGCATCAGAAATGATTCTTGCAAAGGGGTCAAGATTCCGAACAAACTTTGATGGAACCAATTTTGTGTTCACATCTACTTCATCTGTTACTCCTACTAAGAGTGGAAATTCCTTTACCTATTCGGGTATTAATATTGCCCAAGGTATTTTTGTTTCAGAACACTTTGTGTATGATTCACAGATTGCAAATCAGAAATTTGTTTTAGGTAATGAACGAGTTGACAGAAGTACTATGACTGTTTCAGTAAACAGTGGTGGTGTTCTCTCAACCTTTAGTAAGTCTACAAATGTATCTAATGTAAAATCCACATCTAATGTATACTTTACTCAAGAAAATGAAGATGAGTTCACAGAAGTGTATTTTGGGGATGGTGTTCTAGGTTCAAAACTTCTTGATGGGGATATTATAACAATACAATACATTCTTGTCAATGATACACATGCAAATGGTGCCTATATATTTTCACTGTTAAGTCTGATATCAGGTTATTCTGATACGACAATAACAACTAAGGAGAAGGCCTCAGGTGGTTCGGAGAAAGAAAGTATATCGTCCATCAAGTTTAAAGCATCTAAATCATATTCATCTCAGAATAGATTAGTTACACTGAATGACTACAAAGCAAAATTACAAGAGTTCTATCCAAGTGCAGATGCACTTGCAATTTGGGGTGGGGAAGACAACGTACCGCCCGAATATGGTAAAGTGTTTATTGCACTTAAACCTGCAAATGCAGATTACCTAACAGCTACCGAAAAAGCAGCTGTTGTAACATCTCTAAATAACCTTAACATGCTGACGGTTAGACCGATTATCGTGGATGCAGAGATTGTTAAAATTCTCATCAGTACTACATTTAAGTACGACCAAAAAGCAACAACTCTATCTAAAGGTGAACTAGAGACAATAGTGAAAAATTCAATCCTTAAATTTGACTCAACAAACTTGAATACTTTCGATAGTATCTTTAGACATTCTAATCTTGCTAAATCAATTGATGATTCAGAAGTTGCAGTTATATCTAACGTAACTAGAATTAGATTGAGAAAGAATATCTCAGTTATTCTAGGAGAACTCAAGAAGAAAGGATATAGTGTAGAGTTTGGAAATGGAATGTATCACCCCCATGATGGCCACGCGTCTGCATCGGGTGGTGTTGTGAGTTCAACAGGTTTTAAAATAGTCGGAGATACGACTACAACATACTACTTCGATGAAAATGGAAGTGGTAATTTAAGAAGATATTATCTAGATGGTTCTACAAGGGTCTACAGTGATTCAACTGCAGGTACCATAGACTATACTAGTGGAAAAATAACCGTAAATGCTATTAACATTCTCTCTACAGTTAATGTTGATAACACGGTTGACTTCACCGTAATACCGAATAGTAACGATGTTGTTGCAACGAGAGGGAAACTAATCGATATAGATGCAAACAACATTTCAGTATCAGGTGAATTGGATACCATCGCAAGTGGTGATTCAAGTGCAGGTGTGGGATATAATTCTACATCTAGTTACAATTATTAGAATGTATAAAGTGGTCGGGAGTCCCCCGAATAGTTTTCCGTTAACTCGGATTTAATTAATAATTTTTCTAGGAGAAAAAAATGGCAGATAAAAAAATAAGTGCTTTGTCACAAATAGCAGATGCAGACATCGAAAGTGATGTATTGCTTCACATTGTTGATAACCCAAGTGCAACACCCATCAATAAAAGGATGACTGTTGGACAAATGTTTGAAAACATACCAACCCATCTTGCAGTAGATGATTTTACAACCTTAACAGTAACGAGTGCAGCTTTGAACACTACGTTTGGAACAGTATTAGACGTAGCAAACTTTGCATCGTCTCTAACTTTTACACTTGCAGATGGTACTGATAATGGTCAATTGAAGGTAATTTATGCATCTTCAGACCATGCATCTTACACTGCAACGGTTAACGTAACTAATGCATTGACTTCACATAACAGTATCGTATTTGATAATGGTGGTGAAGCAGTTCTATTAGTTTGGAACTCAACTGTTGGAAAATGGTTTGTTCTTGCTAACTATGGTGCGACAATTAGCTAATGTATAATGTAGATAAACTCAGTCATCGACTGCACGACCTCTTACCCGATTTCGTTCAACAAGAATCGCCTGAGTTTATCGCCTTCTTAGAAGCATACTTTGAGTTTCTAGAGAGTGAGATAATCACTCTCTCTTCTCAAACTGAGATAGAAGGTATTTTACATGAAGACGGTACAGGTTCTTTACTTTTAGAACCTGCAACCGTTTCCCCTTCCCCCGACCAAGACACTTCATATCTTCGTATAGAAGGTAACCAAGTTGATTCTGCAGGTAATATTCAATTCAATCCTTTTGTAAAGGGTGAGTATGTTGTAGGGTCTAAGTCAAAGAGTGTTGCAGAGATTCGTGTAATCAATGGTAGTAGTTTCTTTGTGGAGACTATCCATGGGTCAGGATTCATTGCAGGGGAGACCATTACAGGAAGAAGTAGTGGACAGACAGGTGTTATTGGTGCCTACAAAGAGAATACTATTCTTGCCAATAATAGGTTGTTATCATATTCAGATATCGATAAGACTTCAGATGATTTCTTACAGTATTATCAGAATGATTTCATGCCTCAGATTAATCCTGGCGGAACCCAAGACAGACGATTAATTATTAAACATATTAAAGAACTATACGAGAAAAAGGGAACAACAGCTTCCTTACAGTTCTTAATGAGAATTCTTTATGGTCAGGATGCAGAAGTTTACTATCCTATCGACCATACACTACATGTATCGGAATCTTCTTATGTAGAATACCGAAACATGGTTATATCATGTACACAACCACCAAGTCCAACTGATAAAATTACTGCATACAATGGTAGTGAAATATTAGCAGAGTGTGTTGTTGAAAATGTATATGCAGGTAAGACAACAGACGAGTACTTACTACAGATATCAGAAAGACATAGTGGTACATTTACTCAAGGAATGACGGTAACAGTCAGAAGTAGAAGTAATATACTTGATGTATTCACTGCAACTATTGTTGGTGTTATTTCAGGAATTGATTCGACTAGTTCGACAAATTCTAAAGGTGCATTATACACACTTAACGATAGAATTGACTTTACTGGAGATTCCGAGTCGGGAACAGTATACGATGTTGTTTCTGTTGTTGATGGTCTTACCACAGGTAATATAGATAAAATTTATATCGAAACCGAAGGTACAGGATATGTCGGTGGTGACTTGGTCATATTCGATAATAGAGATACTCATGGTGGTAATGCAATGGGTATTATCTCTGCAATTGGGTATAAGTACTTACTAGAGTCGGGAAGTGCAGATGGACATTTCTATTTCACTGCAACTGCAGGTCAAACTGCATTTACTGGTACTGATGACTACAGTCAAACACTAGAGTTCACAAAACAATGGAGAAGAGTCTTTGTTGATGGTATAGAACAAACTGAAGACGACTTTACAGTAACAACAAATACGATTACGTTTAATTCGGGTTTAACTGTAGGACAGATAGTAGAAGTCTATACAGAAGAAGCTGATAATTTATTAACGGAAGATGGATTTCCAATACTACAAGAAACTGCAACCAACCCTAGTGCAGGAGTTGGTAACTCTGCAATAAGAAATGTTGAACTCATCAATAATGGTGGTGGTTATTTAACACTTCCACAATGTGCTCCAGGCGGTTACATCTATGTAACAGACACAACTGGATTTGTCGGTGGGGAAACTATAACAGGTACAACTTCGAGTGCAACTGCAAAAGTGGTTCTTGTAGAGAAAGATAAGAAACGACTTGTCTGTATGAGAGAAACAACCGATACAGGTATTTTTGTCGTTGGGGAGATAGTGACAGGTTCATCAACTGAAACAACCTCGACTACTACAGGTGTAGACATCTCTAATGGTAGTGGTGCATCACTAATTGCATCATCATCTACTATTGGTGGTATCGGTTCATTAAACATTCAAGATGTTGGTTCAGGATTCACAAAGAATGCAAAATTAAAATCTACATCTATCTCACCACTTCTATTTAAGAACATAACATATAGTGGTGACCCCTCGTTAAATCCAGGCAACACCATCACTGGTTCGACTTCGGGTGTAACTGCACAAGTTTACTATCTTGATTTAACAAGAAACATTCTTAAACTACAAGGTGCAACTGGAGACTTCTTACAAGAAGAGACAGTAACATTTACTGGTGGTTCATTAAAGGTAGTAGAATATAAAGCATTCAATGGTACAGGATTACTTGCTGGTGAAGCTCAAACTGGTAAGGGAGAAACAGGTGACTTTGGTGCCTTGGATTCTGCCGAACAGAAACTACATGATAATAGAATATATCAAACACATTCTTATGTAATTAGAATTGGTGAATCTATTAACAAGTGGAGAAGTGCAGTAAAAGACTTACTTCACCCTGCAGGACACATCTTCTTTGGTGAGGTTCAGGTATCGAACAACTTTGATACTAGTATGACTACACAATTCTTGCCCACTATCATCATTAATTCGGATGCCGCAACAGCTGCATCGATTGGTGCATCATTAGAATACAATAAGATAATCCGAGTTATTAACGAGTTCGGCCCTTATGTATACTTGGGAGATGCAGGAACACCTACTTATGGTGTCGATGCTATTGGTGGGGGTTCACTAAGTTCATACGCAGTCACAGGTGGTATTCAGAGAGGTAAGGGAACCGAATGGAATGACCCTGCAATCAGACAAAGACATGTCAATATCTTACAAATTAAATCAGTTGCAACTGCATCTGCACCCTCATTCTTTACCCACGATGGTAACACCACTACACTAAACATAGATTCTAATAATGGTTTTGAAAATCAGGACAGAGAAGAAACTATATTTGGGACAAGAGCTAGACCTGCAGATGTAGGTAGAGTGATTCAAATGTGGACACCTGAAGAAGAGAAATTGGTATTAGAAGATGGTGGTAACATCCTTCTAGAACCCGAAGTTAATCGTATGAGACTAGAACCTAAAGCTGATAGAATTTCAGTTCAAGATTTTGGTGGAGAAATGATTTACGAAGATGGTGACTTTATTGAACTAGAAGATGCAACAGAAACATTTGAAGAATATTATTTCACTACTGAAAGGTCTATGGAACCTACTGGTCAAAGACTGGTTATGGAAGATGGTGACATTTTAACAAGTGAAGATGGGGATTTATTCCTATTAGAAACGGGACAAGAAAACGGAGTTTATTCTTTTGCCCCATTAGGGACTACTTTAAGAAGTCTAAATATAATAACAGGACAAGACACATATAGAATATCAAAATATCTAAAAGATGAAACAGATGATGATGATATATTATTTGAAGATGGTCATGGAAACATACTTTTGGAAGAATGTGTATCTGAAGGGTTGAGGATTAGTGATTTAGAATCTGATATGCCCAACTTCTTTATACCACAATTCGAACAAAGACAACGAACTAGAACAAATTTTACATTTAGTGCGACGGTTAAGTCTGCATAGGTGTATAAATAGTATTATAAATATCTGAGGAGATGACAAAAAATGGCAGCAATTATTACGGAAAAGTTTCGAATCCACAATGCGAGACAATTTAAAGAGGATTTTGCAGATGCAACATCTTCCACATATCTATTCATAGGTAGACCTTATGTTTGGGATTCAACGGATACAATTCCTACACCAGCTAACTCTGTAAAAGAAGAAGTTGCAGCGTTCAATGACATGCTTGCAATGAAGAAAGTTGCATCAGGTGACGTATCTCATTCTATTCCTAGACGAAACTGGACTACAGGAACCACATACGAAGAGTATGCACATGATTACAGTGCATCAAACCTTTCACCAGTTACAAGTTCTAACAACTTATACGACACTACTTTCTACGTTATGTCCTCAGCATACAATGTTTACAAGTGTATCAGAACTGGAAGAAACAGTTCATATGTTAGACAACCTTCTACTGTTGAACCAACAGGAACAGCAATTGCACCAATCACAACTGCTGATGGTTACATTTGGAAATACATGTACTCTGTATCTGCCTCAGAAACAATTAAATTCGTAACTAACGATTTTATCCCTTGTAAAACATTGGGTGCATTACAGAAAGTGCATGGTGACCTTGCAGCTATTGGTGCCGTTGGTAGTACAGATGGTTCTACACAATTTGCGTCAGAAGATGGTGCAGACACATATGAAGGTGCAATCTACCATGTTCGTGCAGACAACATAGGTTCAGGTTATACGTCAGGTACATATACTAATGTTCCTGTTGAAGGTGATGGAACTAGTGCAGTAGCAACAGTCGTTATCTCTTCAGGTGGAGTTGAATCCATCACTATGACTGCAAATGGAACCAATTACACATCAGGTACAATGAGAGTTGCAGCTATTGGTGCTGGTAATGGTAACAATGATATGGTTCTTACACCAATCATCTCTCCATTACTTGGACATGGTGCAGACCCAGTTAATGAACTAGGTGCAAACTATGTCATCGTAAACTCTAGATTAGAGTTTGCAGAAGGTGGTGGTGATTTCCCAACAACTAATGACTTTAGAAGAATTGGACTTCTTCAAGACCCACAAAAAGTAGTCAGTGCAATTGCAGCTGATGCTACTCTTGCAACATATAAGAAGTTTACACTTTCAAGTGTATCGGGTGTTGTAGTAGATTCTATTTTATTGAATGCTGATGCAGACGGAGATAACATTGCAGTTGCAAGAGTTGTTTCAATCGTAGGTTCAGTTGTCTCATACTTACCAATTCCAAATAGTTTTGGTGGATATGCAGATTTCTCTGTATCCGATAACATGTTTATTAGTGGAAGTGCATCATCTTTTGGAACAGTGTCGTCTTTAGACAGTACTTTCCCTGAAGCCCTTCCGAGAACAGGTAAGATTATCTATGTGGAAAATAGAGGTGCAGTATCAAGAGCAGCCGACCAAATAGAAGATATTAAACTTATTGTTCAAATGTAATTTTGTTTCTTAGGAAACATAACAAATAGAGTAAACTTATGCCAGAGAAGATTGACTTAAATATTTCGCCTTACTATGATGACTATGATGAATCTAAAAAGTTTCACAAAGTTTTATATCGTGCAGGTAGACCTCTTCAAGCAAGAGAACTAACACAATCCCAATCAATCATGCAGAACCAAATCGAAAGATTTGGTAATCATGTGTTTGAAGAGGGGTCTATTGTTAGTGGTGCTATTGCAGATATCGATATGGATATCTACTATGTGAAGTGTTTAGCTGCAAACCCAGGCAGTGGTGCAGGTTTATCAGAAACACATAGAGTTGCAACTCATGGGTTGCATGTTCAAGGAAAGACATCAGGTGTTGTTGCTAGAGTAATAACCTCAGTAGCTTCAACTGGAACAGATGAGTTAACTCTTTTAGTCAAGTTTATTAGACAGGGAACAACTGCAACTAATGACTATGCCTTCTCAGCAGGAGAGGTCTTAGAACCAGTCACGATTAGTTCAAGTGGTAGTATAACTGCAACAGCATCAGGAAAAGAATTTACCATAGCTGCAACATCTGTTACACCAATTGGTAGGTCTTCGATTGCACACATAAGTGAAGGTATTATTTACACTCGTGGATTCTTTACAAAGATAGACACTCAAGAATTGATACTTGAAAAGTATTCAGGTAAACCTTCGTACAGAATTGGTGTTCAAATTTCCGAAAATCTAATTTCATCTGCAGATGACACATCATTACTAGATAATGCAGCGGGTTCTTCTAATGAGAATGCTGGTGGTGCAGATAGACTTAAACTTTCGTTAACATTCACAAAAGTTTTACTTAGTTCGACAACAGATTCAGATTTTATAGAACTTGTTAGAGTCAACAATGGTATCATTGAACTTAAAATAGACAAGACAAGATACACTCAAGGTTTCAATAGTACACTTGCACGAAGAACATTCGATGCTAGTGGAGATTTTGTAACAAGACAATTCGTTCCTAATCTAAAAGAACATTTAAACAATGGTGTCAATGCAGGTTACTATTCTTCACTATATGGTGGTAATGAATCAAAGTTTATCATGCAGGTATCGCCAGGAAAAGCATATGTTAAAGGATATGAGATTGAAAAGATTGGAACTACTCCACTAACATTCAAGAAAGCTAGAAGTACAGAAGCACTAGTGGGTGCATCTACTCCTATCCGAATTGGTAACTTTATTAAACTTAAGAATGTACATAGTATGCCTGAGTTCGGTAACGAAACAGGTGGTGACTCACAGTCTCCATTCAACGAAGTTAAAATATTTGATGGTGTAATTGCATCAGGTGATGCAGGAGACCCAACTGCAGCTGGTAATCATATTGGTTATGCAAGAGTTAGAGGTTATGACTTTGTAGATAACTCTTCAAGTGCAACTGGACTAATATTTGCAAAGACTGGTAATGCACAACACAACTTATACATGTTTGATGTTAAGATGTTTACTAAACTACCTTATGGTTCAAAAACTGGAACATTCACAGCAGGTGATATAGTTACAGGTACGACAACAGGTGCAACAGGTATAGTACATAATGATGTCTCTAATAGTGCATTATATCTTCACGATGTTGTAGGAACATTTACCGATGGTGAAGCTGTAACAACTTCAGGTGTAGGTACTGGTGCATTCACAATTGGTGCAGGTGTTAGAGGATATAACATTGACCGTGCAAGGTCAGTAACACAAGTATCAACTGCATCTAGAGAAACATTTACTGCAAACATTGTAACAGATTCAGATAAGATATTACTTGGAACAGTTAACTTCAATGGAACAACAGCCGTATCAGGTTTCGGAACCGATTTTAAAACCGAACTTAAAGAAGGTGACATCATTGTTGATGGTGCAGGTGATGAACATGTAGTGTCTAGTATTGCCAGTGCAATATCATTAACTCTAGATGGAAATAGTACAGAACCAACATATAGTGGTAATGCAACAAGAAGAAGAAGTAAAGTATATCAACAAGATAGAACAGTAGGTATCTCTGCACTACCAAGAGATTGGATTTCAAACCATACGCCTGATGACCTTACAGTTAGAAGACAGAATACTGTTAGTGCAGGTTCAACTGGATTTGCAGTAAGTGTCGGTTCGGGTGAAACATTCGGTGCAGTGAATAACGATAACTTCACAGTATCCGTTGCACAACAATCATCTGATGCAGGTAGAACACTTGTTAATGGTGATACATTAGACATTAATCAGTTTTCTGTTTCAGGAACAGGTACTTATACTTTCACAAGTGGAAGTTGGGATGCCCAAGATGCAGGTGCAATATTAAGAGTTTCATATACTGTTAAACAATCAAACCCTGCAAGAAAAACAAAGAATTTTAAATCAGGTAGAGTTGTAACAGTAACTACTGCATCATCATCTAATACACCTTATGGTAGAAATTACGATGACAAAGATATTACACTAGGTGTTGCAGATGCATACAAAGTACATGGTATCTATGAAGGAGTTGGTGGTTCAACACCAGTACCACCTTCACTCGTAATTAATGAGACAAATTCTACAAGTTTCACTAGTGGTGAAATTGTCATCGGAACAACATCAAGTGCAAGAGGAACAATTATTGCATATGGTGGTGATGATGCAACTTCATATATCTACTACACTGGTACTAATAGATTTGTTGCAGGTGAAGTTATCACTGGACAAACTTCAAGTGCTACAGGAACACTAACAAGTGTTGCAGTTGGTTCATCAGATATAACAAATAGATTCTTCTTTGACGATGGTCAGAGAGATGGGTTCTATGACATTGCAAGACTAACAAGAAAATCGGGGGAACCTGCACCAAGTAATGCAATTCTCGTAGTATTTGATTACTTTGCATCAGCTGGTGAAGGTAATTTCTATGACATTAATTCATATGATATCCCATATAAAGATATCCCAGTTTACACTGCAAACAAAGTAGACCTTGGTGGATTGGAACCTGATGGAACATATGAGTTATCAGACTCAATCGACTACAGACCAGTGGTTGGACAACTATTGACTAACGTCAATTTCTCAAATGATACTGGTAGTAACAATGGTAGAACTGTTGCAGACCCAACAAACATTTCAACAGAGATATCAGTTGCACCATTCCTATACACAGTTAGGGATTTTGGTTCTACAGGTTCAAGTAAAATAGATACACCAGTGAATGGTACATTCTCCGTAGGAGATATTTCATTCTATGTTGGTAGAATTGACAAAGTATTTTTACATAGAGAAGGTAGTTTCCAAATTGTTGAAGGAACATCTTCAATCACACCAACTAAACCAAAGGCTATTGACGATGCAATTGAATTATTTGAAGTCAGTATTCCTGCATATACAAAAGATTTAAAAACTGTAAAGGTAAGAGCTAAAGACCATAGAAGTTACACAATGAAAGATATTGGTAAAATTGCCAATAGAGTTGCAAACTTAGAAAGAGTCACTACATTATCTTTATTAGAAAAAGACACACAGTCACTTCAGATATTAGATTCTGATGGTTTTGATAGATTTAAGTCGGGGTTTGTTGTTG
>OCVR010000956.1_pt1 | contig 23538 bp, 39 predicted proteins | sample 1539091 | NCBI WGS metagenome assembly OCVR01 (sample SAMEA3355530, study PRJEB22509) | marine metagenome | biome: marine; feature: coastal ocean; material: water | place: USA | collected 2010-08-07 | depth 16 m | reverse complement strand
CCTGTGTTTTCAACATAGGCGCCAAGTTGGTCGTGGCCGCCTATTTTTTCACCATTTATAATAATTTGCGGAAAGGTTCTTGCGCCAGGAAATTCTTCTAGAATTTCTTCTCTTGTAAAGTCAACATCAAGTTGCTTGTACTCATAAGCTAAGTTGTTACGTTCGCAAAATGCTTTTGCTTGATCACAATGCGGACACTGTGGCTTTCCCCAAATAATTATCATAAACTAAATCCTTTAAAAGTGTCGTTGGACACATCTTGTTTTGTGCCTCCGATTACGTAACTACTTATCTCTGTTTCCTGCGGAGCAACCTGCACTTCAGCGCCTGAGATCCATTTTTGTGTCCAAGGTAGTGGATTAGCTTGTGGTACTTTGTATGGTGACTTTAAGTTTACATTGTTCATTCTGCGTGTGCAGATCCATTCAATATAATCACTTAATAGTTCTGTGTTTAGTCCAATCATTGAACCATCTTTAAACAAATAGTCAGCCCATGCCTTCTCTTGATCAACAGCATCAACGAACATATCAATACATTCTTGTTCTGTTTCTTCTGCAATCTTTGCAAAGTCTGGATCATCTGTTTTAAGAATCTTTAGTAGCATCTGTGTAGATGCAAGATGTAAGTTTTCATCGCGGGCAATTAATTTAATAATCTTAGCGTTGCCTTCCATCTTCTTTAGTTCGGCAAATGCCCAACTACATGCAAAGCTCACATAGAAACGAACACCTTCTAAGATGTTTACGCTCATTAGTGTAAGCCATAGCAATTTCTTTAGCTCGTATAAATTTACAGTTACATTACGTGCTTCTCGATTACTTGTAATTTGATGTGTACCTTCACCTAACAAGTTGTACCACATGCTCATTTCAATCAAGTCATCGTAATACTTTGAAATATCACCTGCGCAGTCAACAATCTCTTTGATGTCCATTAGTTCATCAAATACTTTGCTTGGGTTTGTGTACACGTTACGGATAATGTGAGTGTACGAGCGACTGTGAATAGTCTCTGAGAATGTCCATGTTTGGATCCAGTTCTCAATCTCTGGTAAGCTCACAATAGGAGCGAATGCTTCTACTGGTGCTCTGCCTTGTACTGAGTCTAGCAAGATCTGACGCTTCAAATTGCTTGTAAAGATATGACGCTCGTGGTCAGTAAGTGCTTTAAAGTCTTTTGCATCTGCATAGATATCTACTTCTTCTGGTCGCCAAAAGAATCCTAACTGCTTGTCAGTTAAGTTGTCAAATGTTTTGTATTTTAGTGTGTCGTAACGCTGGATTGTTGGTCCGCCTGAAGGATCAAAGAAAGCAGTTACTTGTGTGTGATCGACTCGATTGTCGACGTCAAAAACGCTCATAGAGTTTTTCCTCTTGTTAAATGTATATGTATATTAACACGCATATCACTGCGTGTCAAGTTTTAAATGGTGCAGCTTTCGCAATCTTCATCATCAACTTCGCTAGGTGCAAGTTCTTGTTCCATTAGCTTGCTAACGTCTAGTTCACCTTGTCCGTCATATGTGTTGAAGTAATACAATTGCTTCCCACCATATTTATAAAACATAAGTAAATGTTGCATCATAACGCTCATTGGAATCTTTTCATCGTCATAGAACGTAGGATTGTAACTTGTGTTTACACTTACGCCTTGATCGATATACTTTTGTAGTACAGCCATAATTTTAATATAGCCTTCTGGGCTACGTTGATCCCATAGTAAATCATACTTGTTCTTTAGACGTTTGTACTCAGGTACAACCTGTTTAAGAACACCATGCTTTGATTGCTTCACACTGATTAAACTACGTGGAGGCTCAATGCCGTTAGTTGCATTTGCAATCTGCGCACTTGTTTCACTTGGCATAAGAGCCATTAGTGTTGAGTTACGGATGCCTGTTGCTTTTAGTTGCTCACGTAGTCCTTCCCAATCCATACGTTCCATATGTGGAACTAGTTCGTCTACATCTTTCTTGTATGTTTGATTAGGTGTAATGCCGTGTCCGTATTTTGTTTCCATGTTGCCACTCGGTGCACCTTGCTCTACTGCTAGGTCTGCACTTGCTTTGATTAGATAGTAACTCCATGCTTCGGCATACTCGTCAATAAGAGCAAGTCCTGTTGCATCTACATCTTGATAGTTCATATCACGCTTTGCTAACCAGTATGCAAAATTAATAATGCCAACGCCTAAAGGACGGCGCTTCTCTGTAGATAACTGCGCTGCTAGAATAGGATAGTTCTGATAGCTCAGTAGTGCATCAAGTCCACGTACTGCTAGACGACACACTTTTTCAAAGTCACTTGGATCTTTGATGTTGCCCCAATTAATAGCACTCAGTGTACATAGGCTAATCTCACCTTCAGGATCATTAAGATCTTTTAGTGGCTTTGTTGGTAAGTCAATTTCTGCGCATAAGTTTGATTGTCTAATAGGCGCAACCTCAGGAAGGAAGCTGCCATGCTCGTTTGCATTGTCTACGTTCTGTAGATATATGCGTCCTGTGTTCTTACGCTCTTCCATAAATGAACTAAACAATTCAATTGCTTTTACTACTTTCTTACGTAGTTTTGTATTACGTTCTGCTGTTTCATACAGTTGTCTAAACAAATCTTGATCAGCAAAGAAGCTATCATATAATCCAGGAACATCACTTGGTGAAAACAATGTAATGTCTCCGCCTTGGATAAGTCTTTCGTAAAATAGTTTGTTGAACTGTACACCATAATCCATATGACGCACACGGTTGTCTTCTGTGCCTTTATTGTTCTTTAGTACTAAAAGTTCTTCTGCTTCTAAGTGCCAAATAGGATAGTATATAGTTGCTGCGCCTCCACGTACACCGCCTTGGCTACATGACTTTACTGCTGATTGGAACATCTTATAAAAAGGAATAATGCCTGTATGATATGCATCGCCTTTACGTACAGGTGATCCAATAGCACGTATCTTTCCTCCGCCAATACCAATGCCTGCCTTTTGGCTTACATAGTTGACAATAGATGCACTAGTTGCGTTGATGCTAGCCAGACTATCGTCAGACTCAATAAGAACGCAAGAACTGAACTGACGCTGAGGCGTACGAACGCCGGCCATAACGGGCGTAGGTAAGCTAATATCGTGTAAACTAATAGCGTCATAATATTCTTTGACCCATCTTAGTCTCTCCTCCTTTGGATATGATTGGAATAGTGTTGCAGCGATAAGAGCGTAGCACATTTGCGGAGTTTCGAATATTTGTCCGTTTACTCTATTTTGACACAAGTACTTGCCTCTTAGTTGCTCCATTGCTACATAAGTTAAGTTAACGTCTCTGTCGTGTTTAATAAAACAATTAATAGTATTCCATTCTTCGTCACTGTAATACCCTAACAGTTCTGGATCGTAGAAGCCTAGCTCGATATTACGCTCAACAAGTTGCTTTACATGGAATGGTTCGTACTCTCCGTATACTTCTTTACGTAGAGCATAGTTAATAAGCCTGCCGCCTACGTACTGATAGTTTGGAGTATCTTCGTTGATAAGATCTGCTGCTGCTTTGATAAGAGTCTCTTGGATCTCTTTAGTTGTCATACCATTAAAGAATTGTATCTGACTCTTAATTTCTACCTCACTAGGGCTAACACCTGTAATATCTTCACATGCATGAAAAACAACCTTGTGTAGTTTTTCGATATCTAATGGCTCACGACGCCCGTCGCGTTTGGTAACTTGAATCATTTTGTCTTTTCCTCTTTGGTTAGGTATTTAATCTAAAGACGGCATTGTATAGCTAGTCTCGAGCGTCATATTGCTTGGTAATTTTGTTCGTGGTACTACATGTTGTAAATCATATCCTATGCACATATCATCCACAAACAGGAGATATTCTGTTGACGATCTATTATTATCTCGTACAATGTTTATCTCGAATTTAGTCCCTATAAAACGCTCACATAACTGTAGAGTGTAAGAAATTGCAAGAATTTTCACAAAGGCACAATAATTATTTTCCTTAATAATTTCCCAAGGAGTAGGCCAATTTTCTTGTGTGTAAGGGTCTGTCTGTATAGAAACAAGAGGTGCAGAGGAATAAAAAGACACTACATCTTGTAGAGGATCGTCACTAGTTTCTAATGATTCACGGAATTCACGCCAGAGAAGTAGCCTGTCTTCATATTTTTTATCGAACATCTTAACCTATTGTTTTAACGGAGAACTGAAGCTCTCCAGTGCTTGGTATACTGTTAACTACTTTAACACCAAGTGTCTCGAATGTCAAGTTCGTATTGTCAATATTAAACAATTCTGACGTAAATTGAAGAGATTTATTAAATGCTGCTGGTCCGTTGTAATCATACTCGTTAGTAACATTCGTAGGTTGCCCTACACTATTTGGATCAATAAGCACTAACAATGTACCTACTTGCACAATACTCTCAAATGGGTTTGTGTACATATAATCAATTTGTACACGCTTTGGTCTATTGGATGGAATCTGTAGGATAACTGTAGGTGTACCGCTCGGAGCAAGACTAACACGATCGTGTCCGAACTGTGTCTCATGACGTCCTTCTATCTCAGGAATATACGGTGTATTGAAATATGTGCCTTCTAGTGCATATTCTCTTGTTCTTGAGAAGAAATCGTCTATGCTTCTATTTCCTTTAGTAGAGTCACCAATCTTAATCATTGCAGTCATAGGTGCAAGTTTATTTACATTAGGTCCAGCTCCGTCTAACGGATAGCCTACTGCTAGAAAATTGTTATGTGACGATCTGTTGTCGTTACCTCTTTCGTAAAACACACCTTCGTGTGCAATCATATCAAACTCATTGTGTATGATAGTATTATAAGATGGGCCAACAGTTTGTCCTGGGCTACCAAAGATAGCAAGAGGACCAATGTCAATATTAAATCCCCAGCCAAATGCTACACCAATATAGTTTTCATAAAAAGAGCATCCGTCAATTGAATTACTAGTTACGTTAAAGTCTGAGTACATACCAAACGATACATTTTCAAATCTAATGTTTGTAAATTTATTATTGTGTGAAGTAACAGTGGCGTTGCTGTGCATTCTAATACCGCAGTTATTATTATCATATGCGTCACTGTGTGCCCATGTGCCTGTTATTTTTAGATTATTAAACTCACAATCGCGAGATGCGTATAAATCAATAGCAGTATCACTTGCACATTGAATTGCTAGATTTGATAGCGATACATTATTACTTTGATTTGCTTCAGTTGTGTTTTCATCAAAAGTTACAGGTGCTCCTATAGCACTTTGTCTACTTACTGTTTTAAACACAGGGCCTGCTGTTGATTTTCTAATTACTGTATTTTCAACTCCATCGCCAATGATAGCTACATAAGGAGGAAGCGTAATTGTATTAGATACAACATAATCTCCTGCAGGTATTTTAATCGTTGTTCGTGCTGTAAGATCTAGTAATGATGCAGAATTAAGAAAGATTTGATCAATAGCACGTTGTAATTTATCGCCCTGATCAGTGCCGTCCCCTAGGCATCCGAAAGACTTTACTGTAACGAAGTCATCTAATCTGTCCTGTAGACTACGCTTTACTCCACTTGTTAGATCTGCTCCTGTGAGTAGATAAGCTGTGTTAGCTTTGTATTCATACGATGTAGCAAATGCTAGGATGTTATCTTTTTCAGTTAATAGCTTAGTGTTTCCTACAAAAGGAGCTCCTTCTGCAACACTACCATTACCAATGTATACTTCCTGTGTATCTAATGCCCAAGCAAGTTCGCCACTTGCTAATTGAGGTAAGCCAGAACCTTCATTCTTTTTGCCTCTTCTTACTTGTATCCTTGAAAGGGAAACGACAGCCATCTACTACTCCTAAGTTCTTGTAGTAGTATTTATCCGTGTTTCTCATAATACTGACGGCACCTATTCCACCATTCTTGTTCCCACTCTGCGAACTCGTCTGGCCATAGATCAAACTGCTGATACTCCAAGCCGCGGCTGCACATAAAGATGTGTCCTTCACGTATATCTGTACCATGCACTTCGTTGTGTCCTAGTGCATATGCTGTAAGTTGTAGATAGTAGTCTTCTACCCACTCAGGCTTCTTAGGCTTGTTGGTTTGCTTAAAGTCCATAATACAAGGATTGCCTTTGTACACGCCTACTAAGTCAGTTGTGCCTGCATAGATACCCGGAACATAAAGAGGAACTTCGCTGCCCCATATTTCATCTACATCACCCATTGCTTCGTCTCGAATAATACAAGCCATCTTGTAGGCTTGCTGTGCGTAGGGGTTACTACCTGCTGACTCTGTCCATACTCCGTTGTCAACATAGTCTTCGAGATACTTGTGCATACGGGTGCCTACACCTGCTGCTTCAGTTGTTATCTCTTGTGCTTTTGCATGTCCTACTCGCCTACGCCATTCGTGCAAGTGTGTCATATCCTTTGTACCACTCAGGATAGTTGTAACACTTGCTACAGGTGGGCCGCCTGGGGCAGCATATCTACGTTTACCATCTACTTCAACTCTCTTGAGCTTTGCATATTCGTACTTGGGTTTAATTAATGTCATGCTTGTAGTATACATTAGTTTTTCGCTGTTGTCAATAAATATCTTTATGAGCATACTTATAGTATACCCCTGTAGTCAAGCAGTACTAGATGATATCAATCTAGTTACAAATTATGACGAAATGAAAGCACACCTTATCTATAAAAATACACAAGGTTGTAAACATCTTGCTTGTCCTGAAATATTCTATCATGATGATTTTAAGAGCGACGACATTGAGTTTATATTCAAAGACGCATGTAGAGTAAACAATATACACCTAGGAACTGTGTCACATATACTATTTGCTAAGTTGAAGTTTAGAGCAGTAGAGCATAGCCTACGCTGTTTACTAGACATTATACCCGGTTGCCTATGGAAGCTAGAAGATAAGAATATTAAGATAAGCAACAATAGTCGTATTAAAACAATAGGACATTATACTGACACTGGCTCTACACAAAACTATTATGATGTAGGACAGGTTGTTGCGAACGATTTATTTGTGCCGCAGCAGCAGATGGATCGCATACTAAGAATACATGTAGATCACAACCTGCACAAACGTAAACATTGCTTTACTGAAATAAAACAAACATTAAAACGTATTGAAAGTTATATTCCGCAGACCGAACACTGGACTGATTTAGAAGTTACGTATCATGATAAGATTTGTGATATCGACGACATTGGACATATGGATTACGGATCAATACCTATTACAGAACTAGCAGCAATCTACAGCAAAACTAATATTGCTTTTGTAAGCCACAAAGAGACATTAGGAATGTATCATTTAGAAATGCTGTCTGCTGGCGCAAGTGTAATATGCCTACAACCATTCCTACATAAAAGTATATTTGGTAACCTACCGTTGATTAAAAACTATCAACACGATCTACTAGATCCGTATGTTCTATTCCAAAGAATTTACTCAAATCGTAACGCTGTGTTAGATTACACATTCAAAACCTATACAGATAAGATATTAAATATTATATTAGATCGTTCGCACTCTTAGCCATATTAGCTACTGTGTTATCGTCGCCACCGTCTGTTGGTGATAGATCATCTACTTCGCTTGACTTTAGCTGTATCTTGTCTTTGTCAAAGTTTTTAACTAATTCTTTTAGTTTAGGGTCTGCATCGTATGCAGCCTTGAACACATCAAAAGTAAACTCGCCGTGCCCCATTTTGCGCATCAGCGAGTCTAGTTTATCCATTGATAAGTTATATTTCTTACGACTTTTTAAGTGATCCAGTATTTGGAACAGCTCGTTAGTATCAATAGCTTCGTTTACTTTTTTTTTGAGCGCTCTACTGACTCACGCTTTTCACGACCCATATCTAAGTCACCGCCAGCTGCTGATGCATCTGCATCAAAGTCATCACCTTCAAGACCACCTAAGTCAGTGTCCATGTCCATACCGTCCATGTCAGTTGTTGGTTCCATGTCCATGTCCATATCCATGTCATCGCCGCCCATCATATCTGCGTCCATGCCGCCACCTTCACCAGTTAGGATGCCTACGCCACTTGTTAGTGCTGTACGTGTGCTTTCCATTGCTGCATACATTGCTTCCAATGCAGGCTTAACTGTGTTAGTAAATGATTCGCTCTGCTCACTACCCATTTCATCACGGATAGCATCTGCAAGCTCTAGCATTGATTCAGTTTGCATTTCAGCTGTGTCTTCCATCCAACCTGTAACTTTATCAACCATGTCTTTACCAGCCATAACAATCTCAGCTGAGTCTTCTGCGCCTTCAGAAATAGTTGATCCGCCGTTCTCTGCATGTCTTTCTTCAATTGCTGAATTAACAATGTCTAAGAACAATCTATCTTTCTGATGCTTGTCTGTTAATACTGCATCAAAACTTTCAGTTGTTTCAACTTGGCTTAATTTTGTACGTAGACGATTGCGAAAATCTTCTAGTTGCTCGTTTGTAAATTTAGCTAAATTTAATTTTTCACCATACATTTTTGCAAGGCTCTCGTTTAATGTTGATGATGTTACTGGTCTAGTAAATTCGCTTATCTGCATTTGCTTTCCTATAAATTAGTTAAATGTATTTATCATCGTAAATAAAATTTTCAAGTTGTTCGGCAACAATATTATTGGCTACAATACTATCAGTAAGCCTGGCTTGTCGGCTCATCTTCATTGTTTCCTGCTTAGAATTATTTACTGTGTGTTGATATACTGTTATATCATTATGATGTTTGAGTGCTTGTCGGTCTAAGTTTACAATCTTATCTACATAGTTAGCGCCGGCACTTGATGTTTTTGCTATTGCTATTGCACTCTTTTTAAATGTTGTATCAGCAATATGCTCTTTGCTTTTACAATTAAAAACACTATACCCGTTCTTTGTTTTACGCACAATCATATGTTTAATACGGATGCTATTGCCTTTGACAATAGGAAGCGGAATGATATTATCTACCATTGCTTCAAGATCATGTATTAGTTGTTGTGCATTCATAAACATAATTATCTCTGTTTAGGTGTCGCTAATGTAACTTTGGCATTTGGTTTTAGTTGATTACTGCCGCCTGGCTTGTTGTTAGTTGTGTCAATCGATGTAACACCTTTGCTGTCAGGAGTTCCGACTTTAGCTTTCTTTAGATCAACCTTAGTAGTTACACCTGGATTTGCTGGATCTTCAATTTCAACCTCTGTACCAGTTGCACGTTTTACTTTACCTGTAGTTACTGCTTTGTTAGGCACATCGATAATTTCCATTATCTTCATATTCTCTTACTCCTTGATGAACGCTTCTTAGGCTTTCTCTTAGTTTTTCTATTTAACTTAGTTGCTCTTACACTTGCAGCATTTGCACTCTTTGTTCTACGTGTCTTCTGCTGCATCTTTGCGCCCTTCTTGGCCTTAGTGCTTTTTAATGCAACACTTGACTTAACATTAGTAGGTGCTGAACATGTCGCTGCCTTTGCAACCACACGTCCTTTTCGACTGCCGCTTGTACAACGATACTTGCGTACTGTTTTGTTTCCGCTCTTAGCAAAGGTGGGAACTACGTTTTCGATAAGTTCTCTAAGTTTCATCTCTTGCTCTTACTTTTATTCATTGCTTGTACTCGCTTACTTGCAGGATTAATACGCTTTGTCTTGTTGGCTTTACGAGCCATGCGCTTACCCATGCGAGCTTTTGTTTTCTTTAGAGACTGTCGTTTCTTAATGTTTACTGGAGCAAAGCATTGTGAGAAGTTAGACACCACACGTCCTTTACGCTGGCCACCAGTACATCTGTACTTGCGTACAACCTTTTTGCCTGCGCGAGCCCAGACTTGATTTTCATCTAGTTCTGTAGTAAATAAGTCTCTTAATAACATATAGTTATTTAGCGTTATTAGGCGTTCATTAATATGACAACGATTGTACTTAATAACCCTGCAATGATAGTGCCAGCGGCACCAACAAGAACTTTAACTAGGCTTTGATTGCCTGACTTAATTTCATTGTGGACTTCGTTAATTTTTGCCTCTACATCGTTAAGACGTTTGTCTAAACTCTGATAACGTAGAGCGCATAGGTCTACGTGAGCCTCTAGAGATTCCTTCTCTAGTTGTGTTGAATATGGATCTGACATCTTAAATTCCCTCGACAATAAAATGTTATAATTATTTATCCTAATTGTCTATTGGTTTAATTACTATATTTCTTCGTTGCTCGTTTAATGACTCAAACATATTGTTTTTAAATTCAGCAGTTTCGTCTAGGTTGGATATAATAGGAACCATATCAAAGTCATGTGTCATCGTTGTGATATCAGTTGCATCATCAAAGTCTGTTTCAAATACAAACTTCCATGCTTTGTTTTTGCCTTTGTACACTGTGCCGAAGCCTGCTTGTTTTGCAGTTATATCAATTACTTCTGTTGAGTCTTTATAAGTTATATTAACTCTTAATCCAATTGTTTGTAGTACTGTTAAGAAGTTCTGTTGCTGATGCCAAGCTGAATCATTCTTATCGAACTTTGCTTTAGTTTCAGTGATGTCAGCTAGAGTCAGTAATTCATATTTCATACTGTACTTATAGCCATAAAAAAAGGGTCCAACAAAACGTGAACCCTTTTAATTATTATCTAGTAATTACTTTGCTGGTTTAAATTCGCAAATTACTAATGCTGTTGTGTTAGCTTGTGCTGCATTAAATGCAGTTACAGTGTAATCAGCTGTTGTTTGTAGACGTACAAAAACTACTGTGTCTGCTGCTGGATCAAACGCTGTGCCGTCTGCTGTGCCTACTGCACCAACTGTAGCTGCTGAGTCACCTGTGCCGCCTGTGCCGTGGTTAAGTGTCATATAATCAAGTGCTTCTTTTAGTTTAGCATCTGTTAGTGTATCTGCATCTGCTGTGATTGATACGATGAATTCACGTCCAACACCTGACTGGCTGATTGCGTGTTTGTTATAGTTACTTGCGATTGCTTCGCTTGTTAAATCTGGCATATTATTCTCCTAATTTCTCTAATTGCCGTTCACTACTCTGTGAACTTCTTATAATGTATTTATCACTTTATTAGAAAAATTAACTACTTATTGCGCTTTTGCGCTCTCGAACGTAGTACTTTTAGGTTCTGTACAAAGCCTGGACCGCCTTGTACAATGTCATCTACCATCTGTATAATAGGCAAATAAGCCTTCATAATGGGTGCGCTTACGCTTCTTCCGTCCTTGGCATGCTTTAAAAACTCTTTAAGCATGGCCATATTCTGTGAGCCAACTAGGTATCTATATACTGCTAGATCATCTGTAGTTGTTGTAATATCTGGTACACTTACAACAGGCTCGTTATCTACAACATCATATGTTTCAGCGTTTGTTAGTTGTACCCACTTCGAAAAGTCATCAATAACATCTGTTGCTCTTAGTTTAGCTCTTGCTGCGAACAATAGTTTAGTTGCTGCAATTTGCTTTGGCTTTAGTTTACTATCTTTCCAATCGCCTAGGCTGCGTCTAATATTCTTATAGTCTGGATTAGTAATCTTTAGTCCTGCTTCTAGGTTCATTAGGAATCTAGTAACCATAGTAGGCTCTTCACCTTTTGCAATATCAACTAGGTATTGGTTAAGAGCTTTGCTTGGTACTTTGAGTGTGTCTTTAACTTTCAACGCACTTTCAGGATCTTTTAGTTTCTTGTAGCCTTCTTTAGAGAATATAAAATACATATAGTTGTACAAGTCTGTGCCGTTTAATCTAAACACTTTGAAATCATCAAAGCCTCTAGTTTGATTAGCATACTTTCTTGTCCATACTTGTGATGACTTGCTGTGACGCATCATCTCTATGCATAGGATAGTTAGATATATTCTTTCAGCACAATCGTTTGCAGTTAGTGTCTTGTGATTGGCTGTGTTTCTTGTGTGTCTTGATTCATGTATCTCACGCAGGAATGAATAGGACTCTGTTTGTTCCTCTATTTGATGGCCGCCTTCTAGTGCTGCCCATTCCAATGCTGTATACTTTTCAGACATATTATCTAGCCATTGCTAGTAGTTCTTTGAACCTATCCATAGTCATTTCAGGCTCATGATCTTTTGACTTCTTATTAAAAGGAACACCGTCGTCGTCAGTGCCTCTATTTCTAATGTGTGTGTTGTGGACCATTTCGTCATATACATCTTTAATAGTTGAAAACTCGTAGGCGCCCTTGCCCATTTTGTTTAGTAGTTCTGCTAGTCTTGATAGTTGTGCATAGTCAACATCATTTAACATCTTGCCGCCGCTATCTGACATATCGATTCTACGCTTTAGCTTACGTGCCATTTTACTTGCTGCTTTTTGTTGCTGTGATAGCTCAAAGTTGCTGTCAACATCTCTTTCAGTAATCTCGTTGATTTTCATTAATCTTCCTTAGTTGATAATGTATTTATTTATAAACCTGAAAGTTGTTTAATTCTCGACAGCTCTGACTCAGGCAATGCTCTACCTGATTTTGCCATTGCATCTCTAAAAGGACCAACTAGTGTATCGTAGTTAGGATCGCCTTTTATCTTTGCAAGCATACTTTCAACAGTATGCGTATCTGCTTCAGTAGCGCCTTTACCTAATAGTATTACTGCAATATCATTCCAGTTATCAGCAACAACACTATCTCCATTGTTTGGATCAACTACACCAAACTTAGGACTAAACTTGTAGCCTCTGCCTCTTGCAAGACTTGATAGCATAATAGCTCTGTCTTTACCGCTGAACTGTGCTGTGCCGCCACGCTTTGATCCACGTTGATAGTCTGGATTAGTTGTCATCATAAAGTCAGTTTGCACAAATCCTTTGCCGCCTTGAATAGGCAAGCGGAAATGCACTTGGTCACCCGCATCGTGAATCCAGCCTGCTGTGAACTTACGTCCTTGATTCATTATTTCGTTATCTGGAATGCCTTGCTTCTTGCACCAAGCAACAAGTTTTGCTTTTAATTCTTCTTTGCTTATTTTGTTTAGGTCAGTGTTTAGATCTAAGTCGCCTGACGAGTTCTTTTCAAAAGTTCCGTCTGGGTCTGTCTTCTTTCCAGTACTTCCTAATAAATCTTCGTCTACAAAATCTAAACCTGTTATTTTTTCAATAAAGTCAACTGTAGGTCTTACAAGCGAAGTAGGAATACGTTGTGTAAGACGAGATTCAGGATCTTTTGGATCTGTTTTGAATACATTGTTACTTTCTTTAAGAATCATTTGACTTCCTTGATTCAATTAAGTTTTTCATATAACGACGAAACTTCTTTGGATCACCTGACTTGATACTATTAAGAAATCTACGTTCAAGATCAATAGCTGTTTCGCTATCGTAGTTGTCATTAATGCGTTGTAGTAAATTAATTGAGCTTTCAATCAAGTTTGTTGCTGCACTGTCAATCTGGTAATCAGCATTACGCTTGCCATAAACTTGATTGAGCTCTTCTAAAATACTTCTAGTTTGTTTCTTCATTATTATTATTCCCTAACAATATTTATCGTATTATATAGTTAAGTTCAGTTTAGTTTTTTGTCAATCAGAAACCTTGATGCGTAGACGGCACTGGTTTTTTTATTTCCTTAGGGCCAGTGTCAGCAGTTTGCATTTTCCACTGATACTCTGCTCTAGCATTTTGAATAAATTGTCCACGTAAGTTAGTGCCGCCTGCTCGTTTTAGACTAGCACCTACTTGTTGCATCTGTTCTTTGTTTTCTTCTGTGTAAGGAGCAGCATATAGTTTTGCCATCTCCTCACCGTCAAGTCTAATCACCAGATAGATCCAAGGCTTGCCCATCTTAAGAGAAACAAGAGTTACATTCTCTCCTGTAGGTATATCGTACAACGGCATACCTTTATACAGGTTAGTAATATAATACATATAAAAACTCGTAAACACAAACAATGGCACTAAAAGAAATGTCAATAGTGTGTGCTTACGTGATATAATAATTGCATACAAACAAAATATAATTGTTATTACACAAAGTGCTACTCCGATCTCAGTCATGACTGCTCTCCATATCTGGTTCTATCAACGTATTCCTTGTTGCATCAGGTTGATTAGCTAATGTTGCATTACTACCAACTGGCACTGTTAACACATCACTGTTGAATACATGTGTTATCTCGCCTTCGTTGTTGACAGTAAACGCTGGTAGCATTTCAACTTGTCCTTTTGTGTCCATTACAACAGTAAGAACATAATGTTCAATGTAAGGATTTACATCTGCTACAGTTACAGTAACAGTGATAGGACCTTTTGATGCATAGTTGTTGTACAAATGTAGATTGATAAAGTAGTCACCTGGTGCAATACCTCTTACAGTAACAACCTCTCTATTACTTTTGTTTAACACAACTTCGCCGTTGATTATTCTGCTGTCGTTTGGATTACCTAAATCATCTCTATCTAAATGTAGTATATGATTTTCTCTTCTCCGAAACCCAACCGCTTCTGTATCGTCTGGACCTCGTACCCACGTATCGACATCAGCATTTATATCCCACGGCCATTCGACTATGATCATAAATTCTGCTTTCGTAGGTATATCATTTTTCTTGGTAATTGGATTGATCAATAACAAGGCAATTACAAATAGTACTACAAAGCCTAGCAGTACATTAAACAGCAGATCTAAAAATGCTGTATTACTCGTATATCGTTTGCTTCGCATCATGCATCCTGGTTCACCAATTGTAGTTTAACTGCTAAACTACCTAGCAATCCTGCTAGAGTCGTTAGTAGTGCGGTGCTCATACCAGTTGCCATGTTGCTTATCGCATCCTTCATGGAGTCGATGTTCGATGGATCTAAATTATTAAATGTCGCTACTAACATAAAGATAAATCCTGTAACAGTTCCGATCATACCTAGGCTCATTTTGCTATCCGCAATAAACCAATAAGTATCAGTGGACTCTTTACCCCGATAGGTGTTGTACCCAGTTCCAAAGCTGGTAAGAAAAAAGAGTGCCAAAATACCAGAACTGATATAGGTTATATCGTTAGCCCAAAAGAAAAGGTGTGCCTCGTAATAATAAGCCACACCTAATAACGCACATTGGATAACAAAAATTAACCACCATATCATAAATTTTCTGTTCATACTTTATTTATATAAAATACGCACTTAATTCTACACTGTGGCTAAAGTTGTATTACAGTCCGTTTGGTACTATTATATAGTGTATCATTAGCACTAATGCGACACTTGCGCCTAGTCCTACCATCATCTTACCAAAGTCCTTTGCTACTAACGGAAACACACTCTTTGTTTTCTTCTTGCCAAAGTATGTTGCCATAGCCAACTCACGTCCTGCTAACAAGCCTACGAACACCCATGTTGTACTCATAGGAATATCATTCAGCTCTTTGAAGAAGTACAAGCATAGCCAGTAGAACAAATCAATTAGTGTAGCACTACGCACATATCTTGTGTTGTGTTTCTCTAATACAATCTGTTGGATCTTGCCGCCACGTTCTCTAAACATAAAGAACAAGCCTACAACAAACACTGCACTGACTAGGAACATTAGGTCCAGCGGAACTTCACGTGGAAGGAACACTGCAATGTTTGCCATGTCATGACTCAGCCATGTCCACCATAAGCCGCCTGTTGCTACCCATTGTGCTACACGCCAAAACTTCTTGTTCTTTTCAGCAACCTTTTCAGTTTCATCATACCAACGGCCAAAGTATTTGTGTATTGCAAACCATACTACATATGCAAAGCCTGCCGCTACACCGTAGCCCATGATTGATTTCATAAGCATCTTCTCTAGTACAAAGGTACTAGCAAATACTGACAGCACTAAGAAACTTGTGCTAACTGGTACGCCCATCCTTGTAAGTGCTACAAGAATAGCAGGTGCGGCTGCGTGATACCATTGTACCTCTTGCCATGGGATTTTGTTTAATCTGCCGTAACTGATGTCTCCACCATTTACACTCCAGCCATACCATAGTGTGGCTAGTAGAACTGCGCTTGCCGCAATCCATAATGTTTTATAGTTGAATCTCTCATTGTTTGATGCCATCCATGTACCGAGAGTCTGTACTGAATCGTTTGCTATAACTGCATAGGCAGCTAATAAGAAGCCGAGTAGGCTCCATAAAGTTAATGCGTCCATTTCTTTCTCCTTTGCTTGACGGCTTTACCCCGTCACTCACAATAAAACGCCAGGTGGACTAATACCTGACGCTTATAATTATCACATTTTTAATTATTGGTTTATAAATTGTGCTAATTCTGGTGCTTTCCAACCTTCTGGCTTTAGTACTTTTCCGTCTTCACGTTTGCGCACTTTACCTGTGTCTGGATCAATCTTTGCAAAGTTTGTGTCCATCACTTCTTTCCAGGCTGCTTCTCCGTCCCAACCTGCGGCACGTACTGCGCCCATAGTAACAACTAAGATGTCAATAAGTGCGTCAAGTTGTTCGACTTTGTCGTTGTCTTGGATAGCTTCTTCTAACTCGTCTGTTTCCTCACGGATTAGATCGAGATACATTTTGTAGTTTGCTTCACTTGGTGGTTGGTCACATGCTGTACCAAATGTTTCGATGTCTTTAAACGGGTTTGTCATTATGGATCTTCTCCTGCTTGTACTATCATTTTAATATTTTGTGCAAGGCGTTCATTGAACTCTTCATCAGTTTGTGTAACCAACAATCCTTCACTTAATCCTCTACTGAAACTAGCAGTCATATCTGAGTTTTCACTTAAACGTCTGCATGCTTCTTGTGTTGTGTATCCGCCACTAAGGCCAACAATCTTGTTTACTGTACTGTACATGTTTAAATCTTTATACAAGTTAGGTTCTTCTGGTAGCGTTAATTTTAGTATAACACTGCCATTAAATTCTTTCAAGTACTTTTTTAGACTTTTATTAAGTTGAAACTCTACGTTCTTTTTGTCCAAATGATCGATAGGAACTTCAGGTTCTACAATAGGCACTAGTCCTGCATTACTGATCTCTTGTGCCATACTAAATTGCTGGAATAAAATATCGTCGAGTACTGTTTGTGTTTTTACAATACTACGCATTTTGGTACCAACGCAACCATTTAGTTTAGCATAGTCGATCATCGCTTTGACATCATAATCTTTAAGTGTGCCGTCTGGTCTACACCCGCTATCAATTTTTAAAATAGCTCTAACGCCTTTAGCACTTAACACATCGACCATACCTCTGTCGACTGTGTCTTTGTATAGAATAGCATGGCTAATGTTTTCACCATGAAAGTCTGGATGATTTACCATACGTAGCCGCATCAAATGGATATCATCCATAACTACTTCGTGTGGTAATTCGTGTGCGTTGGGATAACCGTAGAGCTCTAGTACACCGGGACTACTACCGCCACTGTGGTCCATTGCTGCTATAAATCTATTCATATGTTTCACCTGTACTACGAAAGAAGTTCTCGCTCCAAAATGCTTTGTCGTCAATCCAAACATCGTAATGTTCTTTTTTGCCAACACTTAGTTCATGATGCTTTGCACCCCAACTGTCTAGTTGACTTTTAGTAAGGTCATAGTAGTCTACCATACTTACTGCACCCCTAGCTGTCATATACTTGATTGTATGTCCTGCATCATATAGTGCATTTACTTTGGCAATACGATCCATCATAGGTTCGTGTAGTGCATAATTTTTCTTACCATCTGGTTCAAATACTTCGTTACAAATGGTGCCGTCGATGTCTATAATATATCTCATTGGAATAAACTACTCACACTTTCTTCGTTTGTGATTCTGCGCATTGCTTCACCAAATAATGGTGCAAGGCTTACTTGCCGAATTTTACTACTTTTCCCTTCATAAGGAATACTGTCACTGATTACTAGCTCAACTAGTTGACTAGCGTCGATCTTTTTACTAGCGCCGTTACTTAGTACACCATGTGTGATGTAAGCTCTAACACTTAGCGCACCTGCCTCTAAAATTGCATCTGCTGCCTTGCACAATGTGCCGCCACTGTCAACAATATCGTCTACTAGAATTGCATGTTTACCTTCAACATCACCAATCAGCGCCATCACTTCGCTTACACCTGCTTTAGGTCTGCGCTTGTCTACAATAGCAATATCGCCATGGAACATATCAGCAAACTTTCTAGCTCGTACTGCGCCGCCTGCGTCTGGTGATACAAACACAGTGGGCTCTTCTGTACGAATATGACGCTTAATATCTTTAGCAAATGTTACACGACTGGTTAAGTCGTCTACGGGAATATCAAAGAAGCCTTGTATCTGCCCTGCGTGTAAATCCATTGTAAGGATTCTATCTGCTCCAGCTTGTGTAAGTAAGTCTGCTACTAACTTTGCTGTAATAGGTGTACGACTTGCGCTTTTGCGATCTTGTCGTGCATAACCAAAATATGGTATGACTGCGGTAATACGTCTTGCACTGCTACGTTTTGCAGTGTCAATCATAATAAGTAATTCCATTAAACTTTCGTTTACAGGATTGCATGTGCTATTCACTAAAAAAACATCCTTGCCCCGGATGTTCTCTTTTACTTCTATACATATTTCTCCATCGCTAAATCGATTTAGTTCTGCTGGTACAAGATCTGTAAAGCAGTGATCAGCAACCTTTTGTGCAAAAGGCTGGTTACTGCTACCAGTAATAATTTTCATTTAGTCCTCCGTTAAACTGCGAAACTTTCCCCGCAACCGCATGATGCTGTTGCATTAGGATTCTTTACGGCTAGGTAGCTACCACCCAACTCATTAACATAGTCTACTGTGCAACCAAACACAAACATTTCTGCCATTGGATCTAGTGCCAGTATATCTTCAATTACAGGACCTTGAGGATCATCTGTAAAACTCCATTCGTATTGAAAGCCACTGCATCCGCCTCCCTTAACTGCCAAACTAACATATCTCTTTTTATGCTCTTCTGTCATAGTTGTCAAGTACTTTTTAGCTGATTCAGTGACTGTCAATAACATTATATTTTTCCTTGCTCTTTGAGTATTTCTCTGTTTTGCAAATGTTCAGCTTCGATATCGCTTTTCGCTTGACCATGATATGCTACTGCCATATGCTCATCAATCATTTTACTGTTGATGTTTGTGCCTTCTGCCCACACAGTTCCGAGTACTCTGCCAAACTTGCCTTTTTCGTTATCTAGTTCTGTTGATATAATAATATCTTTAACGCCTTCTAGATGTTCAACAAGCCATTTTTTAGCTAGTAGTCCAAACTTCTTTTCTTCTAGGTCTCGTGTTCTACTTTCTTCAGTGTCTATTCCGTACATACGCACTCTTGCTTCCAACAACACATCGAACCCTAAGTCCATAATACAATCAAATGTGTCACCATCTATAATTTTAGTTATACTTTTTACCCTGTAACTATAGGGACTAGGTTTGTCTGTCATAATACTCTCCTCTATAGAGTATTTATGGATACTAGTCTCCTTTGCCCGGTGCCTCACTAAAATATTGCATTTTTCCTTCTACACCATGCCACTCTTCTGCATCTGTCGGAACATCCTCTGGTCGCATAGATGTAACAACTGGCCATAAATCTGAATACTTCTGATTAAAGTCGACCCATTCTTCTGCACCGGGTGCAGTATCTGGAAGAATTGCATCTGCAGGACATTCAGGCTCACATACGCCGCAATCAATACATTCAATTGGATTTATAACTAACATGTTTTCACCTTCGTAAAAACAATCTACTGGGCACACTTCTATACAATCCATGTGCTTGCATTTGATACATGCATCGTTTACAATATATGTCATTGCTTGTCCTCTAGTATTTTGTCTATCATACTCTGTTTGGTTAGTCGTCTATCTAACTCTATACCATGTTCAGACTGCGCAAGTATCACTAGCTGATTTTTTGTTAGTTTATTTAAACTATCCTCTAAGACTTCTTCAGTATCTGCTGTAGCTGTGCTAGCGTGTCGTATTACTAACGGACTTGTTTCAACTGCATCTTTAAATTTACCTTGTAGTTGTACATCTTCGTACACTTTTTTAGTAAAAATTTTACTTAACCAACTCATTCCCAAATCCCTAATATCATTTTTGCATCTTCGCTCATCATGTCTGGACCAAATTCAGGATCAAATGTTGTTATGATCTGTGCGTCCTCAACTCCATTAACAGATTTAACTGCATATGTAATGTCTGATATAATTTGATCAGCAAATGGACAAAATGCACTTGTTAGAGTATGTGTTACGCTAACCATCGGCAAGTTGTCCAAATCAATATTGTATATCAACCCTAAGTCATATACATTTATGCTAATCTCAGGATCATAAACTTCTCTGAGATTTTGGATTATATCATTACTGATTTTTTCTCTATCCATTTTTTGCCAATAACTTTAATGTTAACATATCTTCTTTCTTTCTAAACCAGCATTCATAGCCATAACGATTACTGTCGTATCTAAACGCACCATAGTCATTTCCAAAAAGGTCTTCAAGTAAATCTGAAAACCCTTTTGGTTTACTATAGGTGTTGCTCCGTATAAACATAGTACAATAGTATCTATTGTCTTGTGTCCAATTAGCACACCATTCTAAATCATTGGTTGTGATAGATGGCACTATTTGCTCCGTGTTCACTACATTCAGCACTCACACAATAACAACGATTGTTTGTCGCTTCACGTATTAATTTATCTGCAAATTTACATGCGTGTTCTGCAAACTTTTCTGCACCAACTCCGTCTAGTACTGTAACTTCACATAACCCCATATTCTCAAGTTCTGCAAATTTGTACAAGAAAGGATCTTGTCTATCAATAACTGTTTTATGATCGAATGTATCTTCTAACCATTTCTTGAGTGGCTTCAATCCGCCGAAGTCAACAGCCCAGTTTTTATTGTCTAGTTCGTCGCATCCAAACGTAAACTTGAATGCCAAACTATATCCATGTAAAAACTTGCAATGACTGTGATCTGCATGTGGCTGTCGGAATACTGCACTTAGTCCAATGTTGTGTCCGTATGTTTTTGTTGATTGATATCTTCCCATATTATACTCCTTGACTTATGGTAGGCGCGGAGTCTTTATAGTGGGTCGAACCTATAGTCCACTGCGAATATTTATCGTAGGCAATTTGAATTGCTTTTGCTTGATAGTAACTGTCGGCAAGTGCGTTGTGCAAATCTTGTTGCATAGTTTTACGTGGATCACTTGGCAACATACTTAAAAATGTTCTGCCATCTTTTACTTGCCAAAAGTTCCAAGGAATAGGTGTAGCCATTTGACGATAGATATCTTCTACAATAGTAACGTCAAAGCCATATCCATGACCCCATAATACATCGACACCTACCATCCACTTGGTCAAGTGGTCTAGGAAGTGTTTCAGCCCGACTCTGTCTTCTTCTGCAAAGGCTTCTTCTTTTACTTTGGGATCTTGTTTGGCCCACCATTCGATGGTATCGTCTGTAACTGTACGTCCAAGTTGATCTTGTTCATCTAAGTCCAAACGAAAGTAGAATTCACTGTGTGGTTCATCAAAACTGTTGGGATTAAACTTAACACCTCCGATAGTTAGCACTGTACAGTGCGGATCGGTTGCTAGTGTTTCTAAATCAATCATTGCGTGAATTGGCATGCTTCCTCCAGTTTTCGTATTGTATCCATAGTATACAATGTATTGCTACAGAAAGCAAGTTAAAAGATAACAAACTTAACCAAATATTAAAGGCAAAAAATATGCAAACTGGATAGTCCCACCATTTCATTATCGTCTCATGCTCGCAATATCTTTGGCGTCTTCCTTTTTATCAGCGAAGACGGGAACCATATTACTTTTATGCATCGTGGCTACGCCTAGTAATTGCCGCTCGCCCGAGTAGATGTTTCGTTCCTTTTGCGGGGTTTTTCCGCACGGAATAGCATCGCTAGTAGGCACACTTGGCCTATTAGTGCTATAATCAGGAACAGATAAAATAGAAATATCAGCATTTTTCTTCTTCTTAGCCTCTAGTTGCTCTGGATGTATTCCTTTTTTACGCAACCATTTTTCATGCTCTACATTAGCTCTTGCCTGCTTTGCATTTGGCTTTTTCTTCTTACGATTGTACTGAGTTGTGGTCATATAAGGACCAACTAAGTGCATACTCATACTACTTACCTCCGTGAGTATTTTATTGACTCTTTAGGGCCCGAAGTAGTAAATTCCATACCACTTACGTTGCCTACATATACTCTGCCGTTCCAACGCATTGGTATTTTGTTTGTGGCAATAAATGCATCCAAGTATTGTTCAAACTTAAAGTTGTCTATTTCTGCAACAACTTCTGTACCTGTTCGTGTGCTGGTGACTGTGGCCTCATTAGCATAAGTTACTTTATTATTCATTGTGTCCTCGGATTAGTTTAACATTTGATAGCGTACACGAAACCGTTTTGTTTGCCCGACCCATGCATTATTGCCTTGCGCACTGTTTACAACATAAGCTGATTCCATTCCATTTATATTATAAACTAAACGATATTGATTTACAACCGTGTTTTGTACATTTTTATATCTTGTTTCACAAACACGTTGCGTTTCGTACCCAATAATACGTTGCTGTCCTTGTGATTTATCAGCACCAATAACACCGCCTAATATAGCACCTGCGGCAGCACCTTTGTCATTACCGCCAATTGCTTTACCTATAATGCCACCGATAATCATACCACCAAGTGCATTGGCTCCGGCGTTGCCGCCGCCTGTGCGTCCATAAATCGGAACTTCCTGATTATTGCAATGTCGATATGGCTTCGAACTCGATACATTTGTATATATAGGCTCTTTGCGTATTAGTTTACCTGTAGTTACATAGCTGTTGTCGGCATATGCTGTACTACCTATTAAAGCAATACTAACAGCAATTGCTAGTTTTTTAATGATTCGCATGATTCATCTCTCCTGATCCAAACTTCAAAAAATTCTCGCCGAGTTAACTGCGGCTCTTTCCACAACTCACGTTCACTACAATTATTATAATAATCGTGTCTAAAATCATCTAATGTTATTGCTTCTTGATATGTCATACTATTAATTTAACATCTTTATATGGTTTGTCAACCTTTATTTCCAAAACAATGTTGTACTTCTATATACAATTTCGTATAATGTTGTGTGTCTTTCAAAAAGTCAATAACAGTTAAGGCATTCTCTTCTGTTGGAAGATTGCCCTCTACTACACAGCCTTGTTCGTCTACAACGAAATATGTATAAACTTTACCAGGCCATGGTTTATGCTCTTCAATTGGTATCCTACTTTTCATAATTTCCCTATCCAATGTGTTACGTCATCGCATGGGTCATCGAAAGTGTTCAACCAATCTTCACTGGGATCTTCCATGGTTTAGTATTTATCGATAAATATCTCTAGTATAATAAACGTAGTTAATGGAGATATAAATGGCAACGCAACCAGACGACAAAGGCAAACTAGAAGTAGCAGTAAGAATATTAGGCAACGAGTTAGTTGCACTTAAAATGGAAGTAGACGATTTTAAAATGAAATGGTTAGTATACGGTGTTATTA
>OCVR010000952.1_pt1 | contig 23580 bp, 17 predicted proteins | sample 1539091 | NCBI WGS metagenome assembly OCVR01 (sample SAMEA3355530, study PRJEB22509) | marine metagenome | biome: marine; feature: coastal ocean; material: water | place: USA | collected 2010-08-07 | depth 16 m | reverse complement strand
CATCAATATAAAATACTCTACGTTCTGGCGCACGTTGTACACGATAGATAATAATACTATCTTCTAATAATTCTTTTTGTTTGTATACTTTAAATACAGGTTCGAGCATACTTGTGCCGAAAGGCCAGTATTGGTCTATACCTTCACTTAGAGATACATGAATAACATGCTTGGCGTCAATCGCAGTTGATGTCATATCTTGAGCAAAACGAGAACCTTCTGGTGAAGCCGCAGAATAACTTTGTTGTGTGCCAGCAGTTTGAGTTGGAATACCCATGTGTTGACTGCCTGTCTGTGATAATTTCACACTATCAGCAGTAATATTAAGACTTTGCATATTAATATCTAAATCTTTGATATAATATGCTTCAATTTTCTTACCTTTTCCTTCGTTTACGACAACTTTTTCTACTTTCGCTGGATTTACCCAGTATAATTTATATGTTTCTGGGTCTCTTACGAATAATTGGTCACCATATTTGACTGTATTTCTAAAAATTCTAAAAATACGTTTGTTCATTTCATTCATTGAACACCATTGGCGCAATGATTTTTGAAGAACTTCGTTCTCAGTAAATGATGGATCATCGTTGAATTGTATAGAAAATGGTAATTTTGTACTTTCACTAAACAAAGTAGAAAATTCTGCGATAGTATCTAAAGCCGCATTGACCTCTGAGTCCATGTCCATTTGGTCATATTGACCGTATCTTTGGGCTCTGTTTGGTTGGCCCATGTAAACTTCTGGTAGCCAACTGCTATATTTCGAACTAGACGCGTGGGTATCTCTGACACCAGCGTCCGGTGAACGGCGAGGAACACCGTCATATGTTTTAAAGTACTTTTTCCACGTCATAATCTATTCCTAATTTATCTATATTAACATATTTCATATTCATTGTCAACCCTATCTATCATATTATCATATATCACTGTCTATTGATTTTCAAGAGTTTTTATAAAGGCTTCAAGGGCTGCGATAACTCTTGCTTGGCTTTCAGCATTCACGCCGGCGTCTCTCACGCCTTGATTGAGTCCAATAATCTTGTCGCCGCCAGGTATTGTCAACAAGGTCATAAGTGCAGGTAACACAATTGGTAACATAGATGTATTGCCAGCAATTGCTTCAAAAAACTCTGTGTTATTCCCTTGTTCTTTTTTTAATTTTTCCAATTGAATTTTGGCTTCTTCTAAATTCATAACGCCAAAATCGCTTGTTAACTGGTCGATGGATTGGGCTGGGTTTGCAAGAGAGTTCTGTGATGTTATACTCTTGAACGAAGTACCGGTACCGTCAAAGAGCGGATTTTTAATGTCTTCACCGGCGAAGAATTGCTTGAAGAAATCTGTCCAAGACTCGCCTTGCATCTCAAAGAAGCCAATGGCGGCGCTCTTGAAGGCAATATCCGCGGCAACAATGGTGTTAGTGAGTGAGGAAATGAGAGACTGGTTGAATTTTAACGACATGGCTGCCTGGTTAGCAAATTCCCTGTTTACTGTAGTCAAATCTTCAATATTTTTTGTAAATGCAGGCATTAATCTAGTCATTGACCTTTCTGCCTGTACTACTGCCTCACGTTGTTGTTCTGTATATAACATAGCGGCTTTGTCTTCTCTACCGCCGCCAGAAATACCTTTGTTCGCATCTGCCATAGTTTGTTTCATTTTACTTAACTGGGCTAATCTGCTCGCCTCCTGGTCATTAGACATAATAAGTGCCCGGTTGCCTGATTGACTAAACATCTCTATTAGTCCATCAACCATTTGAGGCAATGTATTTGCTAATTGTGTTTGAAATGCTTTGTCACCCTGGTTTCCCAATGTTGGTGCGACTTGATTAACATATTTTAATAATTCTTGTCCCAGCATAGAACCAGAATACTCTTGGAATTCGCTTGTCATCATGAACGCTTGTTCAGAACCTGCTCCAAGTCTTGCCGCGAGTAAATCCATTATTGGTCCTTCACCAGCACCTGCAAATTGTAAACCTGATAGAATAGATTCTTGCATTTTTGGATCAAGAGTTAAGAATCTACCTTGGTCGACATCTGTCATAGAGTCTGCCATCATTTTTGCCGCTTCTTCCATTGAAATTTTCAATACATTCGAAGTAGCCTCGACATTAGACATGAAACTGTCCATTCCTTTTCTTAACTGTTGGTCTGACCTTCCTTGAAGTTGTCCTGAAATTCTTAATCCGTCAAGATATTGTCCTGACATATTGACAACTTGTCCGAAACTCAAAGCAAATTTTTGCATCATTCCTGTTTCGCTTTCAGCGTCTGCCATAGAGTTGGCAAATTTTAATGTACTCTGTACTCCTTTGATTCCTACTGTTCTAGAGAACTCTTTAGTGAATTCTGCCGCATGACCAAATTCAAATCCTGTCTCACTAATCATTCTCGAAAGTTGCAGAAATCCTTGATTCGTTTTATCCAATGAAGCCGTTAAACCCGATTGGCGTAATTCAGCCGCCATATTTGCTCTTTCCAAGTAACCAGCCTTTGTGGCATCTTCAATTGTGGCCAAGAATGCCATAACTGCGCCTGCGGCCTTCGTAAAGTTTTTTCTGTTAACGCTATCTGGTAGCAGGTTACCATCTTCGTCCTCTTTTCTTACGAATGACGTTGCTACGTCTCTGTTAACACCACTTTTCACCAATTCTTCAATCTTTTTTGAGGCGTTTCTGGTTGACTGTTGATTCTTTATTAATTGCTCAACTATTCTATTATCACCCATACCAACTTTAGACATTAGACCTTTCCAGAATTGTCCTTGTTTCGCTGCCTCAATCCTCTCGGCTTTTTGCCCCGACTTTGCTGCCTTGTTTGAGGATCGAACTTCGTTGCCCATTTCGTTCATCTCTTTTGTAGACATTTTTGTGCCTGCGGCGACATGATTAAGTAAGTTTATAAGTTGGACATTCTGTCCTGCTATCTGACTTAATGTTGTTGATATTCTACCTGCAGTTGCTTCAGTACTCCACTGAGCAATACTGCCGCTAATTCCCGAAATAAATACATCTTGTTCTTGTGCCATCAATACTCTCTATGTTTTGTTATATTCTAAAACTTCGTAGTTATTATTAAAGATAAATATTAGTAAGGCAATTATATTCATACTTAATTGCGTTACTAATTAACTCATACTGTATTTATCAAAGGAAACAAAATGAACACTGAAGCAAATCCATTATCCAAATATTTTCGTAAACCTGCAATTTACGTGCAAATCCCAACGGGGGGTAGATTTAATCCAGAAATCGAAAAAACTGTATTAGACGAGATTGCTATACTCCCAATGACTGCGATTGATGAGATATCAATGCAAAATCCCGATGAACTTCTTAACGGCGAATCACTAGTAAACCTCATTAAAAGTTGTGTACCATCGATTCCTAATCCTAGAAATCTATGTAACATAGATGCAGAACTATTATATCTAGCAATAAAATACGCAACATATGGTAAAAACATTGAACACACTCATACATGTTCTGAATGTAAAGAACAAGCAGACTACAACATAGATATAAACAGTATTCTTGAGAGATTTCCAGATGTAGAAGATATTGCTCCTATAGAATACGAGGATTTAAAAATCTACGTACATCCACCAAAACTTGAAAGTTTAACAAAATTGGCACTAATCGATGTTGAACAAGCCCGTATATTAAATAGTATTCAACTAACCGCAGAGGGAGAAGATGGAGATGAAATGGAGATGGCAAAACAATTTGCAATTAGTTTCAGAAAAGTATCGAAACAAAACGTAGATTTGTTAATTACTGCGATAGACAGAATTGAAACTCCAGACGAAACCGTAACAGATTACGATTCTATTACAGAGTTTATGAACAATATTCCAGCAGATGTAGTTAAAAAAGTTAATGATGTCGTGTTTTCTGCAAATCCAAAAACAGATGAGATATCAACCTTTGAGTTCACTTGTGAATCGTGTGATAGTAAAGAAAAGGTAACTTTTGAGTTAAATCCTGTAAATTTTTCTTAGGCTGGTTGAAGTCTGCCAGCGCCGCGGAAATTGTAGAAAGACAAGAGACTTATCAAAAACAACTTGACTCTCTACACAAATCCTTGTACAAACTAACTTGGTACATGAGAGGGGGTGTCAGTATATCTGAACTTCACGAAATGCCGACTAGTCATATCAAACACTTAAACGAGATAATATCTGAGAACTTTGAGATGAGTAAAAAGGCTGGAACACCTATTTTATAAAAAAGTTATAAAAACGCTTGACATCTATAATAGATTGTGTTAGTATGTTCTCATAACTAATATAAATTCTAATACAAGTCTCAATATACCCCAAACACTAAAAGAAATTATGGCTAATAATGATTCTAATAATGGCAAACATAGTGGATCTGTTGAGCGGGATGCCGTTCCGGGATTGAGGACGCTAGTATAGTGCTAGGCGTTCAGATAAGTTGGGATGAACTCCGACACTGCTTCTCGTAACCACAAGAACTGTTTATAACATAACATTCGGTACTCTAAAGGTATTCGAATGACTAGTATTTACCGTACAGAAATGTACACACCGCTGGTAGATTTACAATACTACCGACTTTGATAAAGTTTTATTCTATGTGGATTAATCGAAGTGCCGTTGGGTCGAAAGACGCAATACTAAGTTAAGAGGGAATCGCCAACCGACCTCGCCATTACTAGTGGCTAACTTAGACATAGAATCTGATGAACTAAACAAGTATCAGCAGTTGCCCCGATAGGAGGGCAATTGTGTCTTCCAAACTCAACAAGAATTAAAATAAATAATATTAAATGGAAGAAATAAATATCAAGGAAATGTTCTTTGAGTGGAACGAAAAGAAATTTCCGAAGATATTAGGTCTTTAGACCTATTAAAATGAGAACACCATGAGTGAATGGACATATAACAATGAAGTTGTAAATGAATTACCTGAGAATGTTGAGGGATTTGTATATCTTATTACGAACCTTACGAATGATAGAAAATACATAGGTAAGAAGTTAGCAAGATTTAAAACCACTAAACCACCTCTTAAAGGAAGAAAGAACAAAAGACGTGGTTATAAAGAAAGTGATTGGAGAACTTATTGGGGTTCTTCTGACCATTTGAATGCGGACGTAAAAAAATTAGGTCCCGATAAATTTTCACGTGAAATTCTACACTATTGCCCGAGTCGTGGCGCATTAAGTTATGTAGAAGCCAAAGAACAGTTTGACCGTAGAGTGCTTGAAACAGATGAGTACTATAATGGTATTATCAATGTACGAGTGGGAAGTTCAAAAATTCTCAAAGAGTACTTACAAAGCCTTAAACAAAAAATATAGGCGCTAATAACCACTGCCATATTCCAAATATATCAATGCATAAGAAGAATGCGTTTTGAAAAATCATTGGTTTATCTTTTAATCTCAAAAATACCCCCAAAACTATCAAATGACCTGTCGCAAATAGCGGAAACGCATATTTGGATTCGGGTATATTAAAAGATATTAATGTTCCGGCACAAACGAACATAATAGTCGCCAGCCATTTCATTTTTTCAGTATTAGACATTGTAAACACTCTCTGTAGTATGATTATGTATTTAGACAAAAGAAAAACCCAGTACCATTTCTGATACTGGGTTTTTAGTAAAACTCCCTATCTTTGAAAGATACAAAATTTTATTTTTGTGGTACTTTCTCTTGTGATAGAGTTATCAGCAAATACCAGTGTCGATGAGAGAGGTTTAGAGGAGACATAGGCATCCGTTGATTCTATTATACTATCATACTGAAAAGTAAAAGTCAAGCGTTTTTAGACTTTTTTACAATTTAATTTCTATTTGATGCCAGATACTGTAAATCTGTCAAAAACATTAAGTTTTAGCGTGTTACTGTACTTTATTTCGCTAAGAGGATATTTGCTTTTGAAATCATCTAGTGATTTACAGTTGTTTATATGGTCATCAATTATCAGATTATTACTTTGTATGATAAGTTGAGTTCCGGGCTTGATTCTATTGAACCAATCAGTAGTCATATGCTCACAACTAAGATTAATAACAGTATCGAATTCATGTTCACGACCAAAACTATCAATGTTCATACTTTGATGTCCGAGATAGTTTTTAAACGTGTAATTGAATCTGCCACTTATTTCTTTACATCTCGTGTCCATATCAACTTCTTCGAAATTTATATTGGGATATTTTTCAATAAACACACGAGTAAGAAAGCCTAGCCATGAGCCGATATACAATACTTTCTTTGCATTATCGCTGACAGCCTCGAAGGCAAGACTTGCTTCTTTTTTACTTAGAATCTGATTCGTATGAAACGCATCCCTTACTTCCTCGATAGTTAGATGTTTTGCAATCTCTTTATCATAAAGCATATCTAAAAACTTTGGGATATATTCTTCCATACAACTCATTTTCTTTTACATACTGTTCTTTTTATCTTGGATTTCCTTTCTACGTACCTTTGTAAGTTTTCCAATATCGCCTAATGCCTTTCTGGCACGAGCCGCAGAGGCTTTTACACCCTTTTCTTCAAACTTGGCATTTTCTGCCTGGTATGTTTCAATTGCTTCCATAATTTCTGCATTTGTACTCATAAATTACTCCTTTGTGTTGTACATGGCGCTTTCCTCTTCGTGAGAAAAACTTGTGAAACCATTTTCTTTTATTACATTAAGGACGCTTTCAACACGTCCTTGTAATTCGTCTTTGTGTGATATCAAAAACACACTTCTATTTCCATCTCTTGCCATCTTCTTAAGAACAGCAAGTGACGATTCGACACCATTGGTGTCCATTCCGCTATCTATCAATTCATCAACAAATAACACGTTAATTGTGCTGTATAATGACTCGAATATGTCACGGAAACTCCAACTTAAACCTAATATAAGTCGATTTCTTTCACCTCTACTTAGATTATCAAAGTCTAAATCACGACCTAATTCAGTGATTTCTACTGATAAATCACTCTGGAATACGACATCATGTGGTAATCCCAACTTATCTAAGTAATATGCTAGACGAGAGTTTAAGTAACTTAAGTTCTGGTCTATAATCTTTTTACGAATAAAACTATCTTTGTTAGTTAGTAACTTCAACAAGAAATCCTGATGTTCAAGTAACGAAACTAACGTATTCATGTGAGAATAATCTACTTCTTCTAAAGCACCATTTCTCATATCATTTATCTGGTCGACATACGGGTCTTCTGTGTTTTTATTGTTCTCTATCGATTCTTCTAATTTTTCTACAGAATTTTGATGTTCGTATGCGTTTGACAGTGAATCATAAAATGTAACAGGCTTATCACCAATGTCTCCAATTTTCTCTACTGTTGACGTGTGTTCTAAGAGAGAACTTTCATTAGAACGCATATGTAATACTGCTTCTTCTTTTTGTGTATTCTTCACATCAAGAATCTCTTCTTGTTTGCTATCGTGGATATCTTGCCCACAACTATGACATTTATGTTCATTAATCAACTTGATTTCACCATCAAGTCGTTCGATAAGTCTATTTTGTTTCGTATTATCAGACTCGATACTGTTAATCCAATTTGTTGCTTGATTAATATCAGACAAGTTTTTATTATAAGATGTTAACAGTGTGTGATTCTTTAGTTCAGATTCAACATCTACGTGTGATAATGATAATAATTCAGTTTCTAATTCCCCTAAATCGGATGTTTGTTTGTTAGTCCAAATCTTCTGTCTGCGTTCAATGTCTTTAATACTTTTTAAGATACGAGCATTCGTGTCTTCGGCTGCTTTTAATGAATACTCTTCTTCTTTTATCTGTTCTTTTGTATTCTTTGATATCTCTTTCAACACTTCGGCTTTACGAGATAATTCAGTTATTCCTAATAGTTCTTCGATTAACTCTCTTTGGTCTCCCGCTCGTAATGCCAGAAATGGTTCAGTATAAGTATTCAACGCAACGATGTGTTTGAACATTGCGTGAGAAATACCAATGATACTCTCTACTTCAACTTGGGTCATTCGCATTTCACCTTGACCTGCATTTTCGACACTATTGTCACCAAGTTCCATGCCATCTCTTAAGAAATGAAATACATTTGGAGAACGACCACGTTCAATTCTATAATCATTTCCGTTGTATGTGAAATCAACAGTGACCATCATGCCTTTGCCGTTAGTCTTGTTGATTAGATTGTTCTGCTTGATATTTGTAAGTGCTTTTCCATACAAGCCGTAACTTAATGCGTTAATGATTGTTGTCTTGCCTGTACCATTTCTTGCACCGTCACTACCCAAGTCAATATTGTTGCCTAAAACCAAAGTTAGTTCGTTTTGGTCTAATGTAACTGCCTGAGTAATGTTACCCACACTCATAAAATTTCTAATTGTTATATTCTTAATTACTAACAAACTTATACCTCTCTTGCGTAAATGCCATCTTGTATAGGGTCAATCGACAGTTCGTTGACATTTATATACTCTGGTTGATTGATTATCCACATGACTAGTTCCGCTATATATTCGACATCAATCAGTTTTCTATCGGGATGTTTCTTCATAACACTTGGCGTTGTTAGACTTCCTGGTGATATTAATGTTGTTTTTATATTACTGCCACCCATTGCCATATAAGTTAAATCTCTATTGTAGGCTTTGAGTGCTTTCTTTTCCGTAGGATATCTCCAGGTTCTTCCCTTTACGCCAGTGTCAGCAGTTGATCCGATGTTTATAATGTGTCCTTTTCTATCTGCGTCTTTCATCGCATTAAACATCGATTCAACAATCATAACCTGATGAAATTTCCATATCGCAGAGTTGTTTATAAAGATATCAAAGTTTTCCTTGATATAATGTTTTGTTAATTTGTTTTGTCCGTTTGCTGTCTCTAAATTATATCCATTACTTCTACTTGCTGTTTCATATTCGATTTCATCATCAATATATCCTTGATTAAAGTTATCAAATGAATTACATATAGCCTCGCATAAGCCATAGTTACGACTTCCAGTGATTAGTATTCTTTTCATAAATTATTATAAATTTCTATTAATACTCTTTTATCAAAACTTCCAGTATCGGCTAATGATGATAATTGTGCTATTACAATTTCATCTATTGTTTCAAAATGAATTTCAGCACCAGTGTCATCTTCGTGTTCAGTGTTTTTGACCGGTATAAGAGTCACATCACGCAACTTGTAAGTTTCTACAAATGTATCCTTAATAAAATTTGCTTCTTCATAAGAAATATCGATATCTAATGTTATCTTTACTGTTGTTTTTGGAACTAGATACTTATCTGGCGCATCTAATAATTTTGATAATGCGATTGTCTTATATTTTGGTGCATCTTCCCAAGTAAAGAACTCTGGTTCTTTATCCCATTCTAAGAACATCCACCCCCTATCATCATCCCAATCGTCCGAGAAGTTATGAGGGAATGCATTGCCTATGTAAATTACATTACCTTTTACTTGACGTTTATGAAAGTGCCCAGTGAATACATAATCTTGATTAGTAAACATAGAGCCATTTAATCCACCGTGGTCTGGCATTTCTATCATAGCATTGAGTTTGAATCTTGGCAACTCTAAATGACTAAAGATGTATTTTGTCTTTAATTTAGGAATCTTCTTCCATTCATCACCTACAAGCCAACTGACGATAGCAACATCGCCCTCGACTAATTTATCTCTCACTAGAACAACATTAGTAAGGTCGTCAATGAATTCCATAGAATTTACATCACGAGTTTCACGATAAAATAAGTCATGGTTTCCTAAGATAACATAAACTTTCTTGAATGCTTTGCTTAGTCTTCGTAGACCAGCAATGCTATATTTCATCGTTGATATATTGAGACTTGACCTGTTATGATGCCAATCACCCAAGAATATACAAGTTTCACAATCTCTTTTCTTTGCGTCCTCGATAAACCAATCAATGAAATCTAAACAATCTTCATTATGTTGTTTCGCATTATTTTTAAGACCCCAATGTATATCCGTGAAACAAGCGGCCTTTTTAAACAAATTGTTAGTCATTGTCAGCGTAAATCTCTTTAATGGTTTCTGTTGGAATAGCATCATCTGTAATCTTTGTTTTGATGATTTTCTGCCAACGCTCCTGAGATTTCATTTCGTGTGCCAGTTGTCTTGTCCAACTTGGCGCCTGTCCTGCTTTTTCGAGCAAGTCATCACGTATGCCTTGATTTTTCTTTTCTATGTTAAGAACACGAGTGAATGAATTATTCACTACTGTTGTGTAGTAAGCAAATGGATTATCACTCTTATCTTCGTTAAATTGAAGACCTATTTGTGCCAATTGTAACAACGCTTGGCCTCTCATTTCGTCAATGTATGTGTATCCTCTCCAGTTTGACCGTTGAGAATATCTTTCTACTAGTTTGATATACATAGTTGCCAATACCGCGGTAATTTTACCAGAAGATAAATCAAATTCTTTGTCTTTGTTATAATGTGATATTCCAACTTCATTGAGATTTCCATCTACATATGTGTAATGGGTGAATGCTGGAAATGGTAATTTTACTTTGTGGTCTGCTATTGTTTTTGGATTTGCTTTTCTACCCGGCTCATCAGGTATATGGTCAAATCCCATTATACGAAATATTATTTCGTCTTCAGTAAAAGAAGCAGGGTCCACTTCGAAATCGACTTGCTTTTTCTTCTTGTCTTCGTTCGCATCCCACGCCAATTTTTGTAAACGCTTTGATTTGTTCTTTCTTGCTTGGTCCACTGCTTCGGGAATATCATCAGTTGAGTATAGTATAATATCATGCTGATGATACTTGTCTCTATCTTCGAACCAAGAGTAGTTAGATTTTGAGATATGTATTTGTTTCAACATATCCTTGTTGTTTAAATAGTTTTGTCGCCTTGCCATAGTGAAATTCTCCTAATTTATAAACAATTATAACATATATAGTTAACATATGTCAAGTGGTAAAACACTATATATAGTAAAATCTTCTATATTATCAATAAACTTCGCAGATAATACAACGATAAATACTGTTATAATGATTTAGGAGTATAACATATGGCAACCCCATATTACACAAAACAACCAGTATATATAGAAGAACCGAGTGGCAGATTCGACAATATTTTGACGAATGAGAGACAAGGGCCAAGAAATAGTTATCATGTTAAAACACCAACAAGACTTAACTTTCCGTATACTCCTACCATCTCAATTATTAGTAGTGCGAACTACCAAGACTACCAACTAACTCATTCCAACTTTCAACAACGTGCGTTTGACAGTCACGCTAATATGGAACTTAATGTTGCGGCACCAATGATTGTAAGAAGTACTGAAGAAGCAAATTATGTATACAATGCGGCATTGTGGATTAGAGGTATGATGAAAATGCAATGGCTAAAAGATACAGATCCTGGTATGCCACCTCCAATATTACGATTTTATGCACACGGAATATACAAAAATGTGCCATGTGTAATTCGTGACTTTACTTGGAACTTAGACTCAGATATTGACTATGTAGAAATACCTTCTGGTATAAACAAAGGCATGAGAGTTCCGGTTCAAAATATGTTCGTAATGACACTATCAACTACTTATTCACCACAGGATATAAGAGATAAATTTAGTGTCAAAGATTATCTTTCGGGCAGTTTAAGGGATAAAGGCTATGTATAAAGAAAATTCACCATGGAATAGAACTTCCATAATAGACAACACAGTATTAGATATAATGAAAAAGAGATTAATCTTTAAAGATCCGTATGATGAAGATTACACTATACCACAAGAATTCAACGAACGTCCAGATTTATGCAGTTACGAGATGTATGGCACAGCGAAGTATTGGTGGATATTTGCTCATAGAAATCCAGATATCATAACAGACCCTATCAGAGGGTTCTCAGCAGGAACTGTTATTAAGATTCCAAGCAAAGATAACATTGGTAAAATGGTGTAAATGAAGCAATGAAAAATTTAGTAGAAAAGGAACAATAATGGGGTATAGTGCTAATATTCAAACTGGTGAGGTTAGTTACAAACACAACGATGGCACTGTGGATAAGTATGACGCACACAAAACTGCCATCACTTGGGAAGACACTACAGACCACGATGTTAAATGGGTGGATAAGGAGGCAGCCAGAAAAAGAAAGCCAGCCGATGATGATGATGCAAATTTTAAAGCAGATGCGAGATTAATAGCGTTAGCAAAAGCAAAGAATGATAATGGAATGACCTCTTTAGTAGATTTTGTAGATACCAAAAATTTCATCGAAAACCCACTTGATGTCTTTGATTCCTACACATATAACCTAGAATTGTTTGTTGTTGATAGAGAGGCAAATCGAAAATTTCAATTAGAAGAATCTTTCATTATAGAAGATGTCGTCACCAATAACTGGCCAGGTCCTAATGATAATAAAATCATAATAGCAAAAACTGGGGTAACTACTGAATTTAATATAACAGATTTAACCGTGGAATCCTTACCCCAGGGAAATTCTAATTATAGTAAAATTGCCGGTGTAGCGGATAAATTATCTTTCACTATCACACAAGTTGGAGAAACAAGTTTAACAGATAATTTACAAAACGCAGTTCTTCTATGTGGATTTACTTCTATTAGCACTGCTATATATTATATTAAAATTAATTTTGTAGGACACAAAGATGGCAAGTCAGAAAAGATTAACCAAACAAAAGTCTTACCATTTAAAATCAGCAAATATCACGAACTAAGCACTTCAACAGATGCAAGGGGAACAACTACGGTTATCGATGGACAATCGCCAACAGACGCAACTGTAATGGACATTGATGTGAGTAATAATGAATATGGATTTGACTTTAAGGTGGGCAGTACACTAAAAGAAACATTAGACACCTTTTTTGTAGAGTTAAACAAATCAGTGACGGATAATCATATCACTCTAGACGCAAATCTAAAACATTCATATAGTTATGAATTCTCTACACAATTTAAAGATGTCGGATTCTCAAAAGGTTCAATGTTAGGTGTATCGTGGGATCAGGTAAAAAACTTTAAAAAGAAAGGTAAAAATGACGCTGAACCAGTTGGCCAAGTATTACCACAGAATTTGATTTACGGAGTCATCGAAGAGATATGCCTTATTTCAGAAGAAGTTAGAAAAGAACTAAAAAGAAATAGTCATACTACAAATAAAGTATTAAAAATTACTCCAAATCTGGCTATCAAAACAGATGGATATAATCCAGTAGAAGGAAAAAATTCATATGATGTTAAGTTTTTTATAGACTATGAAGAAAAGGTAATAGACCAAAATATGCCAAATCAACAAGCCAAGATTCTAAGTTATCGAGAAGTGCTTCAACAATTATTTGATAATCTACACGTCAATAAAAAATATGATTATTTGTTTACTGGAAATAATGACCAGATATTAGACTTTAGCATTTCATTAGACTCGCAACTTTTGAAGACATATTCTACGCCTGATGATTTCTGGGCATATGAACATTTTATAAAAGAAGGTGCAGAGGGTAAGCACATATCGGGCGCACACCGAGAGATAGTCGATAAGAATGCGGCAGAAGCAAAGAGACTAAAAGATATTGATACAGAATTACAAAAAGCCAAAGAAGATGCGACAACGATGCTGGCGAATCAAGAATACACTTACAAAAGTCAAATAATTAACGCATATTACAAGTTTTACGGTCATAAAGTAATGCACCAAAAGGGTAATGCCACTAACAACTTCACGGACACCTCTATGCCACCTAGTGAAATGGAAGATATATTTGCAGGCAAATCCTATATTGACCTTGAAACTCAATTTGAAAATGAAGAATTTATGAAAGAGTTCGATACTGGCTATATGGACGCCAGATTAAATCAATTGCACAGTGAGGTAGTAGAAGCCCAAAAGTTAGCGGCTAAATCAGGAGAAGAATATCAAGCCGCCCAAACACTCGCTGAAGAATCATATATGGATGCGGTGTCTAGTACCATAAGTTCAAAACACAACAAAGCGTCTAAAGGAATTCAATCAGCATTCGAGGGCGTCAAAAACGCAAATAAAAATCCAAAAAAACTAATACTGGCAGAAGAATTAGATAATGATTTCGTATCTAAAATATCTAACGATGATTATAGAACTATTCTTAAAGCACAAGCAAGTAACCCTATCACATTTCAACGTCTAATAAGAAAGATGGGTGCCGAAAATAGAAGTTATACACTTAAAGCAGCCGATGATATAGATTTGGAACTTGTTAAAGCAAAATACTACGAATCAAAACAACTTAAGCCAAGTATGATTCACGCCCAAATAACTATTAAGGGTGATCCTTATTGGTTAGAAGGATATATGCCGATTGGTGAAAAAACTTTGAAGAAAACATTTGGTAATGGTGGAGGAGACAAACAAGGATTAAATATACAAACAACAAAGAATGGTTGGAACGGCATGATATTAACATCAGGAGTAACTGATGGTGTTGACTTACACGACAATATACTTAAAAGAAATCTCATTACAAGTTTATATGCAGTGAGCAGTATGACAAGTTCATTTTCCAATGGAATATTTACTCAGACATTAATGATGGTAAAAAACACTACGGCAGAACATTTTACTTCGGACGCAGGAGTTGTTTCTGCAGGACAACTAACCGAAAGGACAGACACCAATGATGCTAACCTAGAAGTAGATATAGATGCGACTTACACAACAGGAAACTATGAAGGAGACTATGAAGGAGTAGTAGTCACTGGCGCAGATGGTGTTCATAGAGATGTACTTGGACGGGATTTGAACGGGTATTATTATGTAGGTGATGGAAAAATGGAATCAGTTGAAGTGATACAGGAAAGAATGTACAATAAAATTGAAGAAGAGGGACCAAATTATGTTGACCGTATTGTTGCCGCGTGGCAACGTGTGTTTGACGTGGAACTTAATGAAAAGATGGGGGGTGAAAATGAAAGAATGGAAAACCTACAGCAAGATATTGTAGACACATTAGCAGTAACTCCAGTAAACCCAGCACTAGGGCAACATGATGCAATTCTATTAGATAATTGGGCAAGATGGAATAATTCTCTTATTTACCTTGAGAACACAAGAAAATTACGTGATGCATGTGCCACCGGTCTTGCGCCAAGTAGTTGTGAGCAAGTAACAGCATCCGAAGCCACAATACTTGAAACACTCGGACTTACCATAGAGGACAAAGGAAAAGCATCTACTATAACAGCAATCAATGATTATTTTAATGATGTAATTGCCGATCCAGCCACTGATGCTAGTTTTGTTCTTTCAGCACAAGAAGTTGCAATGTATCAAATCGCTGGCGGAGGTGAATTAAACATTACAGGTCACAATTCAGATAACATACAAAAACTAGTAGTTGATGCGACTGGAGAAAGAACACCAACAGTTATATTAGAAGAAATTTCTAATGGAACACACGAACGTACTAGTAGTGAGCCGTTAGGTGCAACGGTTGATAACAGCATGTTAAATGGAAATACAGAACTAGTTAATAAAGAAGCAACAGAGGTATTAATAAACCTTCCAACTTATACATGGAATGAAAAAAAATATAGAGACCAAATCACTTATCCGAATTCAAATGGTGATTGGAAGGCCACACATTGGTTTGAAGAAACCGTTGATAATGTAGTTGCAAAAGAAAAAGTGTTTAATCCTGAAACAAGAAAACTTGAGATTGTAAAGACTGATGCAGACACATTAACAGTTTCAGAAGCAGGTGATGTAAAAGTTCTTGTTGATGAAATTAAAACCATTATAGAAAAAACACCAATTACAGTTGATGATGTTGTTAGAGAACAGCAATGGTATGAACGCACAACAAAAGCAATAGTTGAAAATATTGAAAAAGAAAAAATAGTAGTATCGGATGATGTAAGAAGAGCAATGAACTTCAGAGCCGCGGCACAAATTAGAAAAGCCGAAGAACTAGAGAGACTCACAGAAAAAGATTTTGTGACCGTTGAAACTTTAGCACAAGGAATCAACGATATAAATGCTAGTGTGAAAACAGGACACAGAGGGGATATTGGCAAAGCAATCAGTATTGGCAAGATACAAGGAGAATTAGTAACATCTGGTTTAAAACAAGATGCGATTCTTAATAAGACATATTACTTCGACCCTAGTCATCGAGTAGTGGATGCAATATCATTAGAAGAACTTGAATTTGAAGCCGCTGTTTTAGAACTTGGTCTACCAGCCGAAAAAATTACAGCAGTAGCAACTAAAGTAACAGGCAATGATACAACATATGTTCCAATACAAAATCCAGTTGCACAAATTGAGGTAGACAAAGCGCCAATCTTGGTAAAGACTGCTCTTAATACTATGGATATTATATTACCAGGAAGTTTAAAATCAAGATATTCCAAGAATTTTGCTGGTGAAGGAACTGGTTGGGAATATGCAATGGCTAATCCTAATAAAGTAACTCAATATAATGAGGCCAAAAAGATATACAAACTAATAACAAGTTATGATATTGGAGACAGGACAACCGTAACAGATGATATGGGAAATGTTATTGAAGTTAAAGATTTTAGTAACATTCCACCAATTACATATACTGATGCAAATGGTGTTTTCACAACGATTAGTAATCCTAGCACATTCTTTGGCATATATACAACTACATATAATGATATGAATCCATCATATTCGAGAGACTACGATGCTTTAAAAGAAAAGATTGCAGACTTATTCCCTGATATAAAATCAGGGCACCAAAGTCAATTAATAAATGGCAAACTTCCTACAAAAAAAGACGGAACGCTGATGATAACTATAACTGGCGATAAATTTTATATCGACCCAACCCCATAATAAGAGAACACATAATGTCAAGTTTAGTAAAAGCAATTAGAAGAGAACAAATTAAATCAGCATTTCCAATTAGTGATGCACTAAGTAGGGGTATATACAAAGCCATAACTGTTACTAGAAGTGATAAAACTGATGAGCATTTTATTGATCCACTGGGAGAAGGCAGAATTGCCGCTTATATTCCAGCATTGGGGCAAGATCCAGATAATCCAATGTACTTCAAACATGCTAGTACTGGTTCTATTCACAGTGCGCCAGTTGATTCTGGTATCACTGTTTTCGTTTTCTTTGCAGATGGTGGTAAATCAACCGAGGGATTCTGGTTTGCTCAAGCAGGACACATTGTCGATGTTGTTAGTGGAGGAGTGAGTGGTTCTCCAAAGGTTGATGGATCGGGTGCTGGTGAAGGTGCTTTTAGCGATTCTCCAATGCCAAAATCTTATTCCACCACAGACGATATTCAAAAAGATGAAAAAGAAGTAGCAAACGATCCAAGAAGCAAAAAAACTGCTACACAGGGCACACTTACTGATAGATTTAGAGGAACATCTACATCTTCTCCTCGCAGAGATGTCGGATATGACATACCTCAACATTCTAAAGTTATGGGATTTAAAACACCAAGTGGTTCTGCTGTATCTATAGACGATGGTAGTATCAATGATGACGGTACTATTCATCCTGAACAAATAAGAATAACAACTGCCTCGGGTGCTGCCGTTATCTTAGATGGCGGTAATGATTTTATTTACGCAGTAAACAGTAGTGGATCTGGATGGGTAGAGATTGGAGCAAATGGTGAGGTTATGGTATATGCTGAGGGCTCATTGAGTATGAGAACAGAAAAAGATTTCAATCTTCGAGCAGACAAGAATATTAATTTAGAAGCAGGTGAAAATATTCAGATGCATAGTTTTGGTAATACTAAAATTAATTCAGATAAAGAACTACATTTACGAAGTGTAGGCAATCAGTTTTTACAAAGCGAAGCAGGAATGAATATAAATGTTGGAGTTAACTGTGTAGTATCTACTGGTGGTAAGTTACATTTAAATGGTCCTCTTGCACCAGAGTCAGAACTTATTTTAGTTGATTCTATGCCAGACATGCAAGATTTAGAAAATACTGAAGTAAAAGATACTATCGTATCTGCTATGCCAACACATGAGCCATTTATTAGAACACAAGCCAAAGAATTGAAAGAAACGGCAAGTGATTTTGCAGTTTGGGCAGCCAGTGACGAAGGTCGCAGATTGGCAGTATTGTCAGAGGAACAACAGGCAGCCGTAAAGGCGGCATTCGAATCGAAGTAGGAATAAAAAATGATATACGATAAACGAAAAGGTTCATTATTAAATTATATACAATTGCCGTTGAATGTTATAACTTCGTCTGGCACTTATCTAGGAACGGGTTATGACCTAAATGATAATCCGAGATATATGCTTTCTAATGTAAGAGTAAATCTTGAAGATGTAAAGAATTTAACGTTTTCATCAATGAGCAAGAATGCTATTATATTAGACAATAAGCCAACACTTACTGTTAAAGATAATCTAGTTGGTTATAATTATAAGATATCAGATACTGAATTGAATTACGGATATATTACTGTTGCGTCTACACGTGTAGATATCACATTTGAGAAGATAACAAAAGGAATGGCAGATTTCATTTTAGAAAAACAATTACGAAACATTGGTAAGATACTAGAGAAGTTTATTAAAGTAAAAATATCACAGCCACACTATGATGCATTGTTGTATCATTTCTTTTATGAAGGTGTCACTACTATAGAAAATAGTTCAATCATTACACTTATAAATGCTAAAGACTGGTATACAATAACAGACGAAATTCAAAAAAATATAACGAAGAATGGCAAGGTAGACGAAAAACTGGCTCAACAGAGAACAAAAACTGCCAAGATATTCAGTTTCGTGCCTGGATTCTCTTAACGACTGTTTATAACTTTATCTGCTAAACCAAACGCAACCGTTTCTTCTGCTGACATAAAGTTGTCACGTTCCATTGCCGCGGTTAATTCGTCAAATTTCTTTCCAGCAGAATTATGATTCACATAGATTTGAGTCAATCTTTCTTTCATTTTCATCATCTCATCAACTTGAATCTTCATATCAGTTGCTTGCCCGCCCGCACCACCAGATGGTTGATGAATCATTGTGCGACTATTTGGTAATACATGTCTCTTACCTTCAGCACCTGCTTGTGCAAGTAGTGAACCCATACTACATGCTTGTCCCATCACGGTTGTAGCAACAGGCGAACTAATAAACTGCATAGTGTCATATATTGCCATACCAGACGTTACTGCACCACCAGGCGAATTGATATAAAAATGAATATCCTTGTCTGGATTCTCTGCTTCTAAAAATAACAATTGGGCACAGATTAAATCTGCCTGATAGTCATTGACTTCACTAGTCAAAAATATCACTCGTTCTTTTAATAGACGAGAAAAGATATCGTAACTGCGTTCTCCATTTGCTGATTGGTCAACGACCATTGGTACTAAGTTTGGCATAAGGTATTCCTTGTTATAATGAAATTCTACTATTATTTATATACTATGATAACATTATTGTTTCAGTTTGTCAATTAAAAACTACGAATATTAAGTAGAGATAAATACATTTAAGAAATAAACTACAGAGAAAATAAAGTTATGCCATTATTCACAGGTTTTAGTACCAAAAATAAAAATGCAATAAATCATCAGTTAAATGACAAAGATTTAGTGATTGAAGACCTTATGAATCATATCATGACCCGTAAAGGCGAACGAGTAATGTTGCCTACATATGGGTCAATTATACATGATATGTTGTTTGAGCCGCTAACTGAAGAAACAACTGAGTTGATTGAAGCAGATTTAACAGATATTATAAACGATGATCCGAGATGTAAATTTGTTAGTATTGAAATCACAGACTCGGACCACACACTAAACGCTATATTGAGACTTGAAATACTACCATCAAATGAGCCAGTAGAATTAAGTATTAATTTAGATAGAGAATAATAGAGAGAATAATATGAGCCAAGAACGTACAGACAATTTATTTGCAAGTGAAAGTTGGACAGCGGTATATACTGCATTCACCAACATTAGTCTTAAAGCATATGATTTTGACACAATTAGAGAAGCCTTACTAACATACACAGCCCAAACTTATCCTGATAAATTTAATGATTTTATCGCAAGTTCAGAGTTTGTTGCCATTTTAGATTTAGTTGCATATCTTGGACACAGTTTATCATATCGTTTAGATATGAATACACGAGAAAACTTTATGGATACTGCTGAACGTAGAGCAAGTATTCTACAAATGGCTAAAACTCTAGGTTATAATAAAACTAGACCTATTAATGCAAAAGGCTTTATGAAGATTACTAGTTTGTCAACTGACGAAAATGTCTATGACAATCTGGGTGTTTCTCTTGCAGGCAAGGCAGTCAACTGGAACGATAGTAATGATATAGATTGGTATGAGAACTTTATCAGTGTCTTAAATTCTGCTTTTTCAAGCACTACTAAAATTCAGAATCCTACGTCTACATTAACAGTTGTAGATGTTGAGCATTCTTTGTATGAAATAAATGAAACAGCGTCAACAAAAAATGTAAATTATTCGTTCTCTGCAAACGTTGATGGAAAAACTAGAAACTTTGAAGCGGTTCGTGTATCTCTAGACACAGTTAATGCAACAATACAAGAAGATGAACCAAAATTAGACAACAACTTTACAATTATTAACCGAAATGACAATTTAGGTTCTGCTAGTGATAGAACTGGATTCTTTGTTTACGCAGTTGCTGGTGCATTAGGATTTGAAGACTTCACATATAATACTCAAGTTTCAAATAGAATACAACGAGTAAATGCAATCAATGTATCAAACTCTGACGTGTGGATTCAGAAGATAGATTCAACAAGTGTTTACGCATCAAGTGTAACAAAAGTAGACAACGAAACAAGAGAGACAGCAATTTATAATAGTTTGCGAACTGGTTCTGGAGACATAGTAAGTGTAAATTCCACAGACAACAATACAATCGAACTACATTATCCAGATGGTGTGTTTGGTAATGCGGCATATGGAAACTACAGAGTGTGGCGTAGAACAGTCGATAATGATAATTTTTCTGTAAATGCTAACGATATCTCTAATAAAACAATAACAATTCCTTATACGGGTAGTGATAATAGAACATACAGATTATCATTGACAATCAGCAGTACAAAAGATTTCAGTGAAAACTTCTCAGGCGAAACATACGCAAGTGTGCGTAGAGTTGCACCAAGAAGTTATTACGCACAAGATAGAATGGTCAATGCACAAGATTATAATGTATATCCGTTAACTCTTGGAAATAATGTTGTTAATAAAGTTAAAGCAGTAAATACTTCTTTCGCTGGCAACTCTCGTTTCTATGAGACGGATGATGTTCTAGGACATCACTCTAACTTGAGTATAACAGGTTCAGATGGTAGTGTATTTGTTGAAGACGAACCAATAACGATATCATTAAGTTATAACAAAAGCAAAGGAAACAGTGATAATTTTATACGAAATGAAATATCAAATGCTATAAAACATCCAAGTCTTTTAAATAAATTTCTTCATGAGAACAAAACTAATACTACTGAAGTAGTTCTTGCTCAAACAGGAATAACTTATACAGTCAGTACATTAGACGGAATGAAAATATCAGCGGCATCGATGACCGAAACAGTATATGAGGGGGACACTCTTGAATTAGAGACCAATTCCGGAACTACTATTTGGGCAGATGTAAAAACAGTAAGTGGTACAGATTATACATTAAACAAGTTTATTCCAGAATCGGGAAACTTAAAAACACTAGTAAGAGGATTTAGAACTAAATTCACAGATGCCGAAACACTAGCAATTAAAAATAAAGTTGATCCAGACGGACAAACGTTTACGTTATATCACACATATACTGTTCTTTCTGGCGCTACTTTACCAACTTGGAATTGGAGTTTAACAGGAGTAGCAACTGATGTTAGTGTTCTGTTTACTTATAATTCCGGAATCAGAGATAACGAAGCAGAATATACGGCTACATTTACTGGTAAAAAAATAGCATTCGAAAGCAGAGACCAGGTAAAATTCTTTTATGGTAATACTACTGATGTGATTGACAACGAAACGAATTTATCTCAACGAGACACCATATATCTTAATTATCTATCAGCCGGCGCTTCGTCTTCGGGTAGTGGAATTTCGGTAACGGGTGAAACAGTTAATATCGGCCAAGTTCCAATATCAACCGTAGTAACCGATGGCGGAACGGGAGCAACATTTGATGCTATATTCCAATATAGTGGCGCACGAGAAACTTATGAATTTACTGAAAGTAATGCAGTTTCCGCAACGATTTATTCTCATTCTTTGGTATCACCCGATGGTATAGAACACACGCTTGTTAGTAGTAATATTTTATCTCCAGTATCTCCTAATAACATTATAGGAGCAACTCCGACTTGGACTCTTGGACTAGGAATAACTGATTTAGCAGACATACAAAATTTATCAACATCTGTACAACAAAATGTACCTACAAGTGCATCAACTGATACTAACTTGTCAACTGTACATATTGAGTGGGATGGTGGATATACTGGCAACGTTGGAAATGCAACAAATAGTACTACTAGTTTGACAGAAATTGAATTAGGAGGTAAGGGGTTTAAAGGAAAAGTGTCATTACCATATTTTAGTGCTGCCGCTACTACTAGTAATTTTGTTTGGCGAGATTTAGATGGCACATCAGGCAGTGCGGTAGAAATAAACGATTACAGTACTGCATATCCAGGTGATAATCCAACTGACTATAAGTTTACTATGTCTACTGCATCTTCAAGTATTATTAACGAACTCGACTTTGATGTTTATTTTAAGCAGTATGCTTATGGCGAATTCACAATAACGAATACTACTGGTACTGACCCACTTACTACAAGTAACATAGTACTTCGAGACAGTACAGGCACAATACTAGACAACGCACACATAACTGTTACTAATACAACGGGAACAACATATAAGATTGTTTTTTGGACATATGCAATAACTGTCGGTGAACTTATTGACGTGTTTCTTGGTAGTGCGCCAACACTAACAGACCTTGCAGATTACTCGGTGAGAGTTAAAGCAACATTTGATATTTCTAATAGCACACAGACTACAACCACTACGTATAAAGCACTAGCATCGTATGTGTATGATGATTATATAACACCAGCAGGATATATAGACAATACAAAAGTTAAACTATTGACTTCAGATACGAATGATAATCCGTTCGCTTTACTTGATGTTACAACTGATGAAAGCATTGTAATGGAACAATATACAGATAATAATATAACATACGAAAGAGCATCTACAACGGTCATAGCGGCACCAAATGCCAATTTAGTACCAACGACAGCAACAATATATTATAATACAACTGATACTACTTGGTATATTCGTGAAGCAGGTGGGTGGAGCGCCCTCACTAATTATACAGACCAGACGGTCGGTACTAATGTTCAAATTAGTTATAATAGTATTCAATACAGAATACTAGAGGGAATCTCGTTTGTTGAAGATCCTTTTACGAGTTTTAGATGGGAACATTATGCTGACTTAGATAAGAGAATAGATCCTAGTACA
>OCVR010000951.1_pt1 | contig 23591 bp, 32 predicted proteins | sample 1539091 | NCBI WGS metagenome assembly OCVR01 (sample SAMEA3355530, study PRJEB22509) | marine metagenome | biome: marine; feature: coastal ocean; material: water | place: USA | collected 2010-08-07 | depth 16 m | reverse complement strand
ATTGATTTAGTTCCATAATTTCCGGGATCCACGTTATGAAAATCCACCTCTGTAATTTGTGACGAAGTGTTAGCCCATTTTGCCACATACTCTGTACGATTTGGCGCTGTGCCTACTCCGGCAGTTGCAACAGTATGTTCTCCAATTACAAATTTCTCATTGGCAGAGTTGTTTATGATAAACATGTTTTCAAATCTGTTCTTGGTTTCTCCACCTCTTACGTCTATCGTACTTGCCGATGTATCCGTACTGTCTGCAGCTCCATCATTACTTCTACGTCTTGCATAGTTAGAACCCGTATCATTGTTGAAATTACAGTTGGCAGTAATTGATGATGTATCCTGTTCCATAAATGCCTGTACCCATATATATCGCTTGGCAGTAAACGTTCCACTTGAAAGATTATCTGACGTTCCACCTGACAGGTCTACTGATGCAAGTTCCTCCCAGAAATTATCAGTATGAGTATCTGTTGGATCCCAGCCCATTATTATGCACTCACTGTCGGTATTGTATCCGTTACCTGTTGCCTGATGTTCCAGTCTTACAAGGTCTAGAGGATTGCTCGTATTTACCCATTTTCCAACACTCTCCAAACGTGACGGGGCTGCTCCTGCTCCTGCTGCGGAACCTGCTACATGATGTAATGCGAGTTTCTCATTGGCTGAAAGATTTGCAATGTATGACACTCCAAACAAATCAGTATTAGGTGATGCCGCATTAGCCCATAAACCATGATATGTATTACCTACTGTTAAATCTGACGCTCCATCTCTTGAATATCTTTCTGGATAATTGGAACCTGTATCAACGGTTGAATTGCCTAATCTAAAACCCGGCTGACACCAACTTGCAGTTCCGTCTATGACATGCCATATCATCTTATAGTATCTCTTGTCTGGAAGACTTGAAACTTCAAGATAGTCAAGGGGAGCACCCAACGTATGTCTTCCAAGTTCTGTCCAACCACCTGATGCTGCCGCACCCCCACCATACCTAAATGGGTTCATAATCATTGGAACCATTATATAACCACCTATGCCTGTGTCCCTATTAAATATACCTTTAACCCTGCGGCTACGTTGTCAGTATCTACCAAGTCTACAAATACCTCAATTAATGAATCTTCGGCTAACGCACTGTCTGATATTACAGGTGGAGTTGCGGCTGTTGTCGAGGTCTTCTCAGAAGCGTCTATGGTTATCTTGGTTGAGAGAACTGTCGTACCTGCCTCATGTATGTCCACCGTTACCAGAGCCGCACCCGTTCCTGCCACGGTAAGTCCTGCTTTGACGTCAGTTAGTGTAAAGCCATAAGGCATGTGAAATGTTGTTACTGGAACGGTTGTAGAAGCTGCGGCTAAGACTGTAGATTCGTCACCCAATGCGATACCAATATGTTCTGGTTTAGCCTTTAAAATATTACCTATTGTAGCCTTTTTGGATATGGGTGTTACTGCAACATCATCTACTATTACCACAAGATCTGCGGCTACTGGGGTAGGTTCGTTTGTTAATGCAGTTATCTTAACCATGATCTATATTATATTATGTAATAAACAGAAGTATTTAAACCTAACCGATGATTAAATCGTCAGTATTTGTAACTATTGATCCGACCTGATCCGTCGTACTGTCTACTACCACTTTATCTATATACAGTTTAAAGTTAGGAACGCCTCTGGTTATCCATATATGATTCCAAGCATCAGGGGTAAACGTACCCGTAAGATCAGTATCTATAAAAGTGTCCTCTGTTAATGGCAATGAATCCTCTGTTTCAAAATCTACGCCTGCCTCAGATGTTAAAACAGTAGCAGTACCTAATGTAGCCATGGAAGCCCTTATCTGATTAGCCGCAGTTGCGTGAGGATCTATGGTAACAGAGTATGATCCACCCTTGTATATTAGATTCTGAGAAGCGGTATCACCTGCGTCAGTTGCGGGCAGATAGAACCAGCCGCCGATTGATATGTCCTCTATGTCCATTCTCGTATGATCGTCAATGGTTATGTATGACGAGCCGTCAAACGTTCCTGCCCCTCCAAACTTTGTATCGTCTGACGTAAATGTCAACGTACCCGTGGTGTTATGAACCAAGTCATACGTATATACTGCGGTAGGTATTCTTTTTCTGAATACAAAGGCTTCCTTGTTTAATATGTCAACATTGTCTAGGTTTGCGGCACCGAACGTGGTGGTAGTAGTTCTAAGTTTGACTCCTGACGATATACATATACGCTCTTGCAGTCCTTGATCCTCAGGTTCCTGTGCAGTAATGTCGTGGATCAGAGATAAGATCCTATTGATATCCTTACGAACTGCACCATAGTCCGTAGGCTTTATGAAATCATTCAGATAGGACATGGTTATACTGCGTGAATGTCGTCTAAAGTAAGTTTTACGCTAGAAGCCCCTATGTTTGTCTGCTTGTCACCTGCGTGCATCTCTACCGTATATGATATAATGTTAGCCTTTATATCCAGACCTGTGGTCAAGTCCTGAAATCTCATATAAGACGTTAGAGGAATAAGATCGTCAGGCATTGTACATGTAATATCCTCATACACCCTGCGTTCTCTGCCCAGAGTCTCGCCTGCTATCAACAATGCCTGTCTGACTGTCTGTTCCTCAAGATCTGCCCTGATCGGTAGTAGTTTCTCACGTTGTTCTGATAGGATCTTAGACAGGTTTGTGTTCTCCACTGACGTATGCAGTCTCTTGGCATCATATACTCTAAAGTTTAACTTGCCTACTGATGTAGACCAAGTTGTACCGTCTGATGAAACGTGATACTGATCTCCACCTGCCTGATAGTTAACGTTGTATGTATGAGAGGCAGTTCCATATTTGACAAATACTATGTGTAATTTGTCTCCGGGAGTGACTTCCAGTTTTGGTGACACGGGAACTTCAAACCACGATGCAGGTGTGGTGGTTCCAAGGGATTGAAGAATCTCCTTGGTGATAACTATGGTACGTCTGATATCGTTGGCGTCAGGCTTTCCCGTACCGTCGTCTCCCCTGATCTCAATGGTGGCGTTTGTCGCAGGCGTTCCAGTCTTGATAACTCTAAATGCCAACTTGAAAACGTTGTCTGCTAGGGGGGTAAACGGCACGGATATGTATTCATCATCTACGTTGTCAGAGGCGTCAGGCGTAGACTCTTCCTTGACTCCCAGTGCCGGAGCAAAGTGACCGTATGCATGTATCCATGAATACATGGTATCAAATGACGAGTCGTCCCATGCGAAAGGAGAATTCTTCAAATACATGATCTTGCCTGAGTCCCAACCCTGTGCGTCCAGTCCTGTCAGATCATTGGTTGCCAAGAAACCTGAATCGTGATTGGTGGAATCCCTTACCACTATTCTTCTGTCTGGATTGACATACCATTCTGAGTTGGCGGCACCTACGACTCTTGATATGAATCCAGCATAGGAGTTGCCTAACTCGTTAACGTTTGCCAGACTGATATCGGTACATTCCGTACATATTCCCTCTGCGCCTGTAGTATATGTAAAAGTATTTATGGGATCAATGTTGTTGTCGAACATGTGATCGGTATCCGCAAACATGTCAATTATAAGCTCGTATATCTTTGTCTTTGTATCGGTATCGTCCAGATCAACGCCGTTAGATGCCTTGTCCTGATTTCTTTTGATGGTGGTAATCTTATTCTTTAATACCTCACCCCAGCCGATACAGTTAAGTTGAATTCTTTCGGAGGCGGTTCCCGGACGCATGATGGACGCTGACTTTATCTTTCCATAGAACCAGCGTTGCAGACCTGAGTTGTTCTTGCCCATGTATATCTGTATGTCCCATTCCCTCTTGATCAGACACTTTCTTCTCAGAGTGGTATCTACAAGGGCGTTGGCATTGTCTTCCAACATCAGCGTGGCATGTCCGTATGATCCGTTTGACTCTGACGTAAACGAAAGATCGGTCAGTCTAAAGTCCTGTGTCGGACTAGTCTGAGTCTTTGCAGTCTGATACGTATACTGTAAAGCCCCGTCATAGTCATATATAAATACCTCAGGTGCGGACTCTGTTGGATTAAAACTTGGTGTTAGTGTCATAATGGCGATGTTCCTGAACTTGATGCCTCGATCTTTTCTATGTATCTTATCCTATTTAAGAGTTCCCTATCACCTCTGGTAGCCTCGAACCTGATATCAAATATCTTCTGTTCCGTGATACCCAGTTTCTCTACGGCTTCTCCAGTTATTGATATGTTGTCAAAGTTACTGAATGAACCGTTCTCGTTGAACGCGTGTGCTAATGCTTCAAGTCTGCTTGCTGACGGCAGTGATATGTCGGCAGAAGCGCCTATGTCCGCTCTAACCTGTTCTTCTATACTGCCTGCCGTCGAGATCCATCTCTTTTTGAACGTAGGTCTTCCCTTGCGATCCAAGACTCTGCCCCAGTAACCTGTCTTGGAATTGGCATCAAAATCCACTCCAAGTGCGGAAGATACCATGCTTGATACCCTGTCCATTCTGGCGGCGGCTACTCCCATGGTTGCCATATAGTATCTGTTAATCACATGTATGTTGTCCTTTCCATGTCTGGCGGCATCTTTCTCGAACTGTGCCAAGGCGTTAGCCATGCCTATTCTAGATTCTTCGTCCTGTCCGAGTATCTTTGCATTTTTGACAGTTGTATCATATACTTGCCAACCTATAGGACTGGGTACGCTAGATCTGTATCCAACCCCAAGTGGCTGAGTAATTCCAAATATGTTTCCTGCGGCTTTGATTCTGTTGCCAAGTCCAGAGTTAGCCATGAAATCAGCCAGTGCGTTCTCTGCCTTTGCCCTTGCGGATATTCCCGGACCGCGTGCGGTCTGATAAGCCTGAGTCGCGTTGCCACCGAATGCGGCTATCATTTCCGTGTCTCTTCCTCCTATTCCACTGAATGACTGTCCGACCTTTGTAAGCACTCCCTTTCTAATTGCGTCAGTAATATTGAACGTACCTGAAACGGCACCTACGTCTACTCCCAACGCGTCCTTGATCATCTTTCTGACGTCTTTTTCTTTAAAGTTAAATATTGAACCGTTGCCACCGAATCCTGCGGCAAACACACTCTTGTCAACGTTTCCACCTCCGCCTCTTACACCTAGGGCTTTAAGATCCAAGACACCAGCAAGATTGTCCACGGGGTTAGCGGCTTCTATCTTCTTTATCGTAAATCCGTTCGTAAGGTCAAAGATCTCATGGTACTTGTCTATGAACGCGTTCTGCATTCCCGGATTGTCCCATGTGTTGTCAATCCAAGATACCAAGACGTCTCTCTGTTGAGGCGGGTTTAACTCGTAGAATGCAACCTTTTGATCGATAGTACCGAACGGGTTCTTGTCAAACTGTGACGCAAGTGCAGGTTGTCTTGACTGTATCTTTTGATTTACCTGCGTATTGTTGTCAGCATATGCCGTATTATATCCCACGTTAAAACCTTTCTTACCCTGACTGAACTGTTGTTGTGTAGAGCCTGACTGATCATATGCTATGTCAGATGAAGCGTATGAACCGCCTGATCCAGTACCACCGTTTCCGCTTGCTATTTGCGGGCTTCCAACGCCCGAACTAAAACCCCCAGTCGCCCTGAGTTTCGCCAGCCTTATTATCTCTGAGGCGTTTCCAGTTGATCTAGCCATGTCTTCCTGCATGGTAATATAGTTCTGCATAGGAGTTGACAAGTCCTTAAATGCCTTTGTCTGTGCGGTAAGTGCGGCTGTCTGTTCGTCAATGGATCCAGTACCCTCTTCCACACCCTCGTTAAATTCCGTTTGAATTCCCAAGAAACCGTTAACGGAATCCTTGAATCCTCTAAAGTTAGTTTCATATGCCACCAATGCGGCTGAGATACCGATTATGATCCAACCTACCGGACCGAGTGCTATATTTAAGGCTTTCGTTGCGGCTGTGGCAACTCTTGTTGCAAGTGTCTGTGCTACCAATCCACCCGTTGCGGTTGCGGAAGTGGCTGCCAATCCCAGCAATGATTTGGAAGAATTCCATCTTGCAAGTGCGGCTAGTTTTTCAGTGATGATATTCTTCTTGGTTACAAGTCCCTCTAACACCTTAGCCTTTGTAAGCCCCTCTGTCATTGTCTTATATACCATCAGTGATGATACACCGACGTTTGCTATGTTTGCGGCGAACAACATATAGACGTCCGTAACGGCTTCCTGTTCAATCTTTAGTTTTTCTGTCTTTACCGCAAGGTCGTTCTCGGCTGTTTCTATTTCTCCCAATATCAATGCATAGTCTCTGCCGCCTTTTCCGCCTGCCTCTACTATCTTGTTTAATTGTAACTGCTTACGTGCCAACAGATCCTCTGCCCTTTCCAATGATACTGCCGTAGCCTTTGCCCTGTTCTCTGCCCTAGCCAAGTTGGATATGGAAGTGTATGTCTGTACTGCGGAAGTGGAAAGGTTCAGCATTCCGTTAGCCATCGTACTGAACTGAATTGCAGATGCGGCTGACTGATCTCCTGTCTTCTTGATGGCAGTAGTAGCCTGATTCATTCCCGTTCTTACCTGAGTACCAGCAGTCTGAGCGTTGCCACCCATTGACTTCATCTTGTTTGATACTGTATCAAGTTTGGCTACGGCATTCTTTATGTCTATGTTAATCTTAATATTGGTTGCCCTGTCTGCGCCCATGTCTAGTTATCCAACCTTAGTGCTTTTAGAAGTAATGAATTTTCCAGTACGTCTACGTCTAGACAGAGTACGCTTGAATGATTTACGCCCAGTCTTTGCTCGCTGTAATCCAGTACCTCTACCTCTTCTGGTGTTACGCTTGGTACCCGTAAGACCTACAGTCTTGGCAACGTTGTTAATGTTGACCTTGGTAACTCTCTCTACGTTGTTTATGTCCTTGAATATCTTTGCATTGTCCTTGATTTCGGACAGAATAAGTTTCTCCAGCATGATATCCATGGCTTTCATAAGGGGTTCCACGAACGGATTAGGTCTGGATCCTGCGGTTTCTACGGCTACCCTAAAGTATTCCTGATTGCCTATGAAGAAATGTAACGCCTTACCGTTCTTTGCACGGATACTTTGAGGTCTCATGCCGTTTACCACCCTTGAATAAGCCTCGGTAAGATCGGTACCCACGACTATGAACTTGAATGTTTTCTCGAATACTTTCCAAGAATCTCTTAAATCTCCACTTTTTACGGGAGTATTCTCCTTTAATATGGCTAACAGACCAATACTTGCAATTTCTAGGAACTCAGTAGTAACCTTGGCTTCTACCTTGCCCAGTGACTCTATGTCCCTGATGATCTGGTTCCACTGCTGATCAAAGGTTATTGTCATTCTGATTCTTCTTGTTGAATCATCTTAACACGAAGTATTTTACTAAAGTACTCCAAGCCCTTGTCGTCCAGTAACTCGATAGCCTCTTTGAGCGTACCGTATCCTGCGGCAACATAGTTGTTAAGTGCCAGATGTGTTGATATCTCAGGAAAGTTGTCTAAGGCTTTTTGTCTTTCTTTTGGATCTCCGATAATTGCTGAGCGTATTGCTTGACCGCTTCTATCGAACTCCAGTTTACTAAAAAAATTAGTATTTCCTCTGATAGTTTGCCTAATTCTGCTACTGTTAACAGTTCAATGGCTTCTTCCCATGGCAACGGGTTCTCCAATCCAATGGCTGTTGCCTGCGTATAAAATGACAGATTCAAGTCGTCAACCTCTTCCTCGGTTTTTTTCTCCTCACCGTTTGCTATCCTGACCAATTTGTTTCTCAGTTCGTTGATAGGCTGGAATTGCTTGGCGCTTACAAAGTCTTTGAACGTAAACGTCTTGACTACGGTTTCACCACGCTTGACTATCAATGCGCCGTTTATGTAGTCAGTTTCAATCATATAATAAAAAAGAAGTTTGAGGTATATAAACCTATACCTAGGTTATAGATACGCTACCTACTCTTGCGGTGATAGATTCTCTGAATCCGTCTGCATTAGAGGCTGTCTTTTGTCTTGAATAAGAGGTTATAACACAGTCTACAAAGGCAAAGTCGTCGTTAGGTGCTGTTGATATAGAATACCCTGCGGTTCTTTCCGTTTTTGCTAACCAATCGGTTTCTAATGTAACTGCTTTAACGAAAGCGTCTACACTAAAGTCGATTCTTCTTGTGCTTGCCTTGCAGTAAATGATTTGTGCTGTACCATTAACTGCTTGTACTGACATACCTCTTGTTACGGTACTGCTGAACTTGGACTCTGGATATGCTACTGAGTTCCATGTAAACGGATCTGCACCTGAATCAGTATGTGTTAAAGTGGCTGATGATGTCTCACTTGCGTGAACAGGTGTTGATGCCGACCAAGGACTTGTAGCGCTCGGTAATGTTATTTCTTTACACATAAATGTCATAGTTGCAGTCCAAATTCCTCTGTCCAGATTGACCGTACAGGAGGTAGGTCTACAACCATACATAGCGGTAAAGTTCTCGGTACCGTCAAGATATTCAGAAAACATCATTGTCAATGACTCGTCTATTGATCCTGTACCACCACCAGAGGCGGAATAGGCATAGTTGATCAATGTAGTGTTAATCATTTCAAATGAAATGGTGAACGTATAGTTTTCCATTGTCTTGACCGCGTCGATAACATCTTCGTTACCCAAAACGTCAGTATCAGAGTGTTGAATATCAGGCTGTAAGTTGATATCCGTAACTTTTCCTACTGCAATAAACGTTGGAGACGTAATTGCGGCACCGTAATTTGCGGGTGTCGTAACCGTATCTCCCTCGCCTACATACTGTAAGACCTTTACAAAATCGCGTTTTGATTGTATGTTATGAGCTGCCATATAAATACTAAGGGGTTAGAATTACTTTAAGAAGTATTATGTTTTTAATTTGAACCAATTACACTGTAACGTACTTTGACTACTGACTCTGTGAGCAGATTCATCATCTGTGCCTAGGAACTCCCATTTAACCTCGGTATCTTGAAAAGATTCTACCTCGGAAGCGCTTGTACCTACTGCCAGAGTAGCCTCAACTCCGTCTGACTTGTTCAGTCTAGTAGCCTTGTTAGGTCTAACTTCCCATAAGATCCTATTGATCTCGTCCTCAAATAACTGTAAAAGGGTGGGTGATTCAGCCCAACAATCGATTAAAACATCAGTCCTGTAGTAGTGAGAGTCGTCTCCCAACGGTTCGTCTTCTGTTATTCTTTCCACGGAAACCATGGACACCTTGATAATATTAGGGCTTGTTTGAAAGTCCTCTTCTATGCTCATTGAGGGAATATAAGACAATGCCTCGACTATGGGAGTAACTGAATCTGTTTTGGTGTTGTTCCAGTTGTCATTGATCTGAGCGGCTATAACTATATCCAAGGGTTCTCTAGCGCCTACTAGGTGTCTGATAGTAACGGTCAATCCTGTGATACAAATCTAATATGATAAGATTCGCCTCTTACTGATGAAGTTGTCTGATCCATGAAATCATCTAGCATCTGCTTGCCCATGATAGTGCGTTGTGACTCTGCCCTAGGATCCCTCTGTTCCTGTAGAATGCCTGCGGCTATCTGATTTGCTATGCTCTCAAAGGCTGCAGGTTCGTCGTCTCCTGTCAATTCCACTCTGATGTTTAACTTGCCATTAATATAATCCGTAGCTGCTTGCAATGCCGAGGTTACGCCTGCTGGAGTGTTAGCCTTGGCTGAGCCATAGACCAGAGTTTCAACCGTAGCGGCAGTACCATAAACCATATATCTATATTAAAGTATGTAATAAATAGAAGTAAAATGAGATATAAAAACCCATCTTACTAATTTGTGTGTACGATCAGATTCACACGTTGTAGTGGTAACTACTGTTATGTGGATACGCTATATAAATCAATGGTTTTTGATCTTGGCAAACTCATGTCTCCAGTTCCATCTGTATTTAGAGTGAAACTCCTTGTCATGTTCCAACGTGATGGACTTGACGTCATATTTTGTCTTGGTAATGTCTACAGTCATGTCCCTGCCGTCCCTGCTTGAATATACATGATCGTGAGACAGTGAGGACTCGTTCTGTAAGAGGTAAGGTTTCTCCCTCATGTTGAACAGCCTAGGTCTTCTTTGAATTAGATTATAGTTGTTTAATATAACACTGTGACAGCCAAACTCTGAATCTGACAGACTGGGACGTTCCTTGTTCCACTCATGCTTGTTGATATATGGGATCTCATCTGAATCCACTACGAGTCCCCAGTCCATTCCGATATCATAAGCCCTTGCAAACATATAGTTACGTTTCTCTGCCTCTGTCTTTCCCTCGACCAATTCATAATATACGTTTACGTCATTGGTATCTCCAAAGTCCTTTACAATGTCATGAGTCTCGGATACGGGAAATTCCTCTACGCCCTGCCACTGTTCAAACTTGCCGTCAAAAAAACAGAGATAGTCAAAGTCATGTATTGTATCCTGTTCAAACATTCTCATAATTCCACGGGGATCGTCCCAAGTACAGCATATAAGACCTAGCGTTTCAATCAATTAAGATCATCTCTAAAGTCATACATTCTGTACATTACTCTTCGCCATCTGAGACCGAAACGTCTCCATGTTTGAAGATAATATATCTGATTGTCAACTTCCCTGTCGGTAAGTCTTTGAACGGATTTCTCTATTGCCTCTGTCCTGTTGTGTACTGCAGCCGTATGCCATTGTAACTCCTTACCTTTTAGATTGCCTGACGCGTCATTGACCGTAAGTTTTGTTCTCCTTGTATGGTCATAGGAATACAGCAATACGTGTCCCAGTCCGTGACTCATCATGATAATGTTTGAGGCGAATCTTAGGTCGTCTTTGTTGTCCAAAATGAAAAGATCTATGACAAACTGCCCCACTTTTTCATGCGGTATAAGATCAGACAAAGTACCCGTGTCTCCAGTACGCCAGTTATATTCTCCATACATTTTCTTATACATTGTCGTAGGGAAAAATCTTATTCTGAACTTCTTAATTCTTGACAGAGTGTATTCTCTGGTAGTCTCGTTCTCTATGTGACCTACGTGATCCTCCAGCCACTTGTACATGATCTTTATATATCGTCTCTTCTCATACCAGCCGATAGTCTCAAATCCGTGGAATTTTATGTCCATATTTTATCTATCACCGTTGACTATATATACGTTCTGTTTGCGAGTCTCATTACCCAGTTTCCACTGACGTAGTTCAGATCTCTGTTCCTTGGACAAGTGCTTAAACAGTGAATGTGGATCAACTAGCAGGGGTATTCCGAGTGAATATAATTCCCTAGCGAACTGCCAGTCCAAGCAGTTGTTATGATCTGATGATCCGTTGAATGTTATGTTATCCATAATGTTACGATCGATCCATTGACAACAGAATCCAGTGAATCCTGCCTGAAAGATTTCTCTGGGAATGTTCTCCTGATTGTAATACGAAAAGGTACCGCCGTTGGCAAACTCATAGTCTACTTCCGTAAGAGATTGTGTGGCATATTCATCAGGGTAATCCTGCTGTCTGTTTGCGATACCTGAAAGATTGGACAGATTAAACTCCAAGACCTTACGTTTTAACGATTCAAATGCAAAGTGATCTATTATAAGATCGTCAGGACAGATAACAAAATGTGTATACTTGTCATGCATTAAAAAATAACGTCTGGCAAAATGATATGCTTCCATTTCTGGAACGTTCTCTACTATTAACTTGTCATATGGCAGGGTGTCCCAAGATTCTTTAACTCTGACTATATCCCTGACCTTAGGAATAAAAATAAGGGGTTGCAAGGTTATCAGCCTGCTACTCGTCGTCTTCGCCTACAATTACTCTGCCCTCTTCTTGAATTCTATTCCCGTTCAGTTTGGAGAACTTATTCTTCAATGTTGAAGACTTGTAAGGCTTTTTCTGAGTCTCGATAACTGCAAGTTCTTTCTCGTCTAGTTTAAGCAGATCTTTCTTTTGTTTTTCGAGTTTCTTTTTCTCAGCAAGATATTCAACTGTCTTGATAGTCAATCTTTGATAATTAACCTCTAGGAAATTGAGTTCCTTGTTGATTTGTGCTATAGTTAACTTAACCATAATAAAAAAGGAGTAGATGAGGTATATAAACTGTAATAGTCTATACCTTATCTGATTGTACTCTTCTGCCTAGACCGAGCATAGCAAATGCGGCTAATGCCCCTGCTATGATGATCAGTTTCATATCCTGCCAAAGTTCTTTGCCCTCGGTAGATTCGTATCCATAGGTATATGCGCCCAACAGTACGTAACCAACCGAGCCAAATACTAGGACAGATATGAGTACAAGTTGCAGTTTTGCAACCGTATCTGCGTCCATTTTAAGACTCATAGAAAATAAATGGTATAAGGGCTATATAAGTGCTACTATTAATCCCGCGCCTATTCCCAGACAACCTATTACTGCTATCATTTTCTCCCATGATATACTCTTGACAGAATATGCGGTCTTACGCTCTGTATCTATTCTCACAAGTTCTTGTGCTATCAGATCCATACGTTCGTGCTGATCATCTAACTTGTCTTTGAGAGCTCTCAACTCATGTATGATTAAGTCTTGGAATTGGTTGTCGTCCATGAAATAACATATTTAAACACCACTAAAGAAAGTATTATGCGGGTAAATTACACTGTTTAATATAAAAAAATAAAAAAGTAGTTAGATTAGCGTGACTAATCGTTTTTACTTGAAAGAATTACATAGGCTGTTGCATCTAAGACAACTGCATTGACTCTGTGTGTTGCAACAATGTCAACGGATTGTCTTACGATGTTCTTGCCAAATTCTAGTTCGATATCTCTTCCAACTGCTAGTCCAAATGCTTTACCTTTCATGAAACAGATGTTTCTTGCGGCATTGTTGTTGTCAGTATTAATAGAGTTTGTGACGAATATTTCGATACCGAAGTAAAGATTTATTCTACCTTGTCTACTAATTTCTGGTGAACTGTTTTGGATAAAGTCAACTACGGCTGAATCCTGTATGAGTTCTTTTTGTGCTTTTGGAGTCAAAGCAATTACTGCTGAACCGTTCTCTGCGTCATGACCTTGACTTTGTAAACGTACTTTAGCGGCTTCAATACCTGCTGCTTTTAGTACGCCTGCTGCGTCTTCGCCTGTTTCGTCAGTGATCAAGGCACCATCGTTTGCGTCTAAGTGGTTTGCACCAAAGTCGACTGATGTGCTTGCGGCAATAGTTGATAAGACAATAGTTACCTCATCTTCTAATGCTCTTGTTCTTGCAGTTTCTCGGATTTTTTCGAGTAAGTCTTTAGGATATTTCTCTACTTCTGCTTTAAGCACGTTTTGTCTAAATCCTCTAACTGTGTTAGCGGAGACTTCTATGCTTGTTAAAGCGTGGGTTGCAGGGGTGATATCAGTTGAGACATGCTCAGTGATTGTTCCGAATGCCGGAATGTCAAGAGTGTAGAATCTTACTGTATCATAACCTTGTGGGATAACTTTAACTTGTACCCAAGGACGAATGGTTTTGACCATGATTCCGCCCGGTAGGATTACAATTTGTTGTCCGACATCAACGCCCGGAATTGTACCTGATGTAGATACTGCTTCTGAGAATTGACTTGGTTTGAATACTGAGTGTTTCTCTAAGAATTCTTCTTTGTCGATTTTCATGGATACTTGTTCTCCTGCGAGGACTTTATCCATTAATGCGACTTGTTCATCTACTTGTGCTTCTTCCCATTTTTTAGGATCAGCGCTTTCGGTGATTTCAGATTTCTTTGCATTAGATTCAGTTAATTCGGTTTGAATTTTTGCTGTTTCTTCTGCTACTCTTTTCTCGACTAAATCTGCGATAGATTTTTCAAGTGCTTCTTGTTTAGCAAGATCTTCTGCTTCATCTTTTGCTTTTTGAGCGGCTTTACATTTAAAGTCGTCGTCTGCACATTTGTCTGCTTCTGCTTTGGCTGTTGCCTCTGCTTCTGCGGTTTCCTCTTGTTTTTTGAGGTGTGCATCGATACGGGCTGTAACGGCTGCATCTACTTTTGCATCAAATTCTGCATTTAAGTCTTGTTCTATTTTATCACTTGTCATTACTTTAGTCTCATCAACTTTATCATTATGAGAAGTAATTTCATTCTCCTGTGTAGATAATCTGCATTCGGTTGCATAGAGTTCAACGTTATGTCTGCCACATTTAGATTCAGTTATGGATAAAGAGACTTCTGGAATTCCCGGATTTTCACCTAATAATATACTCATCTCGTTAAAGGAAACATCTATAGGCGTACTCATACAGTCTCCGCCGTCCGGGTGACACATAGTAGCCTCTTCGTTTGCTGACAAACCTAAGGATACTTTGACGTCTTCACCTGCGTCTATAAGGGCTTGTACCTGTGATTCTACCATTACGTGTGAAATTGTTGCCTGATAGTTAAGATGTTCTTTCTCTTCGTCCCAAATTAGATGGGATTCACCAATTACGCCTGAATCGGTCTTGTCGTGATTTAATCTTAATTTTACAATCTTGTCATGTCCCTTTGCAAGTTCGGAAGCGAAATAGAAATTACCATTAAGTGACTTTCTAGGCATGGCTAGAGTACCCTCTACTTTTAACATGATCTATATTAAACTATGTAATAAACAGAAGTAATTAGATGTCAAGCAGCAGCAGTTGGTTTACTACCCTGTGTGATTTGAAAAATTTATTCAGTTTCAACTCAACGTTGTTAAGTTTTCCCTTTATTACGATCTCTCCGTCAGTAACAACTGTTGATTTTACAGCCTGAACCACCTCACGTAAGATCTTAGATGATGTGGGTATGCTGTCAGGATATGATATTCTGGACTCAATTTTTGATTGAAATCCAGTCAATATTTTACTCTCTGCTTTTACATATACAGGTATGATCAGACCTGACGAAACCTTGAACGAGGCATGTGACTCCATTAACTCCTTTGGAAGTTTCTTGAATCTTCTTTTGGATACTCCGTTACCTCTAGATGCTATGAATTTAGTATTGAATATAGCCTTGTTAAATAGATTAGAATTAAATATAGCCATTATGCTTGATAACCTATCATATAGATAACCAATCCTGCACCTGCTACGGTTGAACCTACTTGATCAATTATAATCTCAATCTTTGCGTTATTTGCAAGTGCGGTATCTGTTAATACAGGTTGAGTGGCGGCTGTGCTAGTGTGAAATTCTGACACATCAATATCCAGTTTATCAGTTCCCATGATTGTTGTACCTGCGTCATGTATATCCACAATTAATTCTGCACCTGTTGGTGCTGTTAATACTGAGGCTTTGATATCTGTAAGAGTCATGGCATAAGGCATATAAAATGTAAATACGGTTCCTGTTGCTAAGTCTGTTTCATTATCACTGGCTGCAACTATCAATGCTTCTGGTCTAGTGTTTAATGCAGTTACAGTTGCCTTTGCATCTAATGCAGCCTGTAATCCGTCGGTTCTTGCGATAGTTAAATCACCGTCAGTTATGGTTGCCTGCTTGGCATCTATTGCGGCTTGCAATCCGTTGGTTCTTGCGATAGTTAGGTCGCCATCTGTTATGGTTGCTTGTTTACCATCTATTGCGGCTTGCAATCCTGATGTCTTTGCTATGCTTAGAGTGCCATCATCTATAACGTGATCGTCATTCCATTCTGTTTTGTTAACTTCTGCACCTGCTTCGTCAGCAGATGTCGCTACCGTGCTGTGAGTGATTGCCATTAACCAATAACCACCCTGAATTTGATCTTAGAGTCTTTAAGAGATTCAGTACGGTTTTTACTTGGGGAGAATTCTAACACTATTTTACCCTCTTCTTTTACGCCCAGTTTTTTAGTGAATTCTATAATCTTTAAACCTACGTCCTCTACAGTGGCATCTAATAGTTCTACTTTGTCCGTAAAGTCATTCTTCATTACCAATTCAAGTCTGTTAGTAGTTCCAAGTTCAGTCACACCAAGATTGACCAAATCTATCTCTACTCCCTCTTTATAAAATCTAATCATTATCACCGTCTCCTATTGTATCGCTTAACTTGTCTAATATTGCCATTTTTTTGTTTCTCAACACAGATTCCTCGTTTACCTTTATAAACTCACGTTGTTCTTTGACCTCCAATTGTTCCTGCAGTTTCAATCGTATTTCTTTCTTTGTCATTTTAACGTCGTCAAGTATCTCCTGTAATACCCTATTCTTTTCCTCATGATAAGATGTATTATTTGATATTGACTCTGTAGGTTTAGGTGCTTCCTTTGGAAGTTCAGGCTCTTTGTTCTGTCCACCCATCTTGTCAGTAGGTGTGACTGAGGTAATAGGCAAGGTATCTTCCATATCAGCCATGTCAATCTTGACGTCCGTGTTTTCTGCAAGATAACCTCTTACTTCTGAACGTTTGATGGTTCCTTTCTCGAACAATGCTGTAACGTCTTGTATTGATAATACGGATTCAGAATCAAACTGGAAATCCACCTTAATGTCGACTATTTTAGGGTTAAAACCTAATCCCTCAAGAACGAGGTCGAATATCTGTTTTTTAAGACCTAATCCGAAGCGTCTTTGAATACGTTTAATCTTTAACTTGATAATATCACTTGCTGACTCAGAAGAAGCCCTTGCGGTAAAACCTGCGGTTAAAATCTGGGAAGCGAACTGAGTACCAGCCTCAATAACGTCTTTTTCCATGTGTTCAATATATTTATCGAATTTAGAAGCTGGATTAACCTCAAATACCTCTGCTTTAAAGGCTTTATCAGTAATGATCTTGGCACCTGCACCCATTTTCTTGAATTCTTGTTGTTTATCCTCAATAAAGTCTTCGCCTACATCTTCAAACTGAATCATCATCATTGGAGAGGCATAAGACTTGAATATCTTTACCATAGCGTCTTCTATCTTCCACATTTCTTCTACAGAAGATTCAATGTATTTACCATTGACAGATTTAGGTGTTACAATGGACTGTGCCAAGGCTCTTCCCCATAGTTCCTGTCTTCTTGACGTAAATTTAAGGTGAGCAACGTCTGCTGCTTCTATAACTATGTCTCTATCGTTAACATGTTGTGTATAAGAGTGAATCTGTCCAGTCTTGTCTCTTTTGGCACCAATAAGCGTGGTTATGTCAATCTCATCTATGTCTACGACCTTTTTACCCTTTCTGATTAGTTCATAACAAAGATTACCAACAATAACGTAAGAATGTGCGCCATCTTCAACCTTTTCCTCAATATAGTTGTCTGCTATCCATTTATTGAGCGCGTTTACAGCCTTTTGATTTTTACCTGAAACTACCATTCCACTGCCCAAAATCAGTTGAACATAGGTGTCAGATGCAAGATAAAGTCTAGAATCGTGATCATTTAGGTAGAAAATCTTTGCGAATGAGACCTCAGGCTTGGTTCCCTCACTCCATTCATGGTAATTAACCTCACTTTTAATACCCTCTTCGACTACAAAGGCGTTTCCCTCTGATTTAATTGGATTAACTTCGATTTTATCAAACAATATAGACTTTTATTTGTTTTAGTTAATAAACAGAAGTATCTGACTATCTTACTCTGAGTTTAGCAGAACCATTGACTCCTCTGGCTGACAATACCTCTCCTGTACCTGTCAACTCCAATTCTACCTCTCCTATGTAGTTTATATTGAGTTCTCCTACTGCCGGAAGATATTCACCCGTACCTGATGCTTCTACTAGTATATTTGCATCAAATTCATACAGTCTGACGTTGTCTTGGTCTCTAAACTTTAATACAAGCGTATATCCAGTCAAATTAAATGCGTTAACCATCTTTTCCTCCGTATAGACGGTAAATGATATACCATTACCCGTTGAGGCTGTATAATCTTCCCTAACCCATTCTTCTGTGTCCAGTTTAAGCGTTAACATATACACTTATATTACAGATTCAATATAAAGAAGTATGGAAAGTATAAAATACGACGACGGAAAGCCTAAAATGAGCCTAATACCTACACATGCCGCTTTTGCTATGGCAAGGGCATTGACTCATGGCGCATTAAAATATGATTCGTTCAACTACAAGAGTGGCGAGGGACTTGCATGGGACAGATACAGTTCTGCCCTGTTGAGACACCTGTTTGCTTGGCTAGGCGGTCAAGAATACGACGTTGACTCTGGATTGAGACATACCGATCACGTTCTGGCATGTGCAGCCATGTTAAGTGACGCAGTAGAGTCAAAGATAGGCGAGGATACTCGATTTGAGTAAGTCCTTAAGATATATGCTGGGCAAGGCTACATTCTCCGCAGGAAGCGGTACGCCAATTGCCTTTTTACTTAACCTGTTAATTCTGCCTTTCTTTACAGAGATTATATCGGAAAATCCTTTGTTCGCCGCTATATTAATCGGTATAATATATTCAAGTGTCAGCATATTCAGACTGTTCATACTGGACTTTGTAGAAGACAGGTACGGTTTAAATATACGTCCTGACTACCTACTACAGAGGTTATTGAAACGTTAGGCAGACATACTCCACAATCCATGATGCAAATGGAACAGGTAAAAGGAAGATGGCAGTTCAAAACAGTACACCCGTCCAAGACCTTAGACCACTATGAAAGTTATGGTATCTATGAGGTTCACAGATCTCCAATGCACCTGCACGGAGAGGCTTTGACAATGGAAATGTTACAGAACGAACAGGTACATCATCTTATCAAACAGGGAGTGGAATTAATGAGAGTAAACGTAGGTGCCTATATTTCTATTCTGTGTCATATTGAATCGATAGATGTCCAGAGCCACTAAACCTCAGATACAGATTGCCCTGAAAGGCATCACCCTCGTCGAAAGGATTGTCTCTAGATTTGGCAGGCTGTCCGTTCTTTCCAAACACTATGGTCATTAACTGTTTTTTCAGGTTCATAAACTTTGGGTGAATTCTAACTCTCTTCTTTGCAACCTTTGTAGCGGCATCGACAGTCATTTTTCTGCCTGACTCCTTGTTTGAAATACCCGTAACGTTCAAGTGTAATGTCTCCCTCATATCCTTTATGATTTCAGGGTTAGCCTTGTCACAACCCCATTTCCTTACGGTAAACAGGTCAGACAACCTACCCAGTTCCCTGATCATTGCCGTTGCACTCTGTCTCTTGTATGACTTGCTGTAAATAACATAGGGCATGTTGTCCCTCATCTCCGTAATGCAGATGCCAAACTGAGAAGTACCAAAACCCGGATCACAGAATCCCAGCCTGTTCTTGTTGCCAAGTTCGTATTCTATCTCGTAATCCATATCGGTAATCTCGTCAAGTGCTTCCGTCGAGTATATGTCACCCACGTTTGCACCCCATATTCCCTGAAACTCCTGCGGGAACGATGGCAGTTTTCTAGCCTCGTCAATGTAATCGTCTGAAAATATTGAGGTTCCAGTTATTAGATCTTTCTCCAAGCCCCTGTCCTCGTACATCTCAAATCGTTTGTACTGACATATTGCGTCAGGCTCTTCCTTGATCTCATAGAAGAATCCAGTTGCAAAGTCCCCTGCCGTAGATACCCAAATAACATAACTGTCTGACTTTCCCCTGTATCTCTCTCCTACCGTCCTGATAGGCTTGTCATCTTTAAGTCCCGTAAAGAACGCGGCTTCGTCACCGAACACGCATGACACTCTGGGAATACCTCTGACCGCATCGATGTTGTTTGACGGATACACCTGTATGTTGCACTTGCCTATCTGAATCTTGTACATGCCATGATCCTCATAGTCCACTCTCTCGTTTGCAAACTGCTTTATCCTCTCGATAAGTTTCTTTGCCAGTTCGATGTTCGGTCCGGTAAATATGACGACGTCCTCGTTCTGCTGGAAGAACGGATCCGTGGCAGCCCTGTGCAGAATCCACATAAGTATGAGTTCGGTAAGTCCCAGTCCAGTCGCCTTGTATACTGCCACCATCTTGCAGGCGGAATCAATCTTGCCTTTCTCCAGATATTCCAGTATCTCCTGTTCGTACAGGTAACACGGGTGGAATATTCCGTCCCTCTCCGGACCTCCTGCCGGATAGAAAATATAATGCCAGAAACAACAATCCTGTGTCTCGGACAAGGGATCATAACACCAGAACTTTTCTGGGTAGACTTTCTTCTCTACGACCTTGCCCTCGACGTTTATGAATCTCTTGGTCTCTTCCGAGACAAAACCTTTAGTCATTATTCGTCCTCTAGTTTATCTACGGTACATTTCATACATACCCATTTACCTCGCATTTTTAATAACCAACAATCACAATCAGAACATTTATAATCCAATGCTAGTCCTCTTGCTTCTTACCGTGTCTTTTCATGTGAAGTTTCATCATAAGCGTACTGCCGTTGACTTCGGTTCCACATCTAGAACAGGACATGCTTTTCTCAATCGCCATTGTCTTCAATTACCTTGTCTATGCTTATATACCCTCGCTTTTTGAGAATGTCCTCTCTCTTCTCTTCCTCAGGCAACTGTATGATTGTCTCGTTCTTAAGTCTTCGATCCTTGTTTAAGCGCTTAATATGCAATACCAATTCAATCTCACTCATCATCTTGATCTGATCCTGATGCAACGTGTGTTTAGCCATCTCAAATTTTAGGAACAGTTCTCTCTCTTTCGGATCACTTGTATCTATAAGACGCTGTACGTCGTCTATTCTGTCCACCTGTTCGTCTATGGTATGCTGTTTTCTGACAAACTCTGCGGCATACTTTTCAACCGCGTCCTCGTCATACCATTTCTCCGCGTCTCTTCTGAACTCCTTTACATAGGACGTTACGGAACTGACAGAAACCGTACCATATTTTTGTACGTATTCTGGATTATCATTAAATACTCTGCTCATCTTTCTAACTGAAAAACCTTGAAAAATCCACATGATCCTCAGGATATTCTTCATCTCCGAGAGATCTTTCGTGGGGCGTGCCTTGTTTCCTCGTTTCCCCTTAACCATAGGGACTATTCCTGCAGAACACTTATAAACTCCTTACATGACCACTCGTCAGAATGAATCTCTGGGAACTTTGTGAACCATATGTGGTTACTCCATACTGGGTTGCCACACGCAAGGGCTTGCAGTCCAGTCTGTGAAAGTTCTGGTATTATCATTGGCGGGTGTGTCGGCTGGAACTTGATGTCATAGTAGAACTTGAACGAGTTCAGAAATGCTGGCATGTCCTCGTAAGACCTTATGTTCTGTACTCTGTCCGCAACCAATACCATGGTCTCCTCGTCCTTGACTATCTCGTTACACTGTTCCATGTATCTCTTCTGTGTGAGGCAGATGCCCATGTCCACACGCTCTATACTTCGATCCAAATGAAACAGATCCAAGTCCACAGGTCTGTGGAAGAACTCTGCGGTAGGTGCGTACTTTAACAGATCCTCCGTGGTTACAAACAGGTTGTCAATTGATTCCAACGAGTCTATGTGATGATAGAGATCTGGATTCTGTCGCAGCATATTGCCATGAAACATATAGGACGACGGTACGTGTATGTCGTCAAGTTTGACTGCGGCGTCAAGTCTGTCATGATATACTATGTGATCATACTCTTTTCCCACAAGTCTTATGCTTTCATACAGTTGTTCCGTCGTTTTAAATCTAAGTACGTTCTTATAGTGGTCTCCGTGATTCCATTCGTCCACCTTGTCGTCAACCAGAACGATGGATTCGTGTCCCAGTCTGGTACACATGTTAGCCGTTATGCTGGCTGATCCTGCCATGTCTCCAACGTGCAGTATTCTCAAAGCATGTTCTCCTTTTCCCACTCTACCTGATAATCACCGTCATGTTTTGAACAGAAAGGCTTGTCACCCCTGTTGCATACCTTGCACTTCATTACAGTATGCCGCCTGCGATATAGACTTCCATGTCGTCGTATGTTTTTATGCGTTCATACAGTCCGCTTGCAACTCCCTCAAACTTGTCAGTTATTGCCAGTTCGCCGTCCTCTAGATATAATACTGTGCCATCAACAAAAGAATCACAGTCAGGGGTTATTGTTTTGTACATCTCGTTTACAAGTTTCTCGGAAATGCTGAATCCGGGAAGACTATGTTTCTCTTGACGTACGTTTCTCTTAAAGAGCTGTCGTTGTATTCTTGGAACCTGTAAAAGTCCGTAGGTGAATAGTTTGGTTGTCATATAAAGTATAGGGAGTACGCCCTATATATACATAACTAATACCCGTTCGGATTGCACTCGGTATAGTAACTACACCACGGGCATAGGAACGTTACAACCTTTTTAGGCGGTTGTTCAGTATCGAGTACTTGTAGTTTGTCCAAAACATATTGACGGATTTCATCAATAGGCTTAAGGTCGAAGCATCTAGCCTTATGACGTTCCCAAGCAGATGACTTATCGATATAAATAATACAAGCGCGTTCAATCTCTACTCCAGTTGTTATATAATACAGAAGCTTATAAATGTTCATCTGTGCCTTGTAGTTGTCAGGTACCTCTCTTGGTATGCTCTTCTTTGTAGTCTTCTTGTCACAAATAATAAGTTCATCATCTATCTCTACCAAGTCGTCCATGGAACCCTTTACACAGTCATAAAGACTGTCTTTCTCTCCCTTGACCTTTCCTGTCTTGACATTGACAAACATCGACAGTTCGTGTTCCACGCCGCCAAGGTTGCATACTTCGTGTAACGCGGTACCGTGTACCAAAGGCAGTGATTTCTTAAAGTCTCTAAGGTCTATCGCGTGGTCGTTCAGTCTGTACCATGCCTTTCTCATACATTCAGATGTGAGATCAGATACATGGATTGACTTACGCTGAGGTTCAGAGGCACACTGATTAATGATGGATTGCTCATACAAAGAATCAATAATATCCTCCGTCTCACCGTAATCTACTCCATCTGGCATACTGTTATTTCCTTTCCCTCACTTAATAACACCTCTCCGAATTTATAAATATCTTCTTTATATTGGTGCGTCATAGAGATCGTTTCTCCGAATTTATTCGTCCAACTTAGGACATACATCTGTTTTTCCATGATACTCTATATATTATTGCTTATATAACTCTTTGGTTCTATATGAAGATAACTGTTTATAGGACTGTCCCCTATGGGATATGTTCATGTGTACAGAGTAGTCAGAGTTGTTCAAGACTTTCTTATCGCATATTGGGCATTTCATGTTAGTATAACGGGTAACGTTAAGTTAAGAAGTAAAAAAAAATAAAAAAAGTGTAGTTACGCTTATGCGTCTACAAGTTTGAAGTAGTCTTTACCGCTTCCTGACTGTGCTTTCACACATTTTACCGGACCGATGGTGCCTGATTCTAAGGCTTGTAAGACTGCCTCTGACGTTAGTTTTGAAACGACTGCAGTTCTAGTAGTGTGTAAAACGTTGATTCCGTCGAAGTCTTCTTTGACAGTGATTTTAACACCTGCTGTTGCAGTTCTGTTATCGCCTGTACCCTCTTCGTAATCTGATTTTTCAACACTGACGATTGTAAATGATTTGCCATCTACTTTTGCCAGACTAATAGAATTGCTTGTTGTCTCAAATTCTGATATGTTGGTCATTGTATACTAATAGTGAATGGGTTATATAAACGTTACGTTGCAATTAACGGTATCG
>OCVR010000950.1_pt1 | contig 23631 bp, 34 predicted proteins | sample 1539091 | NCBI WGS metagenome assembly OCVR01 (sample SAMEA3355530, study PRJEB22509) | marine metagenome | biome: marine; feature: coastal ocean; material: water | place: USA | collected 2010-08-07 | depth 16 m | reverse complement strand
AGTGTTCCGCGCCCTTCCTAGTTCAATCCGGGTTTAGCGGAATGGTGGAACGTAGAGCAGACCACCGTCTGTCCACTGAGCGTTCAGACCACGACCAAGACCGATTGGTGTGTTCTCACCAATGTTCTTCTCGAAGATCTCGCCGTAGTTACCGCCAGCCATGATAGCTTTCTTCGCCCAGTCAGCGTCAAGGCCGAGCATCTCGCCCAATGTGCCTTCTGTACCCAAGAGACGGTTGATCTCTGGGTTGTCGCCAGCTGCTGCCGCCATGTCTGCGATGTTTGCAGATGTCACACCCAGCTCTTCAGCTGCGATGAGTGCGTTCAAAGACCAACGAACAACGTCGCCCCACTCAGAATCGCCGTGACGGACCAGCGGGCCGAGTGGCTCTTTAGAGATGATCTCTGGAAGAACAACGTGATCACCTGGGTTCTCGAATGCGGCACGTGTTGCTGCAAGACCAGATGCGTCTGTTGTGTAAACGTCGCAAGCACCTTCGAGGTACAAAGGCTGTGCTTCAGCGTTTGTCTCGATTGGAACTGGCTCATAAGAGATGTTGTTTGTACGGAAGTAGTCCGCCAAGTTCAGCTCTGTTGTTGTACCAGTCTGGATACATACTGTCGCGCCATCAAGCTCTTTCGCAGACGAAACGCCCAAAGCTTTTGGAACCATGAAGCCCTGACCGTCGTAGTAGTTTACGCCAACGAATTCAAACTTCAGGTCAACGTCACGAGAGAACGTCCATGTTGTGTTACGCGCCAGCATGTCGATCTCGCCGGAAGCAAGTGCTGTGAAGCGTGTTTTACCAGTTGTTGGAACGAACTCGACCGCAGATGGGTCGCCAAGAGCAGCAGCTGCGACCGCGCGGCATACGCCCACGTCGAAACCTTGCCATTCGCCGTTCGCATCTGGTGCCGCGAAGCCAACGAGACCCGTGGTCACGCCACAGTTCAGCTTGCCGCGCGCTTTAACATCGTCAAGCGTACCGGCCGCTGCTGCGCCAGCTGCCAAAGCAGCCACAGTCATCGCGCCAAAAAATACGGATTTTTTCATTTTTACCTCTTCCTGATTACCCATCCTTTATGGATGGTTCTTCCCACGAGTGAATGTGGGGTTTCATACCAAAGGCAGGAACTTCCCGCCTCAGTGTCGGAGAGTTTGGCCGCAACACCCCATAAACGTCAAGTGGAACATACGCAGAATAGCCACGAAATTACCATCAGCGACCCAAGGTAAAGCCCCGCAGCAGTAATCTTTAACTCATAGATCAAAAAACGGCGCTAATTTCGGCTCTTTTGGAGGAAATCATAGGCGTGCTCGAAGGCCTCGCCCTTGATTCTCGCCATATCTTCCGCCTCTTCGTCAAGGCCCCACTGCTCTTGCTGATAGCGCTCATCAAGACGCGAAAGCTCCCATAACTCTGCCGGAGTAGCATAGCCCTTCATCGCGGCCAGACCGATCACAAATGATCCCGGTAATGTTATCAGATCATGCATCGCAGTCAGCTCGAACGCACTTAATTTACTAAGTGCAGCGCGCAAAATATGCAAACTTGATTCGGATTGCGGGGCAAACATCACACCGCTCACAGGCGTCAGAGGTGCTGCAAATACCCGCGTGCACCAGGCAAGCAACGGGTCCCAAGCAGCCTCCTGCCGCGCGACCAATTCCGCGGGCTGGCTGGCGCGGTAACACAGCAAATCGGTCCCCGCGTATTCCCCAAGCATGTCCGCCACCACGTCAAACTGCGGCGTAACTTTATCGACCGCCGAGTTCGCAGATTTGGTCACTGGCATCGTCTCGGGGTTAACTCCCTCGACCTGCGCATCCCATTCCAGCGCCATCGCCTCAGCCATAACAAGCGTCGGCACAATCAAGTGCGCTTTGCCCGGTGTTTTGATCGCGCGCCCGTCCAGATGCACGGTAAAACCACCCTCAACCTCGACCGCCGCCGCAACCTCCCAGAACCGCTTCATTTTCCAATCAGACATCAGTCTTGCTCCACACCGTCTCAAGCGCGCCCTCAAGCTGCGCGAAATCTTCAATCACGACATCCGCTCCCGCCAGCCGCGCGACCTCATGATAGCCCCAAGCGACCCCGATGAAGGACACACCCGCCGCGGTTGCCATATCCATATCAAAACTCGTATCGCCGATCATAACAGTATCGCAGGCCTCAACGCCCAAGTCCCACATCGCTTGCAAAATCATCGAAGGATTGGGCTTGCTCGGATGATCATCCGCCACTTGCTTCGTGAGGAAAATTCCATCCAACCCATGCGCCTCGATCAACTTATCCAAACCGCGCCGCGACTTGCCCGTCGCCACCCCGAGCAAGACTTCATCTTGCTCTTTTAAACTCAATAGCGCCTCACGCGCACCCGAATACAATGGTGAAGAAACATCCGCCCCTTGCAGACGGCGCAGCCCCGCATAAGCATCTTTGTAGCCCTGAACCATCCGCGTGCAGGCGGCATGATCACATGTTGGTGCAAGCATCGGGATCGCCACATCCAGCGATAACCCCACAATGCCCAACACGGCATCGCGGCTTGGCGCGCTCAGACCTTCAGCTTCAAACGCGCCCGCCATCGCGGCGAGAATATCCGCTTGGCTATCGACAAGCGTTCCATCCACATCGAAAATAACGCCTCGCAAGCGCATTACATCAACTCTTCAAAAGGATCTTCCGGCACCTCTTTGGGATCCCATGCAAAAGTGTCCCATGTGCGCTGCATGTGATCTGGCAAAGGCGCTGTAATATGCAGTGTCGCTTTGGTGCTCGGATGCTCGATCTGCAAAGAGCGCGCATGCAGGTGCAACTTCTTGCTCAGATCACCACCCAGTTGTGATCCCCAACCATCACCCAGATTTTCCTGGCCAGAACCGCCGTATTTGCCATCGCCAACAACAGGATGCCCCATCTCAGACATATGCGCGCGCAACTGATGCGTGCGACCTGTGATCGGGATCAAGGCGCACCACGATGTGCGTTGCCCAGCAGTCTCCAATACCGCGTAATCGGTTAAAGCGCGTTTCGCACCCTCGGTCTGATCCACCTCGCGCGGGTGAATACAAATCATTTTTTCGCCCTCACCGCGCGCGCCGTGACCGGGCGCTTTCATCAGGCCATATTTGATCGTGCCCATACGCGGGTTCGGAACCCCTGCAATCGCAGCCCAATAAATCTTGCGCGTGTTGCGATGCCGAAAAGAGGCCGTCAGGTCCGCCGTCGCGCGCCGTGTGCGTCCTAGGATCAATACGCCGGAAGTGTCTTTGTCCAAACGATGCACCAGTTTCGGGCGTTCCTCAAAATCATACATCAGTGCATCTAGCAGCCCGTCCACATGCCGCGCGTGCCCCGTGCCACCCTGCACAGGCAGACCAGCGGGTTTATTCAACGCAATCACATGATCGTCTTTGTAAATCACGCAAGAGCGAATGAATTTCGTATCCGCCGCACTGACTTTGCTAGGCGCCGCATGCTTAGGCGCAGCACTATCGGGCAGCGGCGGAATACGCAGTTGCATCCCAGTTTCCACACGCGAATTGGCCTTTACGCGGCCCCCGTCCAGACGCAGCTCACCCTTACGGCACATTTTCTCGATCATGCCTTGTGTGACTTGCGGAAACTTGCGCTTCAAAAAACGGTCAAGGCGCTGGTCGCCGTCATCTTCTTCAATGATAATCGTTTGAACGCGGCTCATGCCCATAACCCTCTCGCGATGGCAAGACCCGCCATCAATCCTAAAATCGACAGACCCACAGAGAGCCCGATATAAAGCGCTGCTTGGCCGAATGCACCGCGCTCTAGCAATGTGGCGCTCTCCAGCGAGAACGCGGAAAACGTCGTAAAACCACCCAAAAGCCCCGTCATCACAAACAGATTGGCCTGCGTATAGCCCTTATGATGCGCGGCGACCACGAATAGGCCCATCAAGAACGAGCCGATGATGTTCACAGGCAAAATCCCGAGCGGAAAACTCATAGGAAGCGCTTTGCTCACCGCATATCCAAACAAATATCGCAGGCTAGAGCCGATCGCGCCACCGAGGGCCACAAGGGAGACATTGAGTAACATCGCAGCCATGTCGCGCGCGCGCGCTCCAGAGTCAAGTTAACGGCCCCAAGCGCGGCACCCCGATTTTTCTAGAAAAATCGCTCACCCACCCCGTTGCGCACGGAGTTTTGCAAAATACTCCACGCGCTTTTTCAATTCACGCTCAAACCCGCGCTCCACGGGCGCATACATCGCCGGTCGCTCCATCCCCTCTGGGAAATAGTTCTGCCCCGAAAACCCGTCCTCTGCATCATGGTCATAAGCATAATCCGTGCCATAGCCCTGATCCTTCATCAAATCCGTCGGCGCATTCAAAATATGCTTAGGTGGTAGCTTGGATCCCGTCGCCTTAGCCGCGTTGCGCGCGGCCTTATAGGCCACATAATTCGCATTCGATTTTGGCGCGAGCGCGAGATAAATCACCGCCTGCGACAATGCCAATTCCCCTTCGGGCGAGCCTAAACGCTCATATGTTTGCCAACTTTGCAAACACACAGCCTGCGCTTGTGGATCGGCCAAGCCAATATCTTCAACCGCCATACGCACCAAACGCCGCGCCAAGAAACGTGGGTCTTCCCCACCTTCCAGCATACGTGCAAACCAATACAGCGCTGCATCAGGGTCCGAGCCACGCACCGATTTATGCAAGGCAGAGATCAGATTGTAATGCGCATCGCCGGAATTATCATACTGCGCCGCGCGCTTTTGCAAACGTTTGCTCAGCTCTGGCGGTGTCAGCTTGTGATCCGTCTTCCACGCCGCGACCTGCTCAATCAAATTGAGCAAAGCCCGCCCATCGCCGTCCGCCATCTCCAACAAGGCTTCGCGTGCAGGACCATCAAGGGGCAGCTCTTTGTCCAACTCCTGCTCCGCGCGCTGCGCCATTCGTTCCAGATCCGCAAGGTCGAGCCGCTCGAGCACGAGAACCTGCGCACGCGACAACACGGCTGAATTCAACTCGAACGACGGGTTCTCCGTGGTGGCCCCAACCAACAGGATCGTGCCATCCTCCATATACGGCAAGAACCCGTCTTGCTGGGCCTTGTTGAAACGGTGGATTTCATCAACGAACAAAAGCGTGCCTTGCCCGTTTTGGCGGCGGATCTTCGCGCCCTCAAATACTTTGCGCAGATCGGGCATGCCCGTAAAAATCGCGCTAATTTGTACGAAATGCAGCTCGGTTTCATGGGCTAACAAACGCGCAATCGTCGTCTTGCCAACGCCCGGTGGTCCCCAGAAAACAATTGACGAGAGCGAGCCTGAGGACAGCATCACTTCCAGCGGTGCGCCTTCGCCCAGAACCTGCTTTTGGCCAATCACTTCGGCCAAGGATTGCGGACGCAAACGATCTGCAAGCGGGCGTAGCCCCTTTTGCGGCTCCCTAGCAGCGCCTGTATCAAAGAGATCAACCACCGTTCACAACCTAAAGCGTAGCAGCACGAGCTGCCCGCCCCTTTCCACAACGAGCGAAACGGATCGTCTTGCCGTGCTCAACGCTTGCACTACGTCCGCGGGCACGGTGATTTTGCGTCCATCAATCTCTCGCAATATGTCGCCGCGCTGCACGCCAACACGCGGCGCGATGAGGCCAGTCTCCAGCACGACGACACCTTCTGGCAGAATTGGCAACTGGTATTCGGATAATACGGAGGGATTCACATTCGCCACTTTCATGCCTTGTAAAACGTCGCGCTCGCCCAAGGTCACGTCCTCGCGCGGTGGCAAATCCGGTGGGCCAATCATCGCGACGGTATATTCCGCCACGCGGCCCTCGCGAATAGCGCGCACGTCGATTTCAGCGCCGATACCTGCAACAGTCATATAATACAGCATTTCGGAGGGTGAATTCACCTCGCGCCCACCCGCTGCGACGATGACATCGCCGACCCCCAGACCTACGGCAGCAAACGGACTGCCTTCCTGAACTTGGGTGATCGCCATGCCCCCTGCGCGCTCCAATCCAAGGGAGCTAGCCAAATCCGCATCCACCGTTTGCCCGCCCATGCCAGCCCAAGGGCGCCTAAAACGGGTTTCGCCCGCGCGGGCTTGGGTCACGAATTGATCGACCAACGCCGCAGGGATCGCAAAACCGATCCCGTTGGAGCCACCAGAGCGCGTGACAATCGCGGTGTTCACGCCAATCAACGCACCATCCATCCCGATCAATGCACCCCCCGAATTGCCCGGATTGATTGGCGCGTCGGTTTGGATGAAATAGCCGCGCTCATTGCCCGTCACCGCGCCAGAGCGCGCGAGACCAGAGATGATCCCGCTCGACACTGTTTGACCGACACCAAAGGGATTGCCTATGGCCAAAGTGAGTTCGCCCACTTCGACCGTGTTGCTGTCGCGTAAGGATAAAAACGGCAGGTCTTCCGCGTCTTTGAGCCGTAGGATCGCTAGATCGCTAGCCTTATCGCCCAGCAACACCTCGGCAGAGAATTCGCGGCGGTCTTTTAGGACCACGCGAATGTCGCTCGCGCCGCCCACCACGTGATAGTTCGACACCATAAAGCCATCACGCGACAGGATCACGCCAGAGCCAAGCGAGTTTTGCACGCGTGGCCGCGCGGGGCCGAGATCACCAAAGAAGTTCTTGAAGAAAGGATCGGACGCAAACGGACTGACCCGCGTCTCTACAATGCGTTTGGCGTAAATGTTGACCACGGCAGGTGCCGCGTCACGCACCAAAGGCGCGAAGCTGAGCGAAATCTGCGCTTGGCTGGTAGGGACAGTGCTTTGCGCAGCGGCAGCGATAGGCGCCGATAGAAACAGGGATAGGATCAAAGCGCGGAACATGGGTCACCTCATTTGTCTGAGGTCCATGATATGCGAGGTGACGCGCGGCGGTGCAAGGGGTGAGCTGCTTTTGGCACGTCGGGCAACGCGCGCCCTGTTTGCCTGTGCTTAACCCTAGATCAGCTAAAACACCCCCGAGCTCAAGAACGGCACGATCCATGATCCCATCCTGTTTAAGACAAACGGTAAACATTCCGGTCAGGATGCACAGGTTTTAAAACCAAGTACAAAGCCACGCTTTGTGGGCGATCAGCAGATACGTTCTCGGCAGGCCTGCCACACCGTTTAGCCTATGATGATCAAGCCCTCCGCCAGCGCATTTGCTGAGCGGAGCGCTAGTGCGCGCAGTTCCAAGCCGTACCAACCGCCGATTTTTCACAATGGCTGCATCGCCGAGCAGTGCAGCCGAAGTATCCGCGTTGAAGTGATCGCCATGCTCATGCGTCATCACGATCAGATCTGCGGCAAGCTTGCTGGCTTAGAGCGAAGGTTCCCAGACTGGATCACACCCGCTGGCGTTTCCATGATGATGAAGGCGTGGCGAATGGCTTGGACCTTGACCTCGCGCGTTTCTGTTTTGAAGTTGTTGTTGCTGTGCCCGTCCGCGAGTGCGGTGAACGGCAGAACGGTGATCCCTGCACTGGCGCCTGTGGCTTTTAAATTCGAACGTCTAGTCTGGTTCATTTAGGATCTCCTTGCGCCGTGTGCTGCGGGAGGGGTAGCGCTTTTGCAGTATTGAACAAATTTGTCGGGTATTAGCCGAAACCGAAAGTCCCAATGAAAAAGCGCCCTTGGATCTCTCCAAGGGCGCTCGATCTGGTGGCCTTTGGTGCTAAGCACGCAAGGCAACTGGGCTACATTCAGCCTTTTTCTTCGATGATCTCAACCATGTGAGAAATCTTGTTGACCATGCCGCGTACTGCAGGCGTGTCTTCAAGCTCACGTGTTTTGTGCATCTTGTTCAGGCCAAGACCGATAAGTGTCTGGCGCTGCTTTTCTGGGCGGCGGATCGGGGAACCGGTCTGCTTTACAACGATTGTTTTAGCCATCTGTCAGGTCTCCTTACGCGTCAGCTACTTCAGGAGCGGCCGCAGCAGGTGCGTCGTCCTTCTTGAGAATGTCAGCAACTTTCTTGCCACGACGCTGAGCAACAGAGCGTGGGCTGCTTTCTTTCTTCAGACCGTCCATGGTGGCACGGATCATGTTGTACGGGTTCTGAGAACCGATGGACTTCGCAACAACGTCCTGTACGCCGAGCATCTCGAACACGGCACGCATAGGACCACCGGCAATGATACCAGTACCCTGTGGAGCTGTGCGCATTACAACTTTGCCTGCGCCGTGACGGCCCTCGACATCGTGGTGCAACGTACGGCCTTCACGAAGAGCTACGCGGATCATTTGACGCTTCGCTTGCTCCGTCGCTTTGCGAATAGCCTCTGGAACTTCTTTCGCTTTACCTTTGCCGAAGCCTACGCGACCTTTTTGGTCACCAACAACGACGAGTGCGGCGAAGCCAAAGCGCTTACCACCCTTAACGGTTTTGGAAACGCGGTTGATCGCAACCAAGCGATCCGCAAATTCCGGTGTTTCATCGCGGCGATTGCCACGGCGGTTGTCACGTTCTGCCATGTGGAGCAGTCCTTTTATGAGTGGCGCGTTCGGCACCTAAATTTCGTTCAATCCTAGTGGGTTATGCACCCCCGGATCATCGGAAAGGCGCGCCACTTCTGACACGCCTCTCTCGTTTGACTTAGATCTTCAAACCACCTTCACGTGCGGCTTCGGCAACTGCCTTGACCTTACCGTGAAAGAGGAAGCCGCCACGGTCGAAGTAAACTTCTTCCACGCCAGCTTTCTTTGCGCGCTCAGCGATCGCTGCACCAACCTTAGTTGCTGCTTCAACATTGTTCTTGCCGACAACACCCAAAGACTTCTCCAACGAGGAAGCCGAGGCGAGTGTTACGCCATTCACATCATCAATCACCTGAGCGCTGATGTTTTTGTTGCTGCGATGAACGGAGAGACGCATGCGTCCCGCGTTGCTGCGGCGTAGTTTGTTCCGGACGCGCAGACGGCGCTTCAGAAACAGTGTTCTTTTGCTATTTGCCATTTGACTGGTCCTTACTTCTTCTTGCCTTCCTTACGGAAGATAAACTCGCCTTTGTAACGAATGCCTTTGCCTTTGTAGGGCTCGGGCTTGCGCCATGCACGAATGTCAGCTGCCACTTGGCCAACCTGCTGTTCGTCGTTGCCTTCGATGACAATTTCGGTCGGCTTGGGGACAGTAATCGTGATGCCCTCAGGGATAGCGAAATCGACGTCGTGAGACAGGCCGAGGTTCAGTTTCACTACGTTACCGGCCAAAGCGGCACGATAACCAACACCGTGAATCTCAAGCTCTTTCTTGGCACCGGTGTTCACACCAGTCACAAGATTTGCGATGCGAGTGCGGGACATGCCCCACTGCTGACGCGCGCGCTTGGAATTGCCACGAGGTGTGACTTTGACAGTGTTTTCCTCAATTGTGAGGGTCACATCGTCTGTTGCGGTGAAGCTACGTGCCCCTTTAGGGCCTTTCACTTCAACAGTCTGACCGGAAACAGAGGCTGTAACACCCGCTGGTAGATCGACTGGTTTTTTACCAATTCGAGACATACGCTTTCCTTAGAAGACTGTGCAAAGCACTTCGCCGCCAACGTGGGCTGCGCGTGCAGAGGCATCCGACATCACACCTTTAGAGGTGGAGACAATCGACACACCCAAGCCCTGACGGACTGTTGGGATGTCATTAGCGCCCATGTAAACGCGACGACCAGGCTTTGAAACCCGCTTCAATTCGCGAATGACAGGGATGCCATCGTAGTATTTCAGGCTGATTTCGATGGCCGGATGGCCGTCTGTACCAGTCGTTGCTTCGTAGCCACGGATGTAGCCTTCGTCTGCAAGTACATCCAGAACCCAAGCACGAATCTTGGACGCAGGTGTCATCACAGTAGATTTGCCACGCATTTGTGCGTTGCGGATCCGTGTGAGCATGTCGGCGATAGGATCAGTCATATCTTATCTCCTTACCAGCTCGATTTCACGAAGCCCGGCAGCTGACCATGGGAGGCCAGGTCACGCAGGGCAATACGAGAAACCTTGAGTTTACGATAATACGCGTGAGGACGACCTGTCAGCTGGCAACGGTTGTGCAAGCGTGTGGCCGAGCTGTTGCGCGGTAATTTTGCAAGCTTCAGGCGCGCTGTGAAACGCTCTTCCATAGTCTTGCTTTCGTCATTCGCGATCTCTTTCAGAGCGGCACGCTTAGCAGCATATTTTGCTACGAGTGCTTCGCGCTTCTTTTCGCGTTCGATCATTGCTTTTTTAGCCATAACTCTCTCTCCCGCGCTTAGCTATTGAAAGGCATGTTGAAGTGCTTCAACAGTGCTTTCGCTTCAGCGTCGGTTGCAGAAGTGGTGGTGATGATGATGTCCATCCCCCACACTTCGTCCACTTTGTCGTACTCGATCTCTGGAAATACGATATGCTCTTTCATGCCCATGGCGTAGTTGCCGCGGCCGTCAAAGCTTTTCCCAGACACACCGCGGAAGTCACGGATACGTGGCATTGCGATGGTGATCAGACGATCAAGGAATTCATACATGCGGTCGCCGCGCAGGGTGACTTTCGTACCCAGTGGCATTTCTTCACGCACGCGGAAACCCGCGATGGACTTCTTCGCTGTGGTTACAACAGCTTTCTGGCCGGCAATCGCACTCAGATCTTCCTGAGCGGACTTGGCTTTCTTGCTGTCACGAACGGCTTCTGCGCCACATCCGATGTTCAGAACAATTTTGTCCAAACGTGGGATCTGCATGTCGTTCTTATAACCGAACTCTTCCTTCATAGCTGCGCGGATTGTATCCTTATACTCAGCTTTGAGGCGGGGTGTGTATGTTGCTGTATCAAGCATCGATCACGTCTCCCGTGGTTTTTGCGAAGCGCACTTTTTTGTCGCCTTCCATGCGGAAGCCAACACGAGTTGCTTTGCCGTTTGCATCGATCAAAGACAGGTTGCTCAACTGGATTGGCATCGCTTTCGGGATGCGGCCACCTTGAGATGTCTGGCTCTGGCGTGTTGCGCGGATGGCGATGTTGATGCCGTCTACGATTGCTTTGCCGGTTTTCGGATCAACAGAGCTGATTGTGCCCTCTTTACCCTTGTCTTTGCCAGCAAGCACGACGACCTTGTCGCCTTTTTTCAACTTAGCAGCCATATCACAGCACCTCCGGCGCGAGCGAAATGATTTTCATAAAGTTCTTGCCACGCAATTCGCGAACAACTGGCCCAAAGATACGTGTACCTACTGGCTCATTGTTGTTGTTCAGAATTACCGCGGCATTGCGATCAAAACGGATCACAGTCCCATCTTCACGGAATACTTCTTTGGCGGTACGTACGACGACGGCTTTACGCACGTCACCTTTCTTTACGCGACCGCGCGGGATGGCTTCCTTAACGGATACGACGATGATGTCTCCAACGGAGGCATAACGACGTTTGGAACCACCCAGAACCTTGATGCACTGAACACGGCGAGCGCCGCTGTTGTCAGCTACATCCAGATTTGTTTGCATCTGGATCATTTGGTTTCTCCGGACCTATGGGGCAGCGATGCGCGCTGATTTCCCCAGGGTTTCACTTCCTAAGAAGCGCCGGAAGCTTGATTTAAGCTTCCAACACTTCCCAGCGCTTTGTCTTCGAGCGAGGAGCGCATTCGATAATCCGAACTTTGTCACCAACCTTGAAGGCATTCTGTTCATCGTGCGCCCGATACTTCTTGGACTTACGAATGGTTTTCTTAAGAACCGGGTGCGTAAAGCGACGCTCTACGGATACGGTAATTGTTTGTGCGTTTGCGTCAGAAGTTACGACGCCGTTAAGAATACGCTTAGGCATATCGAGACTTCCTTATTCTGCAGCAGCCGCAGCTGCCTTTTCATTGAGAATTGTGTTAACGCGAGCAACGTCACGCTTAACACCGCGCATACGCGCAGTAGACTCAAGTGCGCCTGTCGCTTGCTGAAAGCGCAAGTTGAAGGCTTCTTTCTTAAGATTAGCCAGCTCTTCACGGAGCTGATCGGGCGTTTTATCCCGCAGTTCGTTGGCGTTCATAGCCTATTCCTTTTTCAACATCACGAGGTTGCCGCTTAAGCGTGACAAACGAATCCCGTGGAGGTCACTAGAAGCTGTGCGTTTAGACCCTCATGTGTCATCGCGCAACCCCATAAACGTAAGGCGCGTGATACCAAGCACCTTACTTCTAAATTGCCTTCGTTCATGGGCTAAGTTTAAGGTTTCGGAAAGCAAACAGGTGGGTCTATGAATTTCAAGAACGCAGGCGGAACAGACGGCGGCTCGATGCGATTTCTTATTGGTCTCATCATGATGAGCGGCGGCTATCTATTGTTGCCCTCCATCATAGTGGACCCATCCTTCGGGCTTGGCTCATATGTTTTCTCGATTGGGAACTTTCTAGTCACCAGAGGCTTGGTTATCGTCCCATTTCTGTTTGGCATAGGAATAGTGTTTTATAATTCAGACAACAAACTCGGATGGCTTTTGCCCCTTGGCTCGCTCACAGCGCTCGTCTTCGGAGTATTCGCGAATCTCAACATCCGCTTTACCAGCATGAGTGCGTTTGATCTGGTTGTGATATTGGTCTTATTTGTTGGCGGAATTGGTTGGTTATTAGGATCATTACGAAGGTAGAAAAACCGCCTACCCCCAAGCGTAATTAAAGCTCACCGAGACGCGTTCTTCTTCGGCCATGTTCATTGGCACTTCGTGACGCAACCAGCTTTCCCACAAGAGCACGTCTCCGACTTTGGGTTCGACATAGACAAAGGTTTTCAACTCTTGGCGCGCGTCCTTCAAACGCACAGGCGCGGCCATCATCATCTGGCTGCGCGGGTCTTCGAATTTGATCGCGCTCGCACCCTTGGGCATGGACACATAGGTCGTGCCGCTGATCACCGAATGAGGATGAATGTGCGACGTATGAATGCCGCCCTCTGGTAATATGTTGATCCAGATATCTTCCAACTTCAACTTCCGCCCATCCAGATCGAACTGCGCATCCTCAGCGAAAGCCGCCACATGCGCATCGAGGTTTTTCACCAAATCCGCAAAGATCGGAAAGCGCCATGGAAGGTCCGTGAGGGACGCATAGGACGTGTAGCCGGGGAAATCATTGCCCTCACACCATTGCTGGCCCGCCTCATCATCCGTGGCAATCGCAAAGCAGGACGCTTCCAATTCATCAGCAGAAATTGCGCCATGCTCAGATAAGGCGGCGCGGTAAAGGCGGGTCACAAAGAGAGAGTCGATTTGAGGCATACCGCCTCTTAGATGAGAAAATGCGCGAGTGCGAGTAAAGAGTCCTCTGGGCGGATTGTTGCACGACTGCGCAGGCTCGCAGCTTCGTGATTTGAATTTCACGAAACCGCTGGCCTCTTGCACGAATATCAAGCATTTTCAGCGCCAACAGCCGGGGGATGCGCGTCACATGTTTAAGAAAAGTTACCTATTGATCTGCGCACTGCCGTTGATCGCAGCCTGCCAAGATATCAGCGGCACAACAGTCAGCGCGTCAAATCAGTTTATCGCGGAAGTGCCTGAGGGCGTGACCTCCATCGCGGCGGCTGGTCAGGATTTGACGGCGTTGAAAATTGATCCAATCGATGGCTGCTACACGTACCGTCACGTGGGACCTGTGGAGGACACAATGCTGCCCTTGCGCGCAAAGAACGGCCGCCCGATCTGTACGAGAGCTTCAAGCTAAACGGTTTGGAGTGACGGCAATGAGTTAGAACCACCCGCTGGTTTTGGCGGGTGTTTTTGTTTGTTTGAGGGGGGAGGATGCAATTTATGCACGATCACGTGCTTCGCAACAAAGCCGGAACAGCAGATAACGGGTGTTATGTTAAATTCATCACCAAGAAACTTGAGCTCTGTTACAAAAATACCATGAGACCGGCAGCCCGCCGATCCCATTGCTTTCAATCAAACCACCCTCAACGCGCGCTTAAGAACTCGCTGTGACCTGGTCCTCGGCAGGGTGCAAATGCGCGGTGACGCCTGTTGAGACGTTCTCGTACAGGCCATTGATATGCGCCATCACCATGCGCACGCAGCCAGAACTGGCGCGGCCACCGATGGAGCCCGGGTTGGGCGAGCCGTGGATACGCAAGTAGCTGTCCCGATTGCCGCGATAGAGGTAAAGTGCGCGCGATCCCAATGGGTTGGATGGGCCTGCGTTCATGCCCTCTGCGTGTTGCTCATAAAGATGCGGATCGCGTTTGATCATCGCAGCCGTCGGCGTCCACGTAGGCCATTTGGCTTTGCGACGGATCGAGAAGGTTCCCGGCTCATAGAGATTGCCGCGTGCAATCGCCACGCCATAGCGCATCGCCGTGCCTTGGCCGTCAATATGATAAAGGTAGCGCGCAACCGCATCCACGTGGATATCGCCCACTTTCAGGTTGGAACGTGCGTCAACCCTTTGTGGCAAGAAGCGGCGGTGCAGTCCCCATGGGTTGGTCGTTGCAGGATCAAAGTCCACAGGTGTGATCTGCGCATCCCACGCATCCCAGCTGGATTTTTTGGAGGTCGGCGCAGCATTGGCGATGCCCGCAAGGGGTTGGGAAAATAGCGCGGCTGCTGAGATTGTGAAATGGCGGCGGGTGAGCACGGCGATGCACTCCTTCATACTGTGATACGACTTGGGGTTTATGGTCTTTTTACGTCATATCACGCCCTGCTCATAGAACCAGTCACAGCCCTGTGAGTTTGTATGTTCTAGCCCACTATCATGCGCCCAAGATACACCCCGCCAAAAAGCACTGGTTGGTGGATAAGATATATCGCGAGCGTGTGTTGTCCCGGCCAACTCAGAATGCGGCTAAGGCGCGTGTTTGGGTTGATAGAGGTGGCGAGGACTGCCCATTTGTCCGCATGTGTGAGCCAACCAGCCAGCGCCATGCCCAGCAGAAAAGCGCCAAACCACGGCAGGATCGGCACGTAATCTACCATGGGCGGCAAGGGTGTGCTGGTTTTGCCCAGCCACAGCCAGAACGTGTCCGTGAGTACGGGCCATGGTCCTAAATGCGGCCACGCAAGAATCGCCGCGCCGAGTGTTGCGTTTGCCCAGTACGGGAGGCGCAAGAAAAGCAGTCCTAGAATGCTGGCCGCGAACATGTGGTGTAGTATGCCAAAGCGCACGAAAGAGCTGCCCATCGCGATGTACGTGCCAAGCGTGACCGCGATGGCCCCTGCCCCGATTTGCACCATGCGGATCAGATACTTGCGCAGGACAATCGGGTGGTTTTTCGTCGCGAGGACGAGGCTGATGCCCGAGAGAAACAGAAAGCTGCCTGCGATGCCTTGTGCAAACAAGATCCATTCGCGACTGGCCATTGTGCCACGTGGTGCAAAGCCGAAGAGTTCCAAATCATAGGTGAGATGAAAGATCACCATCGCAAGGATCGCCCCCGTGCGCGCGCTGTCGATCAAGGCTAGTCTTGCGGGCGATGTCATATCGGGGATCTCTGTCGTTGCAGGATATGTGGCGGCGATTACAATTTGCATGATGAAGCGACCCCGACAGAGTGCCAACCCCTCTAAAGGTTTAATTAACAAACCCTTGCGTAAACTGTGATCCAGAGTGCACGCACAAACGTAAAGACTTAAAGATGTAAAAAGCCTCCAAGAGAAAGCTGCCGGAATGAACAGATATCAGACTGCACTCACGTCACTGGCTTTTCTGGCATTCTCTTGCATTGCAGCTTCGGCTGAAACGACTGTTGGCTTGGGCGCCATTCTGGTGCCCCAGTTCGAGGGCAGCAGCGATTTCACCACACGGGTCGCGCCGAGCTTTTCGTTCAAGAACGACGAAATATCCGTGCGCTCGGCCGGTCCCGGCCTTGAGGCGGACCTCTTGTCGTCGCGCGCGTTCGATGCTGGTCCGATCCTGCGCTATAATTTTGGTCGCACGGGGGCTAACATCGACAATGCCCAAGTCAGCGCCCTACCCGATATTGACGGAGGTATTGAGCTGGGTGGCTATGCACAGCTGAATTTCCCTGTGGGCGGGTTCAAGACGTTCCTGTCGCCGCGCGTCTCTGTCGTGCAAGGTGTTCAAGGTGGGGCCACGGGCACGCTAGTTGAGGCCAGCGTCGGGCTTTTGCGGCTGCAAGGCGATTGGACTTTGGGTGCACGCGCGAGCACGATTTACGCGAACGCAGACTACATGACTACGAATTTCGGCGTCGGTGCGGGCAGTGCTTCGGGACTTGCCCCGTTTAACGCAGGCGCAGGGATCAAAGACGTCGGACTGTCTTTATTTGCCAATTATAAGATCAATGAACAATTCTCGATCACGGGTGTGGCGGGCTACAAAGTCCTGATGAATGACGCCGCAGACAGTCCGATTGTCAGCGTTGCGGGATCAAACGAGCAGATGTTCGTCAGTGTCGGCATCAGTTTCGGATTTTAGCGTATTTTCTGGCATCGGCGCTGGACACTCTGTTCTGGCTGATTGACGCACGTCTTTATCCTTGGAACAATTATGCAAAAAACCCCTACCGATTTCTCGGCAGGGGTTTTTTGATCTTTATGGTGAGACTTGGTGCGAATTTTCTAGAAAATTCGGGAGCCCAATCTTACCAGTCTTCGCGAACCACGATGCGTGTCTTCACAGCCAACTTCATCGCTGCGAGGCGAAGCGCCTCACGTGCGATTTCGTCGTTCACACCGTCGATCTCGAACATGATCCGGCCTGGTTTGACCTTCGCTGCCCAAAAATCAACAGAACCTTTACCCTTACCCATACGAACTTCGGTAGGCTTGGAGGTCACTGGTGTGTCTGGGAAAATACGGATCCAGACACGGCCTTGACGTTTCATGTGACGCGTCATTGCACGACGTGCAGCTTCGATCTGGCGTGCTGTTACACGCTCGGGCGTGGTGGCTTTAAGGCCATACGTTCCGAAGTTCAGATCAGATCCGCCTTTTGCCAGACCGTTGATACGGCCTTTGTGCATTTTGCGGAATTTGGTACGTTTTGGTTGAAGCATTTAATCTCTCCCTTAGCGACGACCGCCAGCACCACGAGGTGCAGGGCCATCTTGGAGTTCTTGTGCTTTACGGTCACGTGCCTGAGGATCGTGTTCCATGATCTCGCCTTTGAAGATCCAGGTTTTGATCCCGATGATGCCGTATGCAGTTTCGGCCTCAACGTGAGCGTAATCGATGTCGGCGCGCAGCGTGTGCAAAGGCACGCGGCCTTCACGATACCACTCGGTCCGTGCGATTTCTGCACCGCCAAGACGGCCAGCAACGTTCACACGAATACCAAGAGCACCCATACGCATTGCGTTCTGAACGGCACGCTTCATAGCGCGACGGAAAGAAACACGACGCTCAAGCTGCTGCGAGATGCTTTCACCCACAAGCTGGGCGTCCAGCTCTGGCTTGCGCACTTCAACGATGTTCAGGTGCAATTCGCTATCGGTGATCTTAGCAAGTTTCTTGCGGAGCGTCTCGATGTCCGCGCCTTTCTTACCAATGATAACACCTGGGCGCGCAGTATGGATCGTCACGCGGCACTTCTTGTGTGGACGCTCGATGATCACACGGGCGATGCCCGCTTGCTTGCACTCTTTGTTAACGAAATCGCGGATTGCGAGGTCTTCCAGAAGAAGGTTCCCGTAATCTTTGCTATCTGCATACCAGCGGCTATCCCAAGTACGGTTAACCTGAAGGCGCATGCCGATTGGATTGGTTTTATTACCCATTAGCTTTGCTCCTCGATCTGACGGACCAGAATGGTGATCTCAGCGAAAGGCTTGATGATCTTACCGAAGCGGCCACGTGCCCGAGGGCGACCGCGTTTCATGGTCAAGTTTTTACCGACATAGGCTTCCGCCACGATCAGCTCGTCCACGTCCAGATTGTGGTTGTTTTCTGCGTTCGCAATCGCGGATTGAAGGCATTTGCGTACATCAACAGCGATACGCTTTTTCGAAAACGCCAGATCTGTCAGCGCTTTGTCGACCTTCTTTCCACGGATCATGCCCGCAACCAAGTTCAGCTTTTGCGGGGAAGTACGGAGCATGCGCAGTTTTGCCATTGCTTCGTTGTCTGCCACGCGGCGGGGATTCTTATCCTTGCTCATGGCTTACTTCCGCTTCGCTTTTTTGTCAGCCGCGTGGCCATAATAGGTGCGAGTTGGTGAATACTCACCGAACTTCTGACCAATCATGTCTTCCGTGACGTTGACGGTTACGTGCTTTTGGCCGTTGTAGACACCAAACGTCAGTCCAACGAACTGAGGCAGGATTGTCGAACGACGCGACCAAATCTTGATAACTTCATTGCGACCGCTTTCACGGGACGCTTCGGCCTTCTTGAGGACATATGCGTCCACGAAAGGGCCTTTCCAAACAGAGCGAGACATAGTTTAGCGTCCCTTCTTCTTGGCGTGGCGCGAGCGAATAATAAGCTTTTGCGACGCTTGTTTTTTGTTGCGTGTACGCGCACCCTTTGTCGGCTTACCCCAAGGAGTAACCGGGTGACGACCACCGGACGTACGGCCTTCACCACCACCGTGAGGGTGATCGATCGGGTTCATAACGACACCACGAACACTTGGGCGGATGCCCTTGTGACGCATGCGGCCCGCTTTACCGTAGTTCTGGTTGGAGTTGTCAGGGTTGGACACCGCACCGACTGTTGCCATGCATTCTTGACGCACGAGACGTAGCTCGCCGGAAGAAAGACGGATCTGCGCGTAACCACCGTCACGACCTACGAACTGAGCGTAAGTACCAGCGGAACGTGCGATCTGACCACCTTTGCCAGGCTTCAGTTCGATGTTGTGGATGATCGTACCGATAGGCATGCCAGAGAATGGCATTGCATTACCAGGTTTGATGTCTGCCTTTGCCGCAGAGATAACCTTGTCGCCAACAGCAACACGCTGTGGGGCTAGGATATACGCCTGCTCGCCGTCATCATATTTGATGAGCGCGATAAAGGCTGTGCGGTTAGGGTCATATTCGATACGTTCGATTGTCGCGGCAACATCCATTTTGTTGCGGCGGAAATCGACGATACGGTAGAGGCGTTTCGCTCCACCACCGCGGCGACGTGATGTAATGCGTCCGGTGTTGTTCCGGCCACCCGATTTCGTCAAACCCTCAGTGAGAGATTTAACGGGGCGTCCTTTGTACAGCTCCGAACGGTCGATCAGCACCAGCCCGCGCTGGCCCGGCGTCGTCGGCTTATACGACTTAAGTGCCATGCTATGGTCTTCCGTTTTTATTCGCGTGCGCCAAATTGTGGCTCAAGCGACGATGAAAGCCCCCTCTTTGTTATCAAGAGGTGACCAAGTTAAGGCCCCCGTAGGTGCCCGATTAGGCGTCCACCCGATGTTTTGAGCGAACAACAACAAAGCCCCAGACGAATCTGGGGCTGTGCCGATGGGGTCTGATAGGGGGTGATAGGGGGAGGGTCAAGGGTGGGGATTACAAGTTCGCAGAAACCAGCTTTCCTGTTAATCAAAACAATGACAACCTAGTTGAGCAAGTTTACATTTATAAATCAAGAGTTGCATTTTCATGAAGAAGTTACAGGATTTAAGCGCAGAAGACGCTAAAAAGCACTTTCTCAAAGGCAGCAGTTACTTCAATGGCGATTTTCCTGACTACATTAGCTTCGAGCCAATACTGGAAGAAGTGTCTGCAGTACTTAATGGTGGCTACTTCACCGAGCATAAGGCATCAAATCCAGACTTTCTGTCGGATGTAAATTACAGCCTTGTTGCAAACAAAGATGGCCGATTTGCTTGGCGTCCATACGAATTAATGAATCCTGCTATTTACGTTTCACTCGTAAACCTCTTGTCTTCCACCGATCACTGGCCAGAAATAACCGCGCGCCTAGCTACTTTTGACAACGGAATCGTGACCTGTTGTAGCTCCCCAGTTGTTTCTGACGACAAGCAATCAGACCAAGCAACGCAAGTTAAAAATTGGTGGCAGGCTGTAGAACAAAGGTCGTTAGTATATTCGCTTGAGTACAGCCACGTTTTGCACACTGATGTGACTGATTGCTATGGCTCCCTTTACACGCATAGTATTTCCTGGGCGTTGCATGGGTATGAAAAATCCAAGGCTGCACGCGGTAAATCCAAACTGCTTGGGGACAAGATTGATAGTTTTATAAGGGCTGGAAGGTACGGACAGACCAACGGAATTTCTCAAGGTTCCGTCTTGATGGATTTTCTTGCAGAACTAGTTCTGGGCTATGTCGACGAGCTGATTGCCGGTGAGCTGGAAGAAGCTGATAACTTCAAAATTTTACGATATCGCGATGACTATCGGATCTTTACAAACAGCGATGTGCGCGCGGAACAAATTTTGAAGGTCATTAGCGATAAACTTCGTACTGTTGGTATGAGGCTTGGTGTTTCTAAAACCTTCGTCAGCACCAACGTTTTTGAGGGCTCAATAAAACCCGATAAACTTGCTGGAATTGACCTTCAAGACTTAGGTGAATCAAATGCGAAAACGATTCAAAAACAACTGTTACGACTACATTCCTTTGGACGAAAACACCCAAATAGTGGGGCTCTTCGACGATTGGTCGGTGAGCTTCATTCTAAAGTCATTGAAGCAAAACTGAAACCCGAAGAACTGCTTGTTCAAGTTGCAATAGCTACTGATATTTCTGTTGTATCCCCGCTCACATTTCCAGCCATAGCCGGCATCTTAAGTCATATGATCTCCCTTGCGCCACCAGAAGAAAAAGAAGGGATATGGAACCAAGTTTATGAGAAAATGAGCAAAGTACCTTACAACGGCTACCTAGAAGTCTGGTTACAAAGAGTTACAAAGCCAAAAGCAGTTGGAATCGAGTACAATAGCCAAGAAGCTGTTTGCAGAGTTGTAAATGGCGAAGATATTGATCTTTGGAACACAAGCTGGATCGGGAACAAAAAACTGAAAGAAGCACTTAGGGCTTCGAAGATCATCGTAAAAGATGCAAAAGATACCCCAGAAGTGATGACTCCGAAAGAAGTCGAGTTATTCAAGAAGAATGCTTGGCAATATTGACACCCCCAATCACGCCGGACCGAGGGTGGGCGCTCTCACGGTCCGGCGTGCTTTATCTCCGCAAAATAGTGCTGGCGTCGTTCGGGGATTGAAACGGGCATAAAGCGCCGACCCACTTTAGTGACGCACCAGAGGTGCGACGGGTCGGTCCCGCGCTAGGCGGGGCAGTAAACTGCTATTCCCGTCTTAGGTTGATGGCAGGTGCTGCGCCTAGATAATTGCGCCCTCTACCCCAAAAGAAAAACCCCAGCCACTTTCGCAGCCGGGATTTCCCGAAATCATCAAAGATAACTAATCTTAGAGACCAGTGGTCACGTCGATTGTGTTGCCTTCTTCCAATGTCACATAGGCTTTCTTGACGTCTTTACGACGACCCATCTGACCGCGGAACCGCTTTGACTTACCTTTAGTGATGGACGTGTTCACGGCCTTCACCTTAACACCAAAGAGAGCTTCAACAGCTTCTTTGATCATTGGCTTGTTGCTGTCGATTGCCACTTCGAAAACCACCGCGCCATTTTCGGACGCCATTGTTGTTTTCTCTGTGATCAACGGCTTGCGGATCACATCGTAGTGCTTAGCTGCTGCGCTCATTTCAAACGTGCCTCCAATGCTTCGATACCCGCTTTGGTGATCACAAGTGTATCACGCTTAAGGATATCATAGACGTTTGCGCCCATGGACGGCAGAATATCGAGACCTTCGATATTGCGTGCTGCTTGCATGAAGTCTTCGTTCACGCTTGCGCCGTCGATGATCAATGCGCGTTTCCAACCCATTGCAGAGACCTGTTTGGCCAAAGCAGAAGTCTTCATTGCGCCAGCCGCCTCGTCGATTACAACGAGTTCGCCAGCTTTCGCCTTTGCGCTCAGTGCAAGTTTGAGACCCAATGCGCGGACCTTCTTAGGAAGATCGTGACCGTGGCTACGAACGACTGGACCTTTGTAGATACCACCCCCGCGGAAGATAGGCGCAGAGCGAGCACCGTGACGTGCGCCGCCAGTACCTTTCTGACGATAGATCTTCTTTGTGGAGTACTTAACTTCGGAACGCGTCTTTACCTTGTGAGTACCCGCCTGAGCGTTGTTACGCTGCCAACGGACCACACGGTGCAGAATGTCTGCGCGTGGCTCAAGACCGAACAGAGCCTCGTCCAAGTCAACAGAACCGGCTTTGCCGCCGTCCAGTTTGATTACATCTAGTTTCATGCTTCACCGCCTTCTGCAGGAGCTTCAGCAGCCGGAGCTTCTGTTGCTGCAGATTTGAGAGCCGCAGGGAAAGGAACGCCGTCAGGCATTTTCTTTTTCACAGCGTCTTTTACTGTGACCCAGCCGCCTTTGGAGCCTGGTACCGCGCCTTTGATCATGATCAGGCCGCGATCTGCGTCCGTTTTCACAACTTCAAGGTTCTGCGTTGTCACGCGAGCCGCGCCCATGTGACCAGCCATTTTCTTGCCTTTGAAAACCTTACCGGGATCCTGACACTGACCAGTTGAACCGTGCGAACGGTGTGAAATCGAAACACCGTGTGTCGCGCGAAGACCGCCAAAGTTGTGACGCTTCATGGCACCCTGAAAACCTTTACCGATGGATGTGCCGGACACGTCCACTTTCTGGCCTTCGAGGTAGTGCTCGGCAGAAATCTCTTCGCCCACGTTGATGAGGTTGTCCTCAGAAACGCGGAACTCAGCGACTTTACGCTTCGGAGCAACTTTCGCTGCTGCGAAGTGACCGCGCATCGCTTGGGATGTACGCTTAGCTTTTGCTGTGCCTGCACCGAGTTGAACCGCTGTGTAGCCGTCCTTGTCGGATGTACGCTGTGCAACAACCTGTAGCGCGTCGAGTTGGAGAACGGTGACAGGGATCGCCTTGCCGTCTTCCATGAACAGCCGGGTCATGCCGACTTTCTTTGCAATGATTCCAGAGCGCATCTGTTTGATACTCCCTTAAACCTTGATCTCGACATCCACACCAGCGGCGAGGTCGAGCTTCATCAGCGCGTCAACGGTCTGGGGGGTCGGATCAATGATGTCTAGCATACGCTTGTGCGTGCGAACTTCCCACTGGTCGCGGGATTTCTTGTTCACGTGAGGCGAGCTCAGAACTGTGAATTTTTCAATCTTGTTCGGCAAAGGGATTGGGCCGCGTACGTCTGCGCCTGTCCGTTTTGCTGTATTTACGATTTCCTGAGTGCTCGCATCGAGAACTCGGTAATCAAACGCCTTCAGGCGAATGCGGATGGTCTGGCTAGCTGCCATAATCATCACCCCTAAATTCAGGGCCTAGATCGGAGAGGAGGACAGCGGCTCATCCACCACCCTCGTCGCGTCTTTATGTACGACATAAAAGAAGGGCGCGTCTGGCGCACCCTTGTCGATGACGCGCGTATAGGGGGAGTCGGTGTGGGAGGCAAGGGGTTTGTTGGGCAATTCTTGAGCTGAGTTGTTTAGCGCAAGCGCCTTCATTCACCGGCAAGCAATGTGAGGAATGGCCAACTTGAAAATCTCACGAAGCACAAAGTCGAAACCACATTTCTAGCGCTCCAGCATCGTGACCTTGGGTGCCTTAGCGCGTAAGGTGACTTGGGCGGCACGCGGGATGCAAAAACGG